>ERZ827492.2953-NODE-2953-length-11211-cov-2.148440_pt1 | contig 11211 bp, 10 predicted proteins | sample MGYA00519704_ERZ827492 | MGnify/ENA primary metagenome ERZ827492 (study PRJEB31778, sample SAMEA3449325) | human gut metagenome | biome: human gut; feature: human-associated habitat; material: faeces | place: United Kingdom | collected 2010/2012 ...
AGCCGTCCAGGTTGGAGAATTTATAAAAATATATGCCAGAGACAGACCGGGAAAAAGTGAAAAAAAGGTCATCGAACCTTTACCTTCCTTCGTATTTAATATAAGCTCCATACTATATTCAGCCTGTTTTATGGATATACCTGGTATTTTGATACATTTTTTGATCACGTCGTTAATTTTCATAGAAGATCTCCCTGATATAAGTACTTTTGCCCTGTAACAGATAATATTATAGGATTTGAAGAGAGCAGAGTCAACAATAAAACCCAATGCTGTTTGGAGCTAAAATGATATTTGGTTGTAGAGATATAACAAAACATATGGTATTTTATGGAGTAGTTAGATAGAGCTAATTATACAAGGGAGGTATTCTGTATGAATAACAAATTACAGGCGAAGGACCTGATTAATCTGGGACTTTTCACAGTCCTTTATTTTGTACTCGGATGTTGTGTGGCAATTCCGATTGGCTTTGTTCCGATATTTCTTCCGATTCTTGGTGCATTGTGGACACTGATCACAGGAATTCCATTTATGTTATTCCTGACAAGGGTAAAGAAGTTTGGTATGGTAACGCTGATGGCAATTCTGAGTGGCCTTTTGATGGGACTTACCGGAATGGGATATTGGGGTGTACCTTTGGGGCTTATCTTTGGGCTGCTGGGAGATTTGATTCTGAAATTTGGCAATTATAAAAGTGCTAAAAGGAGCCTGATTGGATATGCAGTATTCAGTCTCTGGATGGTTGGTACATATATTCCAATGTACTTTATGGTAGAAGATTCAAGAGCCAGCTTCGCAGCCAGTTTTGGTAAAGAGTATGCAGATAAAGTAATGGCTGTCATGCCTATGTGGAGCATTGTTCTTGTGATTGCAGGTATCTTTATCTGCGCAATCATTGGAGGAATGATTGGAAAAGCGTTGCTCAAAAAACACTTTGTAAAAGCAGGAATCGTGTAATGGATGAGATATTATCTGCTACTGTTGACAGCAGAAATGGAATTGTTTTAGATCCTAGAACAAAATTGTTTATGCTTATAACGATTACAACATTGATGTTCAGTACCAGCAATGATGGAATCATGAATATAGTGAAACCAATACTAAGCCTTATACCATTTGCATTGATTTTGTCAGAGCACAAATTCAAAACAGCCGGTAAATATGCAGTTCTCTATGCGGTATGCTTTGTACTGGAGCGGCTGGCATTGAATGTTTGGAGTGGTATGATTTCTTTTCTGATATTGGCAGCAACATCAATTATGACGCGTTTTGCACCGGGAATTATGACAGGCGCATATCTGATTTCTTCTACATCTGTAAGTGAGTTTATCAGTGCAATGGAGCGGATGCATGTCACAGAAAAAATCATAATACCGTTGTCAGTTATTTTCCGTTTCTTTCCTACAATCAAGGAAGAATATCAGGCAATCCGGGATGCAATGAAAATGAGAAATATCCGTTTTGGTGGTAAAAATCCATTCCTTATGATTGAATACCGGCTGATACCATTGATGGTATCCGTAATAAAAATTGGTGATGAGCTGTCTGCAGCAGCTCTAACAAGGGGACTTGGTGCACCGGTCAGAAGAACCAATGTCTGCGAGATTGGCTTTCATGTACAGGATTTTATTGCCATTGTTGTTTGCTTTGCATGCTTTATATTGTTCTTTTTGCATCAGTATATTGTTTTTTGAGGTAGTACATTATGATAAAAATAGATCATGCAACATTTACATATGGAGAAAATAATGAATATTCTGTGGGAATCCGGGATATTGATCTGGAGATAGAAGATGGTCAGGTTATTGTGCTATGTGGGGAGAGCGGTTGTGGAAAAACAACACTCACTCGAATGATCAATGGGTTGATTCCACATTATTATGAAGGAAAATTAACTGGTGAGATATGGATAAATGGGATAAATGTTTCGCAGCAGCCACTGTATGATACAGCAAAAATTGTTGGAAGTGTTTTTCAAAATCCACGGTCACAGTTTTTTAATGTAGACACAACAAGCGAGATTACTTTTGGATGTGAAAATCTTGGAATGCCAAAGGAAGAAATCAAAGATCGATTGCAGGCTACAATTCAGGAGCTGCATCTGAAAAAATTGATTGGACGCAATATTTTTCAGCTTTCAGGTGGAGAGAAGCAGAAGATTGCCTGTGCAGGGGTTTCTATTATGAAACCGGATATTTTTGTCCTGGACGAACCCTCTTCTAATCTGGATGCAGCTTCAATCATGGATCTGCGAAGAATAATCGCCCACTGGAAGGAACAGGGAAAAACAATTATTATATCGGAGCATCGCCTGTATTATCTGCGTGGGCTGGCGGATCGGTTTATTTATATGAAAGAGGGACAGATTATTCAGGATTATTCAGCCACAGAGTTTGAAAATCTGACAGAAGAAAAGCGAGGAGAGATGGGACTGCGGGCTTATGTTCTGGAAAATCTCCTTATGCCAGAGATGTTGATATCAGAAAGAACCACAATGGAGCTTCATGATTTTAATTTTGCATATAAGAATGGTCCACAGATTTTATATATCAGAGAATGTGAGATTCCGGCAAATCGGATTGTCGCAATTACGGGCAATAATGGAGCTGGAAAATCTACTTTTTCCCGTTGTTTCTGTGGTTTGGAAAAACAATGTGGCACAATCATCTGGAATGGAAAAACTTACAGACCAAAAGAAAGGCTGAAAGCCTGTTATATGGTTATGCAGGAAGTGAATCATCAGCTTTTTACAGAGACAATACAGGATGAAGTTATGATTAGCATGAAAGAAGAAAATGAGAAAGAAGCAGACAAATTTCTTGATATGCTGGATCTGATAAAAGTCAAAGACCGTCATCCAATGTCACTTTCCGGAGGTCAGAAGCAGCGGGCGGCTATCGCATCTGCAATTGCCTCCGGGCGCTCTGTGCTGTTTTTGGATGAACCAACCAGTGGTCTTGATCATAAGCATATGCTGGAGGTTGCAGAGGTTCTAAGAGAAGTGTGGGATACCGGAATTTCGGTTTATGTGATCACACATGATTTGGAACTGATTATAGAGTGTTGCACTGATGTCATTCATTTTGAAAATGGAACTATTGCAGATCAGTATCAGATGGATGCAGAAGGAATGGAGAAGATAAGAAAATATTTTATCCAGGGAAAGTGTTGTGGCAAGTGGAGTAAATCTGACTGATGGTAAAGGATATTGTAAATAGTTTTGGAAAGTAGATGAATGATAATTATGAGCAAATATAATCCTTTATGGAAGTGGATCAATAAAAATAAAACAGACGATTTCAAGTTGACTTTTGCTGAAATTGAAAACATTGCCGGAGTGCCTATAGATCATTCGTTCCTTACATTCAAAAAGGAACTTTTGCAGTATGGTTTTAAGGTGGTAAAAATTTCTATGAAGGAACAGACAGTAGATTTTGAAAAAGTCGAAGAGGAGGCTTAAACATGGAATCAAAGAAATAGAACTTGTAGTTGCATCTTCGATTGGTGCAGATCTTGCCATGGCATTTCTGACATAGGCAAAAATACCGTTAAAGCATATATTTTTTGATGGTGGACAGTTTGTACAAATTGGAAAGGCAACACGCAAAATCATGGTTCCGTTCTTATATATAGCAATGAAAAGTTTATATTGGTCAAAAGGAAAGATGCTGAAGAGAATCATGTGGTGTGACGACGGCAAAATCAAACTACAGATGCATCTGCTAAGTGAAAATTGAATACACGGGAAAATAAAAAATCGAAACAGCAGACTTGACAAATTCCTGTAATGAGTTAAAATATAACAGTGCTATATAGCACTGTTATATTTTTGGAAAGAACTTTAGAGGATACGAAAAGAATGTCGACAAAAGCAGAAGATACACAGAAAAATATATTAAATACAGCCAGAAAACATTTCCTGAAAGATGGTCTGACCGGAGCATCTTTAAGAAACATTGTAAAAGATGCCGGACTTACTACTGGTGCATTTTACAAATATTATCCGACGAAAGAGGCACTTTTTGATGCACTGACAGATCCTTATATGGAACACATTTATCAGATTTATGATCAGATCGTTGAGGAGTTTGAAAAGCTTTCGGCCAGTGATCAGACAAGGAATATGTCGTATACATCCAGTGACGGAATGGAGCGGATGGTTGATTATATTTATGATCATTATGATAATTTCAGATTATTGTTGAAATGTGGAGACAGTGGAAAATTTGAACTATTCATACACAATATGGTAGAGCGGGAAATGAAGTCCAGCTTGAATTATATGGAAAAGATGAAAGAGAACGGTGTGAAAATACCGATTGTAGAGGAAAGCCTTATGCATATGATCTATACGGGATTTTTTTCATCAGTATTTCAGATCATTGAGCACGATATAGATAGAGAGACTGCAAAGAAAAATGTACATCAGCTGAAAGAATTCAATACAGGTGGCTGGGAACGATTGTGGAATATTGAATTCCCGGTATAACTAATGTAAATCAGGTGGCTAATGCCAGTAAGCCACCTATTTTATTATATATGAGTTAGAATAAACTAATGAAAGAAACAACAATAAAACCAAAGTAAGGAGTGAACGAATGTGAAAGAAAAAAAGAAGTCGGCAGTCAGCTGGATCCTGACATGGGCCGGACAAAAAAGAATTGCCTATGTATGGAGTGTGTTACTTGCAATCGGAAATGTGATTTTTAAGATTTTGCCGTATTTTATTATTGCAGATATAGTAAAGCTGTTTTTAAATGGTGAAAAGGAGTTTGAAATATATCTTGCAAAAGCGGTTCTGATTGCATTATCGTTTATCATTGCAGAACTGCTTCATTCACTTTCGACAGCATTGTCACATAAAGCAACGTTTGCAGTACTTGCAAATATAAGAAAATCCTGCTGTGACAAGCTGGCGCGGGTACCTCTTGGCTATGTGAAAGACACACCTTCCGGTACATTTAAAAATATTATGGTGGAAAGAATCGACAGTATCGAGACAACACTGGCGCATATTGTCCCGGAATTCACGTCCAATCTGCTGGCACCGATTGTGATTTTGATTTATTTCTTCCTGACAGACTGGAGACTGGCACTCTGGTCATTGGTGCCGGTTATAGTGGGATTTCTTTCCTATTTCGGAATGATGCTGGATTATAAACCAAGCTTCGAGAGAACGGTTCAGACAACAAAAGATCTGAATGATGCGGCAGTGGAATATATTGACGGAATCGAAGTGATCAAGGCATTTGGAAAGACAGAAAGTTCTTATGCAAAATTTACAAAGGCGGCTATGGCTTATGCAGATTCCTTTATTTCCTGGATGAAACGGTGCTCGATCTTTCATGGACTGATGATGGTGGTCACACCTTATACGCTTCTTACGGTATTGCCGTTTGGGGCACATTATGTAGCCAATGGAACACTTGCAGTTTCTGATTTTGTCATCTGTATTATTTTATCACTTGGAATCGTTGGACCGTTGATCACAGTGGGTTCCTATACAGATGATCTTGGCAAGATCGGAGTGATTGTTGGTGAAGTGGCAGGAATTCTGGAACAGCCGGAGCTTGAACGTCCAGAGAAAAGTAAAAGTGTTCCAAAAGATAACTCCGTTACTCTTGAAGATGTCAGATTTGGTTATCACGACAAAGAGATTCTGCATGGAGTAACTATGGAGCTAAAAGCAGGAACGGTAAATGCAATCGTAGGACCTTCCGGAAGCGGCAAGTCAACCATCGCAAAGCTGATTGCGTCCTTGTGGGATGTGGATTCCGGAAGTATTAAAATCGGTGGAGTTGATGTCAAAGAAATGTCGCTTGCAGATTTTAATCGGAAAATTGCATATGTTGCACAGGATAATTATCTGTTCAATGAAACGGTACGTGAAAATATCAGACAGGGAAATCCGGAGGCTACAGATGAACAGATCATCGAGGTGACAAAGAAAAGCGGATGCTATGAATTTATCATGCAGCTTGAGAACGGATTTGATACGGTTGTAGGAGGTGCAGGAGGACATCTGTCAGGAGGAGAGAGGCAGCGTATCTCCATTGCAAGGGCAATGCTGAAGGATGCTCCGATTGTAATTCTTGATGAGGCAACTGCTTATACGGATCCGGAAAATGAGGCGATTCTGCAGAATTCTATTGCAAAACTGGTAGCAGGGAAGACACTGATCGTAATCGCACACAGGCTTTCTACCGTTAAGGACAGTGATCAGATCTTTGTCGTAAATGATGGAAATGTAACAGCACATGGTACACATGAGGAACTACTGATGTCATGCCCGCTTTATAAGGAAATGTGGGATGCCCATATTTCTGTAAAAGATACGGTGAAGGAGGGAGAATGATATGTTTGGAATTCTGGCAAAATTCTTTCGTTTTTCAGGCAGGGAAAATGGTAATAAATTTAAACTGTCGATAGTGATCGGACTTATAGAGGCTCTCGCTTCAGCAATGAAGATACCGGCTATTATGTACATATTGATTGGTTTGATGAGTGGAAAACCAATAGGAAAATATATTGGTGGTTCAATTGCGATCATGGTGATTGCAATTGTAGTTGATGTCATCTGTAAGAGATACTCTACAGTGCTTCAGACAGAAGGCGGATATAATGCGAGTGCTTTTATGAGAATCAAGATTGCAGAGCATCTGCGTTATCTGCCGATGGGATATTTTAATGCCAACAGCATCGGGGAAATTTCTTCTATTACGACGAATACAATGGAAACACTTGGCGATGTAGCTGCGAGAGTGGTTATGCTGACCATGCAGGGAATTCTGGAAACATCAATGATCATTCTTATGCTGTTTATTTTTGACTGGAGAATCGGACTGATCGCTGCAGCAGGAGTACTTATTTTCTTTGGGGTCAATTCTGTGATGCAGAATGCGGGTAAAAAAGATTCAGAGCAAAAAGTGGTATGCGATACGGAACTTGTAAACCAGATCATGGAGTATCTGCAGGGAATATCAGAAGTTAAATCATACAACCTGCTTGGAAAACAGGCGAAAAGATTAAATGATGCAAATGAAGCATGTGAAAAGATCAATACAAAGATGGAGATGTTGTTTGTTCCCTATCATTTTCTGCAAAGTGTGATAACAAAAATCACAGGTGCAGTGATTGTAGCATGCAGTGCATATTTTTATATTAATGGAACTATGAGTGCGGTCTATGCAATTGGTATGACAATCTCAGCATTTATGCTTTATTCCAGCCTGGAATGTGCAGGAAATTATTCATCCCTTTTACATGTGGTAAGTGTATGTGTAGATAAAGCAAATGCAATACTGGAACTGGATACCATGGATATCGACGGCAAAGAGATCCAGCCGGAAAATTACGATATCAGACTTTCTTACATTTCGTTTTCCTATGATAAACGGAAAATTATTGATGATGTATCGCTCTCTATCCCACAGAAAACGACGACAGCAATTGTTGGACCATCCGGTGGAGGAAAAACAACACTTTGCAATCTGATTGCCAGATTCTGGGATGTGGATTCCGGGGAAGTAACGCTTGGAGGCGTGAATGTAAAAGACTATAGCATGAACAGTCTGATGCGTAATTTTTCATTCGTATTTCAGTCAGTGTATTTGTTCGCAGATACCATTGAGAATAATATTAAATTCGGACGTCAGGATGCAAGCCATGAGGAAGTGGTGGAAGCGGCAAAGAAAGCGTGCTGTCACGATTTCATCAGCAAACTTCCGGATGGATATGACACAGTGATCGGAGAAGGTGGAGCTACACTTTCCGGTGGCGAGAAACAGCGGATCTCGATAGCCAGAGCAATCATGAAGGATGCACCGATCGTTATATTAGATGAGGCAACAGCCAATGTTGATCCGGAGAATGAAAAGGATCTGATGGATGCAGTAGATGCACTTACAAAGGAAAAAACGATTATTATGATTGCCCACAGATTAAAAACAGTCAGACATGCAGACCAGATTGTGGTTGTTGACAAAGGAAGAATTGTACAGCAGGGAACACATGAGCAGCTAATGAAGCAGGAAGGTATTTATAAGAGATTTGTGGATGCAAGGCAACAGGCAGTAAGCTGGAAACTGGCCCACTGAGAAATAATCCACAGTTGGAGAATATCCAAATTGAATTGTCTGAAAGAGATTTCATTTAAGTTTCTCTAAGTTTCACTTGTATAGGTGGAATGAGGAAAATTCAATAGAGCAATATGAAAAAAGCACTGAAAACCGTTGGACTAATGGTTTTCAGTGCTTTCTTCTTTGGTTAAAGAGAAAAAACATAATAAATTTAAGTTTTGCTAAGTTTCACTAAGTTCTGCATTTGCAGATCGCCATTGCCTTTTCGGCTCATATTTCCCACACCCATCACAGGTCTGTGGCCAGTTAATTTTCCACTCAAAATACTCATCTCTGGTAATTTTACCGGATTTCAATTCTTCTTTTCTGAGAACCCATTCTTTCATAAAATCATTGAGAACTCCATAATTGAACCACATACCAACAGGTGGATGAGCCGGCCAGTTATCAGAATCATGATAACGGACAGCGGTATCCTCACTGGAATTGCATTTTTCACCCGGATAGGTTTCTAACTGAAAGAGATTAATAGCTGCTGGGTTAAATTCATCAATCCAGAATAGGATTTCTATAAGTTCAGATGCATCCATAGTAGTCGGTTCGTGTAGTACCAGTGGATTTACATCCAGAATCTTAGCCATTTCAGTTACAAGATCTTTACGGGGAACCCTGTAATTTGTTTCGTATTGGGCTAGGCGGTTTGCACCTTTATCACCCCAACCGAGGGCAGCACCAAGTTCTGCCTGTGTCATATTCCGGAATGTCCGGATTTTTTTTATTTTATCACCAATCGTCATATCAGATTTCCTGCTTTCTATTTGATAATTCCATTTTACTATCAAAATCTCAGAATGTAAACAGAAAGATTCGCAAATAAGCGAATAAAATACTTGACATTAACATTGAAGCGAAATATAATGACAGCATAATCAATATTCGCATAAAAGCGAATAAACAAGGTGGAGATAAAAAAATCAAATTTTTTTATGAAAAATATGACCTTATCGCCTCTGCCACGTGTGATTAGTAGAAGAAGGTTTTGAATAGGAAGTCAAGATCTTTTACGCACATTGAAAATTAAATGAGCTGTATAGGTACCCTTAGGGGATGAAAGGACAACACAGAGTTCCACCGCTGTACCAGAGAGTAGTATGTGGAAATCGAAGATACTCCGGCAACGGCTGGTATGCTCGAGAAGGAGCTGCCAGCATTCAGAAAAATTCTGATAGAGGTCAACTGTAACGTTGACGCCGCCTATACGAACGGAAGCCAACACGCCGAACAGAATGGAAAATCATCGAAAAATGCAATCAAAAAGTAGAATGTACTGACAACGGGCATAACCGCTGTCTGGGAGGTGATGCAGAAGAATACGGAGGAAAGGAGGTATGTGCATCATGAGAAAAACAACAGAGTATAAGGCTGAGAACCGTCTGACGGTAGATATTGAAGGATTAATGGCAATGTTATCCTGCGGAGAAGTAACTGCAAAGAAAATTGCAGATTATGCAGAAGCAAGAGTGATTGTTGGAAGACGAGTTCTTTATAACGTGGATAAGATAAAAAAATATCTTGATGCAATGGCAGTGTAATGAAAGATGAGAAGATAAAATACAACAGCTTTCCTTCGGAATGAAAAGTAAAAAAGGGAAAAATTCCTGTAAAACAGGCAAATAAAAATTAGCATTTTGCAGGAATTTACCCTTGGAAATCATAAAATATTATGTTAATCTGTGAGCAGATATCAGGCAGTAAATGACTGATACCGACAGGACAAAAATCATTCCGAATAACGAAAAATGAAGTGAAAGGAATGATTGATATGGCAAGAAAAGATAATAAAGGCAGAAATTTAAAAACAGGTGAATACCAGCGTCCGGATGGACGTTATGAGTATCGCTACAAGGATGAAATTACCGGAAAGCGTAATTCGGTTTATGCAGCTGATCTGGCGAGTCTGCGAGAAATGGAAAAGAAGATCAATAAGGATATGGAGGATCTGCTTATTACAGACGCATCAGTCAAGAAGCTGACTGTAAATACGTTGTTTGAGCGATACATGGCAACAAAGAATATCAAGGAAAGAACGAAAAAGAATTATATCCGTATGTGGGACTACCGTATACGAAATACTTTGGGAAACATTCGTGTTGTGGATTTTAAGACATCTCACGTAAGGACGTTCTTTTCCTCATTGTCAGATGAAGGACTGGCACACAGTACGATCAAAGGTCTTTATGGTTTATTGAATCCCAGTTTTGAACTGGCAGTGGAAGACGGGATTATCCGTAAGAATCCGGTAACTGGAACACTTGGAGATTATGGGGCTCCGGCAAAGGAGAAAGAAGCACTGACACTGGAACAGCAGGAAAAACTTCTGAAGTTTGTTGAACAGAGTAATGTGTATAAGCCTCATCTTCCAATGATGCAGGTTATGTTTGGGGCTTGCCTGAGAGTGAGTGAAACCATCGGCTTAACCTGGTCGGATGTGGATATGAAGAATCGGGAGATCCATGTAGGTGGACAGCTTGTATATTATGAAGGTGATGAAGGATATTGTTTCCATGATTCAGAAACCAAAACGGATGCAGGAATCAGAGATATTCCTATGACACAGATGGTATATGATGCGTTCCGTAAACAGAGAGAGCTGAACCTGATGCTTGGTTTACAGAGTAATGTGGAGATTGGTGGACGCAGTGGATTCATCTTCAATACAAAGCATGGACGTCCGATCATGCCGGCGGGAGTGAACAGCTTTCTGAAAAATATTGTCAATGCCTATAATAAGAAAGAAAGCAAACTGGCAGAAGAAGAGAAGCGAGAGCCGGAGCTGATGCCTCCTATTTCATCGCATACCCTTCGTCATACGGGATGTACCAGATTGGGTGAGAACAATGTCAATCCCAAAGTTATGCAGTATGTGATGGGGTGCTGGATGTCCGGTGGACATCCGTTAAGCACCGACCGTAGCGGAGCGAAGACCATTCAGATGCACAGATTACAATGAATGTCTACAATCATATAGCAGATAAGTCTCATGTGGAGAATGAGATGTCTAAAATGAACCTGCCAGAAACCGTACCTGCTGTGGTATAAACCATAAGTCGTTGTCGTAAAATGTGGTAAG
>ERZ827492.2958-NODE-2958-length-11194-cov-2.967322_pt1 | contig 11194 bp, 9 predicted proteins | sample MGYA00519704_ERZ827492 | MGnify/ENA primary metagenome ERZ827492 (study PRJEB31778, sample SAMEA3449325) | human gut metagenome | biome: human gut; feature: human-associated habitat; material: faeces | place: United Kingdom | collected 2010/2012 ...
GCATAATCGTCTCACCCTGCTGCTATTTCGCCATCTCGTACCTCAAGAGGAAGATTGGATACGATGATGCCCTGGACGCTTTCGGTTGCCACTCCATCGGCGGTATCGTCGGCGGTATCCTCACCGGTCTGTTCTGCGTGCCGAGCCTCTCATGGACGGATTACGGTGGACTCTTCTACACGGGGGACCCCTCCTTACTCGTAAGCCAGATACTCGGCATACTCGTGACACTTGCCTTCGTCATCGTCGCGGGTCTCGTACTGAGCTTCATCGTCAAGGCAGTCTATCGCGGCAAAGCCCGCGTGAACGAAAACGATGAGGCCACCGGCTTGGACGTCGCACTTCATGGCGAGAGCGCGTACCCCGCATATCTGGGTCTTGACTAAGGGAGGAAGACAATGAAGCGAATCGTTGCAATCGTACGCACGGAAAAGCTCGAGCCCCTCAAGGAGGCCCTATTCAACGCCGATATCGCGGGTATGACCATCTCGCAGGTCATGGGCTGCGGCAACCAGCATGGCTGGAGCGAGTACTACCGCGGTACGGAGGTTCTGCTCAATATGGTTCCCAAGGTGAAATTCGAGCTCGTGGTCGATGACGACCGCGTTCAGGGCCTCGTGGACATCATCTGCGAGACGGCCCGCACCGGCGAAGTCGGAGATGGCAAGGTCTTCGTGAGTCCTGTCGAGGAGGTCGTGCGCATTCGCACGGGCGAACAGGGCGTCGAGGCCATCTAGTCGCCTTCGGACATATCAGATTTACGCGTGCAGGCGCGGGATTATCCTCGCGCCTGCGTTTGCCTGCGCATCGGAAAGCGCGAGGCTGTACGAGACGGATTGCAAAAGCCGTAGAAGGCCGCACGCAGCATGGCCTGGGCGACGAGCACGCACAGCATGGCAAGGACGACGGCGATGATCCGGAACGCGGGCACAAGGCAAGCAAGCACGATGAAGCATGCTGCCGAGAAGCTCAGGGCAAATCCGTAGCCGCGCTCGGCCTGCCACATGACAACGCATGACAACGCCGTGGGAACACGCCCATGGGGGCTAGCCCCGGCATCGACCTCGAGCGAGAGCCTGTGCATCCGTGCGCTACTCGCGTACTTGTCAAGCGCCGTGGCGACGCCGATGCCGGCGATGGAGACGAGAGCCGCAATCCACGGAGAGAGCGGGACGTCCATGTACTCCGCGGCAAGCAGCACGAGGCAGCACGCGGCCACGACGCCCACGCGCAATGCGACGGCGAGCAACTCGAACAGCGTCTCGGGGCCGTTCCACCCCGGCTGTCCCATAACGCGATAGGCACGCGCGATCACAAAGACGAGCAGTAGCCCCACGACGCAGGCGACGGTGCAGACGCAAAGGGAGAGCCAGCCCAAGACGAGCGCCGTAAAGGCATCGACGCGCGCAAACGGAAGCGTCCCCGATGCGATGAGCGCGAGAACGAGCCATACGACGAGCACACCCCAAAACGCCGAAACGACGAGAATCTCGCGAGAGAGCCAGGAGCTCCTCACGTTGGCAAGCGAGCGTGGAGCACGCAGGGGTTTTGCCAGATGCATCACGGACGCAAGCATGCCGACTGTCGTGAAGACGACGGCGAGCGCGGCAAAGCGCCAACCCCCGAACCACAACCCCGTGCTCGAGAACGCGACGATACCCTCCACGAGCGCAACAAAAGCGACGCCAAGCGCCGCAGGCGCGCACGTGGTAAACGCGATGAGCGGCAGCTCGTCCACGATCATCATCTTGAGCTTGTATTCCCCGTTGCTCACGAATCGACCTCCATCATGCATCCTCCCACGCTAGCGAAGCATACGCTGGGCTGCCTGCTGACGCACCCCACGCTCGGGCTCGCCAGCTGGTCCGATGCTTATGGCTCCACCACAACAGTTCTCGACGCAGGCAGGCTTGAGGCCATCACGCAGGCGATCGATGCACATGTCACATTTCTGCATGAGGCCATCGGCGCCGAACTGCGGAGCACCGAACTCGCAGGCCCACGAGCAATAATGGCAGCCGAGGCACTTGTTCGAATCCACGAGCACGGCACCGAACTCGGGGTCGCGGTATATGGCTTTGGCGGGGCAGACGGCCATGCATGCCGCCTCTGCGCAGTGCATGCAGGCCATCGAGACATACTGGATGGGACAGCTGGCGTCACGCTCGTAGGTGGTCATGACCTCGCGATAGCGCGGACCGGTGCTACCCGGTTTGTCTTGGGCATGCGGACGCAGGTTATGGGCCGATTTGCAGGCGACCTCGCAGGCGAAGCACTGTGCGCAGCGATTGACGTCAAAGTGAAGTTCGTAGAACATGGCCGCCTCCCTAGAGCTTCTCGATAGTGCCGAGGCACATGGTGTAGTTCGCTTGGCTTGAAATCGGGTCAAGATCGTCATCGATGCCAAGATAGTTGTAGTTGGCATCAACCCAACCACCGGGGACATAGATCCAGTCCTCTTTGAGTATGGGCGTGACCTCGGCCTTGATCGTGATCGACCCGCGCGGTGAACTCACCCTGAGCCAATCTCCGTCCTCGATGCCCAGAGCTGCGGCACGGTCGCTGTTGACCATCGCGCGCGCCTCGGGCTGCATCTCGCGCAGCCACGGAATCGTGCGGCGTTGCTCGTGCACGTACATGGGGCCGGAACGGCCCGTGAACACGACATAGGGGTACTTCTCGGCAAGTTCGGGCTTGCTGCGGGGGGATTCGGAGCTGTCCTCCCAGTTGGGAAGCCCATCGAAACCGTTCTCGAGCAGCACCTCGGAGACGATGTTGACCTTGCCTCCTGGTGCACGGAAGCCCACTTTCGCGAACTTCTCGTACTCGATGTTGCCGTACTCGAGTCCATGCGGATGAGCGAGCAGCTGCTCGTAGGTGATGCCCGAGGGCTTGAGGCACTCGTCGATGTACCAGGTGATGTCTTCGCTGGGGAACTCCTCGACGAAGCCGCAAGCGCGCCCGAGTTCGATCATGATCTGCGTGTCCGGCTTGGCCTCCCCCACTTGCACGGTTTTCTGACGCAGCGTGATCTCCGGGAACCACGAATCGGACTTGAACCACTCGGGCTCGATGCGTTCGAGATACGTTGCCGCCGGCAAGACGAGGTCGCCGCACTGGGCGGTCTCACTCAAATACGGATCGATGGTCGCGATGTAGTCGACCTTGGCGAGCGCGGCCATGGTGACATCGGGCTGCGGTTGCGTGACGACCGGATTGGCGCCCTGGAAGATGGCGACCTTGATCTTGCCTTCGGCCATGGTGCGCAGAACGTCAGGCGTGGGCAGCAGCCCCTGGCCATTGAAGAGCAGGGGAAAGCGGGAGTCTTCCGGGTTGTAGGGCGGAACGTGGAACATCATCGTGGGACCGGCAGGCTCGAAATCGGGCAGCACATGATCGATGAGCGTGAACTCCGGATTGCGCGCTGGGCTCTTTTGCGTGAAGAGATCGCAGCCTTCGCGGTCAAGATGGCCCGTGATGGTGCGCAGGATGCAGAGCGCACGCGTGGTCTGCGTGACGTTTACGCGTCCCTCGAGGCCATGCCCGGAAGTGATGGAGGCGCGTGGCGTGGTCGCGTACTCGCGGGCAAGCGCCGTGATGGCATCGGCCGGAGCGCCGCAAATCTCGGCCGCCCACTGCGGCGTGTACGCGATGCCAAGCTTGTTGTCGCCATTGATGTGCGCCGTGAGCTTGGCAAGACCCGGGTCATTGGTGTACTCGTCGACGAAGTCGCGATCCCAGAGGCCCTCGTTGACGATGACATGAATCATGGCAAGCATCATGGCGAGGTCGCTACCGGGCTCGACCTGGATGAAGGTGTCGGCATGGGCACCAAGATGAAAATGCAGTGGGTCGATGACGACGAGTTTGGCTCCGCGTTCCTGCGCGTCGTAAATCTTCTTGATGGCGGGCGCGCATGAGAACGCCGGTTGCTTGCCCCAAAAGATCATGAGGTCGACGTTGGGATAATCAACGAAAGACGGCATGCCGCCATAGGTCATGCCCTCGGCAATCGCACGCGGTACGAAGCACTCCGAAGCACCCATCCCCACCTCGGTGCCCACGCAGTGCGCAAAGCGCTGCGTCATGTCGTAGCTAAAGCCCCAGCCGCAGGCCTGACCACGACAGATGGAGACGGACGTGGGGCCACAGAGCGCAACGGCCTCGTTGATGTGCACGGCCAGCTCGTCAAGCGCCTCGTCCCAGCTAATCCGCTCGAACTCGCCACTGCCGCGCTCGCCCACGCGGCGCATGGGATATACGACCCTGCGCGGATCATGTGCGATCTGCGGCGCGGCAAGCCCCTTGGAGCACAGGGCGCCGTTCGTGCGCTTGTTGCCGGGAACGCCATGTGCAAACACGACATGATTGTCACGGACGTCTACGAACATCGGACAGGTGTTGTGACAGCCGCCGCACACCGTCGCGATGGTCTCGACCTCCATACCAACTGCCGAACCCTGAACAGTATCGCTCATACGATTGCCCTCCTTCTCGTACATGAAGGCCCGCATGCATGTGCAAGCGGGCCTTTCTTCGCAATGAAATGACTGCACGGGCTGGCTATGATGCCTGGTCACCCCGTGTGAAAATCATCGTCGTCTCGCCGTCGTCGCTCGTGAGCTTGCCTTCTGCCAGCGTGAAGATGGCATCGCCCTCACCGGCGAGCGTAAGCGTCATCTGCGTAGCGCTGTCGGCCTTCCACGTGGCATCTATGCTCTGGCCGAACATGATGAAATCTGCCGAACCATCCTCGTTGAGCGTCATGTTGATGGGCATGTTCATCTGCTTGAGGATGGTCGCGTCCACCGTACCCAAGTCCGCATCCTCGATTGTCTCGAGCTCCCAGGCACCGACGAAGTTCGCCTTGGAGTCTCCACCACCGCAGCCGACAAGCGCAAGGCACAGCGTACATGCGCAGGCAAGCGTCATGAAAACGGCAACTAGTTTCTTGGCCATGTTGGTCTCCCTCATCGCAATGAAAAAACACGTCGATTATATCGCGATGCACGGGGAATGCCAAAGACCACGATCGCTCGAAGGCGTGTTGTAGAGAAGGCCGTCACCACGCGCTATGCAGGAAGCAGGACGCCCTCCAACGCAGCCAGCAAACCGTCAATCTCGATTGGCTTGGCGATGTGCCCGTCCATGCCGCAATCAAGCGCCTTTTGGCGATCCTCTTCGAATGCATCGGCGGTCACGGCCAAGATGGGAATGTGCGAGATAACCGGATCGTCCATGGAGCGCACGATGGCCGCAGCCTCATACCCGTTCATGACCGGCATCTGGATATCCATGAGCACTAACTGGTAATACCCGGGTTCGGCATTGGATAGACGATCAATCGCATCTTTTCCATCAACCGCCTGCTCGACCACGAAACCCGCATCCTCCAACAAGGTGGTGGCGATTTCGCGATTGAGAAGGTTGTCATCCACGAGCAGAATGCGCAAGCCGTGCAGCTGTTCGGAAAGCTCCTGACGCACGCATCCCTCCTGAACCGCAATGGCGTCCTTATCCAGCACCTCGAGGGGCAGCACCACGCTGAAGGTGCTGCCCTCGCCCTTGACGCTGGTCACGCCGATATCTCCACCCATCATGTCCACGAGGCGCTTGGCGATGGACATGCCCAGGCCAGTACCCTGCGTGCCAGAAAGAGTCGAGGTCCGCTCGCGCTCGAACGGGTCGAAAATGTGTTTGATGAAGGCCTCGTCCATGCCGATGCCGCTATCGGCAATCGTCATCGTGTAATTCGACTTTCCGTCGACATCCGAGGCGGCTTCGGATATCGAGAACGAGACCGAACCGCCGGAAGGCGTAAACTTGACGGCGTTGCCGAGTATGTTGAGTAGCACCTGCTTCAGCTTGAGCTCGTCGCACATGACAATCGGATGATGCAATCCGGAGAGGTCGACATCGTAATGCAAACCCTTCTCGCTGACCTCGGACTGGACGATGGAGCCGAGGTGCTCCGTTACCTCTATGAGATCGCACGGCTTTTCCTCGACCGAAGCCTTTCCCGATTCGATACGGCTCATGTCCAGGATGTCGTTGATGAGATCGAGCAAATGGGTGCTGGAAGCCTGGATCTTGTCCAGGTAGTCCTCGACGCGTTCGACATCGTCGATGTGATTGGTCGCCAGCGTCGTGAAGCCGATGATGGCGTTCATGGGCGTACGGATGTCATGGCTCATGTTGGAGAGGAACAGGCTCTTTGCCTCGTTTGCGCGATTGGCGCGCTGTAGTGCCTCCTCGAGCTGTTCCTTTCGCTCGATCTCCTCGCGCGTCTCGCGATCGACGTTGCGCAAGCCCATGACCACCAAGCGGTCATCGTCGGAATCGTCCGTCCACGATCCGGCGCGTACGAGCGCCACCTGACGGTATCCCATCACGCCATCGACAAGCGAGCGGTACATGACGTTGATGCGCTTGCGCTCCTCGAGCTCCTCGCGCACACGATCGCGCGCGAGCATATCGCTTAGCATGGAGCGATCGTCAGGCAGTGTTCGGATGTTCACGTAGTCGTAGAGGGACTTCTCGTAGGTCAGAGGCCCGTCAAAGATGCCCTTCAGCTCTTCGTCTGCGTCGTCCGAGATGCGCAGTAGCTCTCCCCTGCCAGTGTTCAAGTCGAACGAACACACGACCAGGTAGTTTACGCCCAGGGCGCGTATGAAGGACTGCTGACGCCGCTCGCGACGTTCCTCCTCGTGCTTTTGATCGGAATAGTCCAGCAAGAAGCGCTGATACAAGAGCTCGCCATCTTGTTCTATCAGCTTGGCGCTCCCGAGCACGTGCAAGATCTTGCCGTCCTCGTGATGCACGCTGTATTCGAAGCTCACGCTATCGCCCGCATGCTCGAGCGTGGCGAACTTCTCGCGTAGCATCTCCTTGTCGGAGTCGACGACCGAATCGGCCACCATGTCGAATCCGTGCGCGAGCAGGTCTTCCTCGGATTCGTATCCTAAAATGTCGAGCGCCGCCTGATTCACGCCGATGACGCGCGTACCGTCAAGCGTGTGCGTGAGAACGCCGCAATCCATGGCAGTGAACATGTTCTCGAGCGTCTGGTTCTTCTGGAGTAGGTCGCGCTCGTAGGCACGTTCTTGCGTCACGTCAATCGCAACGCCCACAGTGCCCATAACGCTACCGTTGAGATCATATAGCGGCGACTTATAAGTTGTCAGGAGCTTCGTGCCACTGCCGCTCTGAACCACCTCTTCGGAAACGCAGGTCTTGCGCGTAGCCATGACCTGAGCCTCCGACTCGATGCAGGCGGGATCATCTGTCCCGACATCCCAGATGGAGGCATGTCCGCGCCCCTGCACGTCATCCTTCTCCTTGCCGACCGTTTCGCAGAAGCTATCGTTGACCTTCTCGTGAATGCCATCGGCCGTCTTGTACCAGACGAGGCAGGGAATCGAATTGATGGTGACCTCGAGGAACTGCGCGGTCTCCTGCGCGTCCGCTTGCGCCTTACGATGCTGTTGCCAGTGGTCGAAGCGCCAGACGAGCTCCTCTGCGGGCATGCCGTCGGGCCAGACGTCGTAGAGCTCGGGCAAGAGGCCCATCGTCTCGGCCGAGCGCTCAGGAGCCACGAGCGCAATCACGTCGCAGTGCTCCTCCTTGTCCTCGAGGAAGTCCTGCAAGACCCAGGTATCGACCTCCCTGCCCAGCGAAACGAGCGTGAGATCGGCGTCAAGCGCCACATGCGCATCGAAAACGGGTGCGGAGACGAAACGGTGCGTAAAGGGAGCGAGAGCGGGAACTGCCCGAAGGGCTTGTACGTTCTCGTCTTCGAGGCCAACAAGATAGATGGTGAGTTCCCCTTGATACATTGACTCATCTCCTCTTCCGCACAATGAGGGCCGGCGACGTCACGTATCTGCGGCGCGCTATTCCGCTTATTGTATGATTTCCCGCATACGCATGGAGCGAAAGCACGCATGCAAACCGCTCCGCGTCGATGCTACTCCCCCAGTCGGTCGTTCTGCGGTCACTGGAGCGCACCGAGAGACATGTGATGCGCTAGAATCTCGAAGACGAAAACCGACATTACGCCTTCGAGGAGGAAGCGCATGGACCCCAACAAGCGACCCGACGACATGGAACGTATCACGACCCCCGAGCTCGCCCAGGCATTCATCGACGAGCAAGTCGCGGCAATCCGCGAGCAGGTGGGCAACGGCAAGGTCCTTCTCGCGCTTTCCGGCGGCGTGGACAGCTCGGTGGTGGCGGCGCTGCTCATCAAGGCCATCGGCAAGAACCTCATCTGCGTGCACGTGAACCACGGCCTCATGCGCAAGGGCGAGTCCGAGCAGGTCATCGACGTCTTCAAGAACCAGATGGACGCCAACCTCGTCTACGTCGACGCGACCGATCGCTTCCTCGGCCTGCTCGCCGGCGTCGACGAGCCCGAAGCCAAGCGCAAGATCATCGGCACGGAGTTCATCCGCGTCTTCGAGGAGGAGGCCCGCAAGGTCGGCGACGAGGTCGACTTCCTCGCGCAGGGCACCATCTACCCCGACATCCTCGAGTCCCAAGACGGCGTGAAGGCGCATCACAACGTGGGCGGCCTTCCCGAGGACCTGCAGTTCGACCTAGTCGAGCCCGTCAAGCTGCTCTTCAAGGACGAGGTGCGCGTCGTCGGCCGCGAGCTCGGCCTGCCCGAGAGCATGGTCGAGCGCCAGCCCTTCCCCGGTCCGGGCCTGGGCGTGCGCTGCCTCGGCGCCATCACGCGCGATCGCCTCGAGGCGCTGCGCGAGGCCGACGCCATCGTGCGCGAGGAGATGGAGGCGGCGGGCGTCGGTGCCTGGCAGTACTTCGCCGTGGTGCCCGATATGCGCGTCACGGGCGTGCGCGACGGTGTGCGCGCCTACGAGTGGCCGGCAATCATCCGCGCCATCAACACCGTGGATGTCATGACCGCGACGGTGCCCGAGCTGGACTGGGAGCTGCTCAAGCGCATGACCGACCGCATCACCCGCGAGGTTCCCGGCATCTGCCGCGTGTGCTACGACCTCACGCCCAAGCCTGTCGGCACGGTCGAGTGGGAGTAAATTGCAAGGTCAGAGGCCATTTTTTATCTAGTCTAATACTTTGGAATTTTGTGTAATTTACACCCATTCCGTTAGGGAAAAGCTGTAAGCCACTGGAAAAAGCTCTCAAATTGAAATTACAGTAATCAGACCCGCTGAAGCCTCGGCGGGTCTTTTTCTTCCCAGATGAGGCACGCTTTTCGCTTCTGCACCATCAAAAGAAATAGACAGTATTGGACAACATTGGGAAGCTTTCCAAAAGAATGGCGTCGGTTAACCACTCACCACAGTTGCACAGGTGTATTTTTCGCTCGAAACGGCGAAAATAGTACCATTTTGAACTCACCCCCATTTTGGACGGCCTTTATTGATGTTTTCCCAGTTCAGAATGGGGTGTAAAAATTCTGTCGGTACTGACGAAATCACCGATTTTGCGGCGGATTTCGATCAACTTGCGCTCCCACCAAGGCTCGGAAAACAGTACCGGGCGGTCAAATATCGCACGAAATAGTCCCTCCATGATTCCGAAATAATGCTCTCCCGAGGATATCGGGTGGTACTATTCGATGCTATGCCGCCCGTGAAAGCGCTTCGGGCTATAAACGGAGGAAGACGCCAAACGGCGTCCTCCTAAGTGCATCGATATGGATTTTGGGCTCTACAGCTTGAACGACGATTTCCAGGACTTGTAGTCGTCCTCGCTCATCTCGCCGCTTTCGAGCTCTTCCTTCGCGTTGTGCCAAGCCCTTATAGCCTGGGCCATTTTCTGCGCACCGTCAGCCTTCGGGTCTATGGAGAGGCTGCCGTCCTCGTTTGGGACGATGCCGAACGCGCCTTCTAGCTGGAAGAGCACCCCGAGCGCTTCTCGGGCACTGCTTATGTCGTATGTGATCAAAGCCTCCGGCTCTATGCCGAGTCCCCGCGCTATCGCCGCCAGCTGCGCCTTGCTCGGAGTCCTATTCCCCAGCTCGTAGTTCCTTATCCCCGGCTCGGACATCTCGACCTCGTCAGCCAGCTCGGCCTGGGTCATTCCAGCGCGCTTCCTGTAATAGCGGATAAGCTGGCCCGTGCTCAGATCTTCGGCCGTAGCGGCATTGGATGCGGCTTTGCTCATCTCTCTCCTAGCTCCGAATCGTCCAACCGCCTCATTCTAAAACAGTTCACATATGAACTCAAGTTATTGACCGTTCAAATATGAACTGATAGGATTTCCAAGCATCATCCGTTCAATAGTGAACTGTTTGGAAGGAGAAGGACATGGAAGCAACCACGATGCGAATGATGAAGTGCCCGGAGGTAGCCGAAAGGCTCGGGATCTCCCGCACCTCCGCGTACGAGGTCATCCGCGAGCTCAACCAGGAGCTCGCGGACAAAGGGCTCATCACGAGGCAGGGTCGCGTGAGCGCGGACTACTTCGAAAAGAGGTACTTCGGCGGAAAGGACGGCATCCAATGACGGCGAGGCGAGAGAAGAACGGAACCTACACGAGCCAGTTCTGGTACGAGGACATCTACGGCAAGAGACGCCACAAGTGCAAGAGGGGCTTTGCGACCGAAGAGGAGGCGGACGCGTTCGAGGAGGCCTTCCTGCGCAAGGCGCGCGGCTCCATGGAGATGAAGCTCGCGGACTTCGTCGACGTCTACCTGGAGGACGTCAAGGCCGATCTTCGGGAATACACGCTCAGGACGCGCCTCTACATCATCAACGACAAGATCATCCCCGAGCTCGGATGTAAGCGGATGAAGGACATCGAGACCGTCGATATCATCCAATGGCAGAACAAGATGCTCTCGCATCGACGCCCGAACGGCAGCCCTTATTCCGAGACTTATCTGAGGACTATCAACAGCGCACTCGGCGCGATCTTCAGCCATGCCGCCGCGTACTACGACCTGAGCCCCAACCCGATGGCGAAAGCGCCAGGCCTGGGCTCGAAGAAGACCAGGGAGATGAAGTTCTGGACGAAGGACCAGTACTTGCGCTTCTCCGAGGAGCTGGACGTCGAGGGGGTCCTCTTCTACGCGTTCGAGGTCCTCTACTGGCTCGGGCTGAGGGTTGGAGAGCTTCTCGCTCTCGTTCCTGAGGACATCAACTTCAAAAGCTCGAAGGAAGCCCTGGAAAACGGGGTGGCCATGGTACATCAGGAGCTCAACCAGGCC
>ERZ827492.2963-NODE-2963-length-11183-cov-6.821531_pt1 | contig 11183 bp, 7 predicted proteins | sample MGYA00519704_ERZ827492 | MGnify/ENA primary metagenome ERZ827492 (study PRJEB31778, sample SAMEA3449325) | human gut metagenome | biome: human gut; feature: human-associated habitat; material: faeces | place: United Kingdom | collected 2010/2012 ...
GACCAGGCGCGCCTAACCCTTCGCGCGCAGGGCGACGAGCTGCGCGCCGAGGCGGCGGTCCTGCGCGAGCAGACGCCCTTTGGCGAGGCGCTGCGCTGCGGGGAGGGCTGGGGCCAGGGCCTGGCCTTTGACCACGGCGAGATCCTCCTGACCGCGCTGCTCCGCCTGCGCTGACGGAGCGCCCAAAAAGCCGCGGCCTGCGGGAAATCCGGTTCCCGCAGGCCGCGGCTTTTCTCCGCCCATTGGGGCAAAAAAACGGGTTTATTATTATCCTGTTAAATCCCCTCCCCTTTCTTTTAATTGGTGCAAAAATCTGATATAATATATAAGAAGGAAATTTCTTTTTCGGGAGGGGTTCCGCATGGTTCTGCACATCGGCTGCGACGCGTTCGTGCCGCTCTCCTCTGTTGTGGCCGTGCTGGACGCCGCCTCCCGGCCGGACCTGGTTTCGGAGCTCTCTCCGCCGTCCTGCGGTGGGCACGAGGTTCGCTCCATCGGCAAGGGCGCGGTCAAATCCGTGGTCGTCACCGCCTCCGGCGGGCGGTGCGTGTTTTTTTTATCCCCCATTTCCGCCCAGACGTTGCGCAAGCGCGCGGAGGGCGGTCTGGCAAAGATGAGGTGAGGGCATGACAGAGCAAATCAATCACTATGATGCAACCAATATCCAGGTTCTGGAGGGGCTGGAGGCGGTGCGCCGCCGCCCGGGCATGTACATCGGCTCCACCGATGAGCGCGGGCTCCACCACCTGGTCTATGAGATCGTGGACAACTCCATTGACGAGGCCATGGCGGGCGTCTGCAACACCATCCAGGTCACCATCGAGGAGGACAACACCATCTGCGTGGCCGACAACGGGCGCGGCATCCCCACGGGCATCCACCCCAAGCTCGGCAGGCCCGCGGTTGAGGTCTGCCTTACGGTGCTGCACGCGGGCGGCAAGTTCGGCGGCGGGGGATACAAGGTCTCCGGCGGCCTGCACGGCGTGGGCATGAGCGTGGTCAACGCCCTGTCCACCTGGCTGGAGGTGACCGTCGCCCAGAACGGCAACCTCTACCGCCAGGAGTACGAGCGCGGCGTGCCCCTCTACGACCTGAAGGTCGTCGGCAAGAGCGAGGCGCACGGCACGACCATCCGCTTCCGCCCGGACCCGGAGATCTTCGAGGACGTGACGGCCTACTCCTTTGACACGCTGAAAAAGCGGCTGCGCGAGCTGGCGTTCCTCAACGCCGGCATCCGCATTGAGCTGACCGACAAGCGCGGCGAGGGGCAGAGCCGCGTCTTCCACTACGAGGGCGGCATCCGCTCCTTCATCGAGTACCTCAACAAGAACCGCGAGGCGCTCTTCCCCCAGCCGCTGTTCTTCTCCGGCGTCAAGGACGGCACGACCGTCGAGGTCGCGATGCAGTACAACGACTCCTACACGGAGAACGTCTTCAGCTTCGCCAACAACATCGACACGGTCGAGGGCGGCACGCACCTGGAGGGCTTCCGCAGGGCGCTGACGCGCGTGATCAACGATTACGGCCGCAAGGCCAAGATCCTCAAGGACAACGACGCCAACCTCACGGGCGACGACATCCGCGAGGGGCTCACGGCGGTCATCTCCGTCAAGCTCCTGGAGCCGCAGTTCGAGGGCCAGACCAAGACGAAGCTCGGCAACAGCGAGGTGCGCGGCTATGTGGACTCCGTGCTCTCCGAAGGGCTCTCGACCTTCCTGGAGGAGAACCCCTCCGTGGCCAAGGCGATCCTGGACAAGTGCCTGATGGCCTCCCGCGCGCGCGAGGCCGCGCGCAAGGCCCGCGACCTCACCCGCCGCAAGAGCGTGCTGGAGTCCACGTCCCTGCCCGGAAAGCTGGCCGACTGCACGGAGCGCGACCCGAGCAAGTGCGAGATCTTCATCGTCGAGGGCGATTCGGCCGGCGGCTCCGCCAAGAACGGCCGCGACCGCAACTTCCAGGCGATCCTCCCCCTGCGCGGCAAGATCCTCAACGTGGAGAAGACGCGCCTGGACAAGATCCTGGCCAATGCGGAGATCAAGGCCATGATCACGGCCTTCGGCGCCGGGGTGGGCGAGGAGTTCAACCCCGAAAAGCTGCGCTACCACCGCATCGTCTGCATGACGGATGCGGACGTGGACGGCAGCCACATCCGCATCCTGCTTCTGACCTTCTTCTACCGCTACATGCGGCCGCTGATCGACGGCGGCTACGTCTACGTCGCCCAGCCGCCGCTGTTCAAGATCACCAAGAACAAGAAGGAGCACTACGTCTACTCCGACGAGGAGCTGGCCGCCTATCTGGACGAGATCGGCCGCGGCAACGACGTGGTGGTCCAGCGCTACAAGGGCCTGGGCGAGATGAGCGCGCAGCAGCTCTGGGAGACGACGATGGACCCCTCCCGCCGCATCATGAAGCGCGTCAAGCTCGAGGACGCCGTCAGCGCCGACGAGATGTTCAGCCTGCTGATGGGCGACAAGGTGGAGCCGCGCCGCGAGTTCATCACCGAAAACGCCAACCTCGTGGCGAACCTGGACATCTAACGCCGCAAACGACAGCAAGGAGGCCGGTATGGACCAACAAGACAACTATCAGGGCGAACGCCTCGTTCCGCTGGACATCGAGCGGGAGCTCAAAAATTCCTTCATCGCCTACGCCATGGCGGTCATCGTCTCCCGCGCGCTGCCGGACGTGCGCGACGGCCTTAAGCCCGTGCACCGCCGCATCCTCTACGCGATGACGGAGCTGGGCATGACGCCCGACAAGCCCTTCCGCAAGAGCGCGCGCATCGTGGGCGACGTTCTGGGTAAATACCATCCCCACGGCGATACAGCCGTCTACGACGCCATGGTGCGCCTTGCGCAGGACTTCTCCATGCGCTACATGCTCGTCGAGGGCCAGGGCAACTTCGGCTCCGTGGACGGCGACAGCCCCGCGGCCATGCGCTACACCGAGGCGCGCCTGTCCCGCATCGCGGCGGACATGACCGCGGACCTGGACAAGCAGACCGTGGACTTCTACCCCAACTTCGACGAAACGCTCATGCAGCCGGAGGTGCTGCCCTCGCGCTTCCCGAACCTGCTGGTCAACGGCTCGGGCGGCATCGCGGTGGGCATGGCCACCAACATCCCGCCCCACAACATGGGCGAGGCCATTGACGGCGTGGTCTACATGCTCGACCACCCGGACTGCACGGCCGCGGACCTGATGAAGATCATCAAGGGGCCGGACTTCCCCACGGGCGGCCTGATCATGGGCCTGAACGGGATCAAGTCCGCGTACCTGACGGGCAAGGGCCGCATCATTATGCGCGCCCGCACGGAGATCGAGCCCATGAGCGCCACGCGCAGCCGCATCGTGGTTACGGAGATCCCCTACCAGGTCAACAAGGCGCGCCTGGTCGAAAAGATCGCCGAGCTCGTGCACGACAAGCGCGTGGACGGCATTTCCGACCTGCGCGACGAGTCCGACCGCCAGGGCATGCGCATCGTCATCGAGCTCAAGAAGGACGTCAACCCCCAGGTCGTGCTCAACACCCTCTTTAAGCACACGCAGATGCAGGAGACCTTCGGCGTCAACATGCTGGCGCTGGTGGGCGGCGTGCCCAAGGTGCTCAACCTGCAGCAGATGATCTATCACTACATCGAGCACCAGAAGGACGTCATCGTCCGCCGCACGCGCTACGACCTCGGCAAGGCCGAGGCCCGCGCCCACATCCTGGAGGGCCTGCTCATCGCCCTGGACCACATCGACGAGGTCATCTCGCTCCTGCGCGCCTCCCGCACCGCGGCCGACGCCAAGGAGGGCCTGATGAGCCGCTTCGGCCTGTCGGAAAAGCAGGCCCAGGCCATCCTGGACATGCGCATGCAGCGCCTGGTCGGCTTGGAGCGCGAGCGCCTGCGCGCGGAGTACGACGAACTGCAAAAGACCATCGCCCACCTTCGCGAGGTGCTCGGCAGCGAGGAGCTCGTGTGCGGCATCATCCGCGAGGAGATCCTGCAGATCCGCGCCAAGTACGCCGACGCGCGCCGCACGGAAATCGTACCCGTCTCTAACGAAATCGAGCTGGCCGACCTCATCCAGGAAGAGGACATGGCCGTGACCCTGACGCATTACGGCTACATCAAGCGCGTCACCGCGGACACCTACCGCGCGCAGAAGCGCGGCGGCAAGGGCATCACCGGCATGACCACGCGCGAGGAGGATTATGCCGAGCAGATCTTCGTCACCTCCACGCACGCGGACCTGCTCTTCTTCACCACGCGCGGCCGCATGTTCAAGCTCACCTGTTACGAGATTCCGGAGGCCGGGCGCACGGCCAAGGGCACGGCGATTGTGAACCTGCTCCAGCTCGACGGGGGCGAGAAGGTCACCACCGTCATCCCCGTGGACGAGGACCAGGGCGGCAACCTGGTCATGGCCACAAAGAACGGCCTCATCAAGAAGACGGCCCTGTCTGAGTTCCGCAACCTGCGCGCCAGCGGCCTGATCGCCGTGACGCTGCGCGAGGACGACGAGCTGATCGGCGTGACGCTGACCGACGGCAGCCGGGAGCTGCTGCTCGGCACGCGCCAGGGCATGTCCATCCGCTTCCATGAGGACGACGTGCGCACGATGGGCCGCACGGCCATGGGCGTGCGCTCCATCGACCTTGCGCCGGGGGACGAGGTCGTCTCCATGAGCGCCGTGCAGGAGGACTGCGAGGTGCTCACCATCTCCGAAAACGGCTACGGCAAGCGCACGCCGGAGGCGGAATACCGCGTGCAGTCCCGCGGCGGCAAGGGCATCAAGGCCATGCAGCTGACGGACAAGACCGGCCCCCTGTCCGCCCTGATGCTGGTCCGGGAGGACGAGGACGTCATGCTCATCTCCGACGACGGCACCATCATCCGCATGGCCGTGGCCGACATCTCCACGCAGTCGCGCTCCACGCAGGGCGTGCGGCTCATGCGCCTTGCGGACAGCAGCCGCGTCGTCGCCGTGACCACGACGGAGAAGATCGAGGAGACGGACGAGGAGGCGAGCGCAGACGCGTCCGCCGCGCTGCCCGAGGCCGATCCCAACGATCCCGACACCGCCGCGCCGGACGACCTCTCCTACGCGGGCGACGAGGACCGCGACATCGCGCGCCTCCTCGAGCGCGCCGAAGAGGACGGCGACATCTGATCCATTTCCCGGAAAAAGCGCGGCCCGTTCCCCTTGCAGAAGGGGAGCGGGCCGCGCCCTTTTTTGTTTGTCTTACTTGTCGTAGCGGCGGTAGCGCTCGATGATCTCAAAGCTCATGCGCCCGTTGTGGTAGGGGCAGATGCCGTCATTGCACTTGTAGGGGTTGCGGGGCTTCTCCGCCGCAAAGTCGAGGATGGAGAACCAGCCGCCCTTCTCGTGGTCGACAAAGCGCTTGTTGATGAAGTCGAAGCAGTGGAGGGAGGCGTCCAGGAACTTCTCCTCGCCCGTCATCTCCCAGGCGTTGAGGAAGCCGACGACCGCCTCGTTCTGCTCCCACCAGCTGATGGCCGGGGTGATGTGGCCGGTGCGCGGGTCGTACTCGGTGAGCATGGCGCCGTCCTCGCGCTGCCCCTGCTCCAGGCAGGCGCGGGCGATGTTCACGCAGGTGTCGCGCGCGGCGCGGTGCGCCTCGGGCTCGCCCAGGACCTCCGCCGTCTCCATCATCAGCCAGCTTCCCTCGATGTCGTGGCCGAAGGAGATCTCCGGCGTCGTGGGCTTCCAGGCGCGGTCCTGGAAGTAGAAGTAGTGGTGGATGTCGTGGTCCACGATCTTGTTCAGCATCACGTAGAGCTGCTGGCGCAGGGAATTCCGCGTCTTTGCGGAGTCGTCCACGCGGCACAGCGCGGTGTAGGCCTCCAGCAGGTGCAGGTGCGTGTTCATGGTCTTGACGTCAAAGGGGCTGCGGTTCATGCCCTTGCCCCAGGGGTTGACCGTCCAGTCCGCGCGGCAGCTCTCGTAAAAGCCCTTGTACTCCGGGTCGTAGACGTACTTCTCCAGGCAGTCGCGCGTCTCGACCGCAAGGCGCAGCGCCTCCTGGTCGCCCGTGGCGCGGCAGTATTCCGACAGGCCGTAGATGGCGAACGCGTTGCCGTAGATGTACTTGTTGTCGTCCAGGACGGCGCCCTTTTCGTCCACGCGGGAGTACCAGCCGCCGTGCTCGCGGTCGTAGAAGTGCGCCAGGAAATAGTCGTAGGCGCGCTTGGCGTACCGCAAATAGTTCTCGTCCCCGAGGATGCGGTAGGCCGAGGCAAACGTCCAGATCAGGCGCGCGTTGAGCGTGATGAACTTGCTGTGCCCGGCCTCGGGAACGTTGTCGTTTGTCACCGCGCCGTAGAAGCCGCCGTTCTCCTCGTCCACGCTGTACTGCATCCACCAGGGGAGAAGGTTTCCCGTCAGGTCGTCCACGGCCATTTGATAGAGCTTCTTGAATTTCTCCTGCTGCATAGCATACCCTCCTAGCGCACATCCTTCACATTGCCCTTTTTTTGACGCGCTGTTTTTTCTTCCAGTATATCGAAACACAGGGGCTTTACAAGCGCATGCAACTTTCTGGACCTGTACAATCCTTTTCCCCCGGACCGCCCCCGCGCATACAAAACATACCGGTTCCCCCCGCCGCATGGATGGCAAAAAATGCCTCCCCGCGCTATAATGGCCGTAACAGAAAAAGACAAACCGGGGGATATCCGATCGAAGCGGGAGGAATGGCCAAATGATTAAGCAGATCTACGAACAAGTCTACGACTATATCGAGTCCGACGTGCACCAGCGCGCGCCGGGCGAATCTCTGCCTTCCGAGATGCAGTACTCCATGCAGCTGGCCGTCAGCCGCCTGACCGTGCGCAAGGCCGTGGACGAACTGGTCCGCCAGGGCCTGGTGACGCGCATCGCAGGCAAGGGGCTGATGGTGAGCCTGACCCCTGGCCAGCGGTTCCGCGGCCGGCTGCTCATCTCCTGCATCTGCATGCCGGGCGACAGCGACCTGTTCCGCTGCGTGCTGGGCTGCATGGATGCGGCGAGCCGCTACCACTACGACTACAAACTGCTGAACTTCCCCACCGCGGCGGAGCAGTACCGCGCGGTGCTCGCCGAGGACCTGACCGCTTACGACGGCGCGGTCATCACCTGCTTCGACTCCGAGGCCGAGCAGTGCACGCTGAACCTGATCCAGCGCGCGAACCTTCCCGTGTGCATCCTGGGCAACGAGCACGAAGGCGTTCCCTCCATCATGAGCGACGACTACAACGGCGGGTACCTCATCGGCGACGACCTGGCCAAGCACGGCCACCGGGACATCCTCTTCCTGTCCACGGACCGGCCCGTCGCCGACGTGTCCCGCCGCCTCAAGGGGTTCTTTCAGGCCCTGCGGGACAACGGCATCGAGCCCAGGGAGGAGCTCGTCCTCAGCGTGCCCGACCCGGGCGTGCCCCTCTTCATCGGGACGGGCGCGCTGCGCGATCTGCCCTTTTCCGCCGAAAAGTACCTGGAGCGCAAAATCCACTACACGGCGGTCACCGGGCACTCCACGCTGCCCATCGTCAGCTTCTGCCGCCAGCTCTGCCTGCGCGGCGTGCGCATTCCGGAGGACATTTCCGTCGTCGGCTATGGGGACCAGCCCTACCTTCCCTGGATGAACCTCCCCCTGACGGGCATCCTCGAGCCCAAATACGAGATGGGCGTCGAGGCCGTCACGCAGATGCACCTCTTCCTCTCCGGCATCCAGGCCTCCATCCAGAGCCGGATCGTTCCCGTGCGCTACGTACACCACCGCTCCATCTCCGTCATCGATAAATGTTAACAAAACGAACTGAACATGTTCATTTCTTAACATATGGTGGAACGCCCTGCAAAATTTGTGCTACGCTCTGGGACAAGAAGCTGAAGCCGCTGATTTCAGCAAAAAACAAAGGAGGAGTATTTCATGACAAAGAAGATCGTTTCTCTGCTGATGGTATTCGTCCTCGTCTTGGCTTTGACCGCGTGCACAACGAGCACGGAAGCGCCCGCGGACGAGCCCTCCGCGGAGGCGACCGCCGCGCCGGAGGCGCAGGAGCCCGCGGCCGAGGACCCCGCAGCGGAAACGCCCGCCGCCGAAACCGGCTCGCCCGCCAAGCCCGTGCCGGAGGAGGGCGCGGTGCTCCACTTCATGCACATCTACCCCGAGCACGCCAACGCGATTGAGAAGTCCCTGGAGATCATCAAGCGCGACAATCCGGGCCTGGAGATCAACGTCAGCGTCGTTCCCTGGAACGAGGCGACCAAGAGCATCCAGACCGCCGCGGCCACGGATGAGATGTACGACATCTTCTTCCAGTGGTCCAGCCAGGTTCCGGGTTACAACGACATCGGCCTGTTGCTGGATCTGACGCCCTACATCGATGACGAGTGGCGCAGCTGGTACATCAACGACGCCGCCCTGGAGGAGTATTCCGACGACGGCAAGGTGCTGGGCATGCCCCTGCGTGGCACCGCGGTCTTTGTGATCTACAACGTGGATATGTTCGAGGAGAACGGCTGGGAGATCCCCACCACCCAGGAAGAGCTGGTCGCGCTGTGCGACACCATACTGGAAACGGGCCTCATCCCCATCTCCGCGCCCGGCACGCCCAACGGCTTCCAGGTGGAATCCATCCGCGGCAGGGTGTTTGACAACATCGTCTACATGAACGGCCTGATCGAGGACCCGGAGCGCCTGACCGACCGCAAGACCGAGTGGAACGGCCTGTACGCCGAGTCCGCCGAGATCGTCAAGGGCTGGTACCAGAAGGGCTACTTCGGCGAGAACGCCTTCGGCCTGGGCCGCGAGGAGGGCCAGACCATCTTCGTCACCGAGGATTCGGCCATGCTGCTGTGCAACAACAACGAGCTGGTCGCGCTGCGCGAGCTGAACGAGGCCGCCAACAACTTTGAGATCGGTTCCTTCTCCTGGCCCGCGCCTGCCGCCTCTGACCGCGCCATGTTCACCGCGGCCGGCTTCGGCGATGGCTGGGGCGCCTGGTCCGGCACGAAGTATCCGCAGGCCTGCGCCGCGTTCTTCCGCAGCCTGGCCGGCCAGGAGGCCATGACCATCTGGGCCAACGAGGAGCTGTGCATCGTCCCCTCCAACCAGGTCGAGTACGCGGACCCCGTCCAGGGCGCGTTCGCCGCGCAGTATGAGGACGGCGGCTACAAGGTCGTCGCCGACTACAACACCGGCAACAAGGGCGACCTGACCGGTCAGGCCTTTGTCGACTACTGCCTGAGCGACACCATGACCGCCGACGAACTTGAAACGCAGGTGGAGGAGATCACCGCGCGCACCATTGCCGACGCAGAAGAATAACCTCTCCGAAAGAGAAACGGGCCGCGCGTATTCCATGCGTGCGGCCCGTTTTCCTCCAAGTGCCGAAAGGAGCGTTTCGATATGCAGCGAAAGCCTCTGAAGCTGGAGACGCAGCGCAAGATCCTGGGCTATTTCTTCCTTCTCCCCATCGTCGTGATGCTGACCGTCTTCATGTTCTACCCCATCGTAAAGTCCGTCGTCATGAGCTTTACCAACTGGTCGGGCATGACGGACGACTGGGAGTGGGTGGGTCTCAACAACTACATCCGCATCTTCACCAACATGCCGGAATACTGGCGCGCCATGAAGGTCAACGTCATCTACGCGCTGATTGCGACCGCGGTGCAGCTGACCCTCGGGTTCCTGCTGGCGGTCCTGGTCATCAACATGCGCCCCCGTTGGCAGAGCTTCTACAAGATCGCGCTGTATCTGCCGGTCATCATCCCCGCCGCGGCGATCTCCGTCATGTGGCGCTACATCTACACCCCGGAATACGGCCTGATCAACCAGTTCCTGCGCGCAATCGGCCTGGAGGAGCTCTGCCGCGCATGGACGGCGGACCCGGATACGGCCCTGGGCGCGGTCATCGTGACCAACACCTGGCGCTACGCAGGCTTTACCATGGTCCTGTACTACGTGGCCATGCTCGACATCCCCAAGGACGTCCTGGAGTCCGCGCAGATCGACGGCGCCAACCGCTGGCACCTGATCCGCTACTTCTACCTGCCGCTGACCCGCGGCACGACGGAGATCAACCTGATCCTCACCATCACCGGCTGCCTCCGCGCGTTTGACATCTTCTACCTGCTGACCTCGGGCGGCCCGGGCACCAGCACAAAGGTCGTCAGCATGTGGATCATGGAAACCGCCTTCCAGAGCTATAAGTACGGCCGTGCGCTGGCCATGTCCATCGTGCTGTTTGTGATCGTCGTCTTCACCATGGTCATTTTCCGACTGATTTTGACCCCGAGAGAAAAGGAGTGAGAAGCATGTCGTCGAATCCTATACCTGTACCGCGCGCAAAGCCTCATGCCAAACGGCATTGGACAGTCGGTGCCGTCGTGGAGCAGATCCTGCTCCTCCTCATGGCGGTCTTCGTGCTCTATCCCCTGTTCTTCGTGCTGCTGACCTCCTTTAAGACCAACTCGGACGTCATCCTCAACCCCTTTGGCATCAGCACGTTTGAGCCGCAGAACTACATCACCGCCTGGTTCACGGGCAAGGTGGGCTCCTACCTGCTCAACTCCGTCATCACCACGCTGGTCACCCTGGTCATCCAGGTCGTCATCATCGTGCTTGCCGCTTACGCCTTTGGCAAGCTCAAGCCCTGGGGCTACAACGCGCTCCTTTCGCTGCTGCTGATGACCATGTTCGTCACCTCCGAGATGACCACGGTCCCCAACTACATCACCATCCGCGACATGGGGCTGATGGGCACGCGCTGGTCCCTCATCATTCCGTACGTGGCCAGCGGCCTGATCACCGGTACCTACATCCTGACCAACTTCGTGCGCGAGCTTCCCAAGGAGCTGGACGAGGCCGCGCGCATCGACGGCGCGGGCATCTTCAAGATCCTCTGGAAGGTCGACCTGCCCATGATCACCCCGGCCCTGGCCACGCTCGTCATCTTCAACTTCAACGGCGTGTGGAGCGAGTTCTACTGGGCGCTGATCGTCATCAAGGACGAGGCGCTCAAGACCCTTCCGCTGGGCCTGATCAATTTCCAATCCCAGTTTACATCCGACTACGGCGTGCTGACGGCGGGGCTTGTGATCCTGACCGTGCCGGTCGTCGCGGTGTACCTGTTCTTCTCGCGCTACTTCATCGCGGGCATCAGCGCCGGTGCGGTCAAGGGGTA
>ERZ827492.2969-NODE-2969-length-11166-cov-3.300603_pt1 | contig 11166 bp, 10 predicted proteins | sample MGYA00519704_ERZ827492 | MGnify/ENA primary metagenome ERZ827492 (study PRJEB31778, sample SAMEA3449325) | human gut metagenome | biome: human gut; feature: human-associated habitat; material: faeces | place: United Kingdom | collected 2010/2012 ...
ATTGCCGCCGCATTGATTATGAACGCGGGCAGTATAGGTTTTGTAGCGGATTTCCCTGTCATTGGTTCCCTGTTTCATGTTTTCATCCGCTCCGAATGCAGGCGGAAATATTGTGTTGGTCATGATGTTTTTTTCGTCAAACGGAATCATTATGCACCTCCGCGCAGACAAAACTTGCACCGCTGAACATGGACTCCGCTTTTTCTTCATACGAGTATGATTGTCCCGCAAAATACGCACCGAGTGCAAGCAGAATCAGAACCGCCGAAATAATGCGCCCCATACGCCCTCTTCCCGCTTTTGTCACTTCGATTGTTTTTTTATCATTCACCGCAGCACCGCTGCCGGCTGAAATACCAAATGTTTTTTTCAAAACACAAACCACCTTTCGCGGACAACTTTTTTTCATCGCCCTTTGTTTGATTGTATTTTGCGAAAGATGTGAAAAAAATATTCATTATGAACGCAATGCACCGCCGTATCCGACAGGCAGTGTTCTATTCCTCCGAAACAATGCGGCGCATTCTCAGCAGGGCACGTTTTTCATATTTTGAAATTGTGCTTTGGCTTAAATCAAGCTTCAATGCGGTTTCTGCCTGCCCGAAATCGCATAAGTAGCGTAGATAAATGATTTTTTGTTCAATCGGCGGAAGTTTGCCCATCAATTTCAGGGCAAGCATATTTGCATTTGACCTCTCCTCAAAGTTTTCCGTTTGCAAGGTATTATTAAAATCATAAAGTTTTGTTTTTTCTCCATCAAGCGAAACGCATACGGAAGGTAACTCGATGCTGTCCGCACGCGAACCTGAGTAATCCGCATTTGAAACTCTATCGCCGCTGTCAATATGCAGCCTTTCGACTGCGCTGCGCGGAAGGCGAATCAAAGTGTTTTCGCGAATAAACCGACGTATTTCGCCCTCGATAAAGCGGAACGCATAGCTTGCAAAAGATACGCCTCGGGTTTTGTCAAAGCTTTTTGCAGCAATTATTAACCCAACCGAACCGGCCTGAACCAGTTCCTCCGGTTCCGCTCCGCGTCCGGAGAAACGCCTTGCAACTGCACTGACAAGCGGCAGGTTTTTCAAAATAAAACCGGCAAATTCATTTTCATCGGCATCGCAGTGAAATACATACTGCGAAGAATTATCCGCCGTGCTATGCTCCCCGCCGTTTTTTTGTTCAAAGTTCATATCAATCCGATGTTCGTGCGTTTATGTTTTGCACATTGATACTCGGACGTATCGCTTTTATTATTCCGCGTGTCTGTTCGATTGTATTCCTTCCGGAAATGCATTCCGAATCATTTTCGCTTTTTTCATCGTGCAAGTCGCTTTTGCTGTCCGCAATACCGTCGCAAACTGCCGAATAATCCGGTTCCGAGAAGAATTTTTTAAGCGTGATACGAGTTCCGATATCGCGTCTTGACACAACGTCAACATCATCCATAAACGCTTCCATAACTGCGAAACCCATTCCCGATCTTTCGCCGTCCGCATCGGTCGTGAAAAACGGCTGCCGTGCCTGCTCAATATTCTCAATACCGCAGCCGAAATCCGTAATTGAAATAACCAGCATTCTTCCGTCCAGCCTGCATTCCATGCGAACCGTGCCTTTCTTTTTTTTGTATCCGTGAACTATCGCATTCGTGACCGCTTCGCTGACGGCGGTTCGCACATCCGCAAGCTCCTCAAGTGTCGGGTCAAGCGGCATAATGAACGCCGCTGCAACCGAACGCGCAAGTGCCTCGTTTTCCGACAGGCTCAAAAATTCGAATTTTACAGTGTTCTTCATGATTCAAGCTCTCCTTTGCCGATATTCCGCAATTGAAAAAATACCCGCCATACGCAATATGCGTTCGACTCTCCTGTTTGCATTGATGATTCTCAGCCGCCCGCCCCCTTTAGACACGACCTTATATCTGCCGAGCACGATCCCGATTCCGGAGCTGTCCATAAACGATACAGATTCAAGATCAAACGTCAACAATTTATATCCGCCTCTTTCGAGTTCGGCATCAATTGCCTCGCGGATTTGTTTTGAATTGTGGTGATCGATCTCACCTGCAAGTGCAGCAATGAGTTCATCACCGCATTTTTCAATTGTCACATTCATTTTCGCTCATCCTCCATTGTCAATGAACTTTACTCAATTCAAGCCGTTTTTTCGGAAATGGGCCGTGGAACGAACCCTTTTGCGCCCAAAAGCCCGGTCGGTGTGTTCCGGACGGCTTTTCAATCCGTATTTGCCGAATGCCGTCACTTTTCTAATGCCCAATCGTCGATTGCCTTATGTTTATCACTGTTATTCGCAAGCCGCAGTCTTTCCTGCATCGAATCCGGGCGCATTCTGACTTGTTTTGTCTTGTTGCAAAAATCGATAAAATGGGTTATGATAAATGCAGGAATCCGACGGCTGAAAGCGGCATTGTATTAATTCCGCTTTTCGAAAGTCTTGTTTTTGAAGGGAAATCGGTATGGAGCGCATTGTTTTCAACTCCGACGGCAAAAATACGCAATATGAAATGCTCATCGGAACATCGCTTAACGAATTCGGCATTGAAATTTGCCGTTTCTTGCCCTGCGGCAGAGTGTTTATTCTGACGGACAGCAATGTTGCGCCGCTTTTTCTTGAGGATGTATCCGCCGCTCTCCGCGCATTCGGGATTGACGTTCTCAGCCTTGTTGTTTCGGCAGGTGAGGAGAATAAGCGGCTTGAAACAGTGCAAAGCATTCTTGCTTTTCTTTTAAAAGGCAATGCCTCCCGTTCGGACGTGCTGCTCTGTTTCGGAGGAGGAGTTATCGGCGATATGGGCGGGTTTGCCGCCTCCGTGTACATGCGCGGGATCAATTTTATCGCAATGCCGACAACCCTTATCGGCATGACCGACAGCTCCGTCGGCGGAAAAACCGGAGTGGATTTCTGCGGTGTCAAAAATGCAGTCGGCAGTTTTCACGCACCCGTGCTTGTTGTTTGCTGCACGGACTTTTTAAAAACCCTGCCTTTGCGCGAGCTGCACTCCGGCATCGGTGAAATAATCAAATACGCCGTTATCGGAGGCGACAGCATACTGAATCTGCTGCAAGGCGGCATTATTAACAACGCTGCGCTTATATCCGCCTGCTGCGAAATCAAACGTAAATTTGTCGAAGAAGATGAATTTGACAACGGCACGCGCCGCATTTTGAACCTTGGACATACATTCGGCCATGTTTTTGAAGCGGCAAGCGGCTTTTCGCTCAGTCACGGCGAAGCTGTCGGACTCGGGCTCGCCGCTGCTGCGGATTTCGGTGATAAACTCGGTTTCACAAAACGCGGCATCGCTCAAAAAATCATTTCACTGCTTCGTGAGCAGGGCTTGAAAACAAACTATGCGCCCTACTGTACCGAAACTGCCGCCGAACTGCTGCTGCATGACAAAAAGGGCGATCGCAGCGGCATCGATATGGTGTTCATCAAAGAATTCGGGCATGTGTTCACGCATCGCGTTTCAACTGAATCCGCAATCGCTTTTCTTAACAGTTTCTGTGTGTTTTGAGGCATTGTATATGAGCTGCGTTATTGTTTCGGCAAAAAAACTCATCGGCCGCATTGAGCCTCCCCCATACAAAAGCGAAGTGATACGACTTTTGATTCTTGCAGGGCTGTGCGGCATTCGGCCGGCGGAGTTCGTTCATCTTCCGAATAATTGCGGTGAGGATATCAAAAATGCCGTCATTGCCGTGAATGAAGCTTTTTTTAATACCGATGCCGAAAGCGGAAAAGCATCCCCTCTTTCGGTTCATGTCGGAGAATCCGCAACGCTGCTGAGGCTGCTGCTTCCTTCGCTCCTCCGACGGCACTCACAGGTTCGTTTTTTTGCCGGCTCAACCCTTCTTGAGCGAAATTTTGATGAATTCAAAATCTGTCTCGGCTGCCGTATCGAACGGCACAGCGAGTTCATTGAATTTACCCGTCGTGCCGAACATCTGCCGCTGTATTCATGCAGCGCAGCGGAGAGTTCACAGTTTGCAAGCGGCATGTTGATCCTGCTTGCGTCGGAAACTCTTTCCGGCAGTCAAAACGAGTTTTTTGAACTCGAAATAACGAACCCGTCCTCTCGGCCGTATATTGAGCTTACGCTGGATGTTATCCGCCGATTTGGGTGCCGTATTGAACCGAATGACAAGAGCAGGTACCATCTTGCTCACGGAACACTGCGCCCGCCTTTTGGGTTTCCGTCCGCAGCTGCCTATTCATACGACTGCTCCTATGCCGCAAATTTCATTGCCGCAAACGCTCTCGGGTCGGAAGTTTGCCTTCCTCCGCCGTTGAACGGCGAAAAAAAACAGGCGGATTTTGCGATTCGCAAATTCGTTTTCAAAGACAATATCGATATTTCCAACTCTCCGGATCTGTTTCCGATTCTTTGCATATTGTCATGCGGCAAAACAGGCGACACGATTATTGCAGGCACTGCCCGCCTTCGCGGAAAAGAAAGCGACCGCGTGAACGCAATGCTTGAATGCATTCGTTCCCTCGGCGGAAGTGCCGAATGCGGCGAAAACAACATCATAATTCACGGAACGGGAACTCTCCGCGGCGGTACGGTTGATTCATTTCATGATCATCGCATCGTGATGGCAGCGGCAATTGCATCACTCATTTGCTCAAACCCCGTTGTGATTCGCGGCTTTAAAGCGGTGAACAAAAGCGCACCGCAGTTTTTCAACGATTTTCAGACTCTCGGAGGAACAGTGGTTGAATACGTTCGGTAATATTTTTCGTGTTGAAATCTTCGGTGAATCCCACGGTCCCGCTCTCGGCTGCACGCTGGACGGACTTCCCGCGGGTTTTCAGCCCGATCTTGAAGATATCGCCTTTGAGCTTTCACGGCGGCGTCCGCGGCAAAGCATCGAAAGCACCGCACGGCGTGAAGCGGACTCTTTTGAAATTCTTTCGGGTTTTTTCCGCGGCCGATTTACGGGAATGCCGCTGACCGCCGTTTTCCGCAATTCCGATGCGAAACCCGCAGATTACTGCGGTACCGCTGCACGTCCGTCCCATGCGGATTATGCAGCAAATCGGAAATACAGCGGGTATAACGACCCGCGCGGCGGCGGTGCATTTTCGGGGCGGCTGACTGCCCCGCTCGTTTTTGCCGGAGCGATTGCAAAGCAGCTTCTCCGTGAACACGGAATCCGAGTTTTCTCGCATGTTCTTCGTATCGGAAACATATCCGATTTGCGGTTTGAACCGTGCATGTGTGAGCAGCCGATGCTTGACCCGTTTTTTCCGCTTGTTGCCCCGAACAGGCGCAGTGCGTTTGAGGAGCTGTTTGAAAAGGCTGCCGCTGGCAAAACAAGCCTTGGCGGAATCGTTGAATGTGCCGCATTGCTCGAACCCGAATCGGCATTTTTCGGCGAACCGTTCTTTGACGGTGTTGAAAGCATGATTTCGCATATTGTGTTTTCAATTCCCGGAATTCACGGAATCGAATTCGGTGCGGGGTTCGGTTTTGCGGACCTTGACGGTGCCTCGGCAAACGACCGCATTCTTTCGGGCGGAAAAACAAAAACGAACAATTCCGGCGGAATTAACGGCGGCATTGCAAACGGTATGCCGATCGTGTTCCGTGCCTGTTTCCGCCCCGTTCCGACTGTTATGCGAGAGCAATTGAGCATTGATTTTGTCACGGGTGAGGAAACTGTTCTTACTCCCCGCGGACGTCACGACGTATGCATACTCCCGCGCGGATGTGCCGCCGTCGAGGCTGCCGCCGCAATCGCTCTGCTCGATCTTGTTTTCAGGCAGTAACGAACTCTCTGCACGCCGTAATATCCCTATATGTAAATTATTCGATTTAAGGAGCTTTATTATGAACGAATTGGACGGTTTCCGCGCCGAGATAGACCGAATTGATACCGAACTTGCGCGCCTTTTGGAGCTGCGGTTCGATTTGTGTGAAGAAATCGGGCGATATAAGCGCATGAACGGCTTGCCGATCGAAAACTGCGAACGGGAAAAAGAGCTCGTTGCCGCACGCACGGAGGGAATGCTTTCGCACCGGAGCGACGCCGTTGCAGTGTTCCGCATGATAATCCGCAGAGCAAAACGCATTCAAAAAGAAAAGCTTAATCTATATCTTGTCGGAATGCCCGGAAGCGGAAAATCACGCACGGCGCGGCGCCTTGCAAGGGCAATTGAAAAACCCGTTGCCGACACCGATAAACTTATCATCGATAAACAGGGCATGTCAATTGATGAAATCTTTGATACTCACGGCGAGGCCTTCTTCCGCGAGATTGAAAGCGAAACTCTGCTCGGCGTTGCGGAACGCGGCGGACATGTTGTTGCAACCGGAGGCGGAATACTGACTGTTGAGCGAAACATCCCAATAATCAAAGGCAGCGGAATCGTTGTTTTTTTGAACAGGGATATAAGCATACTGCTGAACGCAAAAACCGCCAACCGTCCCTTGATCCGCGGCGGACGCGAAGCCGTGCTCAAACTTTATGCCGAACGTATCGAAACCTACCGCAAATGTGCAGATCTTATTGTTGATCCGGACAGCGCCGGCTGCATCGGGAGAATTCTCGATTATTATAAAAGAATAACAGAATGATTGGCTGCACTGCCGACTGAATTCCGCAATAAAACAGCGCCCCGAAAATTGCTTGCAAATGCGGGACGCTGTTGATGTATTAATTGCTGCCGCAGCACCTTTCACAGCTGCGCTTTGCAGGCAGATTCACCGTGAATTCAATCAATCCATCCTCTGTATTAACGGCAGAAACGCTTCCCCCGTGAACACGAACTATCTTTTTCACAAGTGCAAGCCCGAGGCCGTTGCCTTCACGCTTGTGTGATGTATCTCCCTGATAGAATTTTTCAAAAATGCGCTTCAGCGTTTCACCCGACATCGGCTCTCCCCGATTGGCGATTTTAAAGCTGAGCATGTCATCTTTTTCCTTCAGACTTATGTATATTATTTCTCCTTCCGGACTGAACTTTATTGCATTGTCAATAAGGTTTGACCAAACATTGCCGAGCAGTCCTTCAACCGCACAAAACTCAATGCTGTCCATATCCATTTCAAAGCCGATATTTTTTTCACTCCATTTGTTTTCCAAAAGCAGAATGGATTGGCGAACCTGTTCATCAACGCGATAGCTGCTCAGAGTGAACGGCATTGTCTGGTTTTCGATTTTTGTTATCATCAGGATATTTGAAACCAGCGTTGAAAGGCGGCGCGTACTGACAACAATGCGCTCCGTATATTCACTTCGTGCCTCAGCGGACAAACTTTCATCCTGAAGAAGCATCGCATAGCCTTCAATGGAGCTTAACGGAGTTTTAAATTCATGCGAAACGTTTGAAACAAAATCGTTGCGCAGCGTTTCGACTGCATTCAACTCGTCAACCATATGGTTAAAATCGCTGTATACGCGCCTGATGATTTCAAAATTGCTCTTGGTTTCCAGCTTCACGTCATAGTCCCCGTTCGCAACACGCTGCATTGCTGTGCTTAACGCATTAACCGGGCGCACAATGTTTCCGGAAAGTATCACCGTTATTGCAGTGCCGAGCAGCAGGCTCAAAACTGAAATGCCTGCAAGCACCGTGAATATTCCGACCCGCTGCGCCGTCCATATTCCGAGCCGGTAAAGCACGAACGTTAAGGACATTGCGATAATCAGAGTGCATGTGAGTATAATAAACACCACAAGCGTGAAATATGTTCGTATTTTTTTCTCATTTTTCAACTGCTGTGCAATATCAATAACATCTGTTTTTTTTCGTTTTGAATTCTGTTTCCCGCCGCATGTCTCCGCTTTCTTTTCCGCCGCGCATCCCGATATGCAGTTTTTCTTTATTTCATCATGCGCCATGCCGTTTCACCGCCTTGTAGCCCAATCCGCGTATGGTAATGATTTCAAAATCGTCATTATCTCTGAACCTGTCGCGCAGCCTGTTGATGTGTACGTCAACCGTGCGCGGTTCTGTCTCGCTGTCCAACCCCCATATATCATCCATTAACTGCTGACGGGTGAATATTCTTCCCGGATATGCGGTCAATTTGTACAGAAGCATGAATTCTTTTTGCGGCAGAACCATGCTTTTGCCGTTTGCCGTCACCGTCATTGAGTCGTATTCAAGCACGGTGTTTCCTATTGTCTGCCTTCTGTCGCTGATCATTTGTGCACGCCGCAGCAGAGCGCCCACGCGCAGCACCATTTCGTTAACGTTCACGGGTTTAACCATGTAATCATCCGTTCCCGAAGCAAAGCCCATCTGCATATCAACAAAAGAATCTTTTGCCGTGATCATCAGAATCGGTATCGTAATCCCGCTTTCGCGCAGACTTGAAGCCAGTTCATAACCGTTCATATTCGGCATCATAATATCCGAAATGATTAAATCAACATATTCCTTGTCCAGCACGTCAAGTGCCTCCTTGCCGTCGGAAACACATATTGCCGAATAACCGTGAAGAGTCAGAACACGATAGAACAATTGCCTGAGCTCAATATCATCCTCTGCAATAAGAATCTTAAACATAATTGTCAGCTGCCTCGCTTTCGTTTGAAATAAGCCTGAGAACTCACTTTTGGCGCAGAAACTGCGTGATTCGCGGTTTTTTCTGCAAATACAGACTCAAATCAATATTATTTCTGTTACGTTTACAATTACCTTTGTTTTGACGCGGCTTCCCGTCCGCTGCTTCCTGTGCCGTGTGCACTTTCAAGGGGCGTTTTCCCATCGTCAGTATTATTTTAGCACAAAAACATCAAGCGAATATTAATTATCGCCCGATTTTTGAAAAAAAAGAGTGTTTTTTCGGCAGAGACGTCTGCTGTTTTCTTTTTCGACACAATTTGAATATCAACCGCTGTTCACACTCGGTTCACGGAAAGTTTGCGAAGAAGGATTAACATAACATCAGGAAAAGGAGGCAACCGCAATGAAAAGATCTTCCCAAACAGAAAAAAAGGTTTTCAGCTCTGCAAACGGCTTTGAAAAGAGACCGGCCGCCAAGAAAAATTGTGCGGATTACGGTTTTTGCGCCGCGCAGATTTTTATTGCATTGACCACAGCCGTATCACTTTTGTTCGCAAAGAAACTCGGCTGGAACCTTCGCGAAAACATGCTTATCTGCATCATGACATCCGTTCTTTTGTTCAGTCCGTGGCTTGCCGAGCATGTTCTCAAGGTTTCATTCCCGCCGATTCTGAAACTGCTGTTTATGCTGTTGATAATGGGCGGACCGATTTTCGGCAAGATATATAAATTTTACTATATAATTCCGTTTTGGGACAAATCGCTGCATGTCTCATCCGGCTTTCTTTTTGCAGTTATTGGCGCGGTGCTGCCGGACGTTTTGGACAGCGGCAACAAAAGCCATTCGCAGGCACTGAAGCTTGTGTCCGCTCTCAGCTTCACGCTTGCAATTGCCGCCGTGTGGGAATTCTATGAATACGCCATGGACACGTTTTTCGGAATGGATATGCAGCAGGATACAATTGTATCCGGCATAAATTCATATCTGTTGGGCAGTGAGAAAGGCGTTGCAGGTTCCATTTCGGATATTCAATCCGTTATTGTCAACGGTGAAGAGTTGAGCATCAACGGCTACCTCGACATCGGGCTTATTGACACAATGCAGGACATGCTTGTTTGCACTCTCGGTGGAATTTGTTATTGCGTATGTTTCATACTTTGCGAGCACGGTGTCAAGCTCCTTGGCAAATTCAACAGTCTGCTTCCGTATCGCAGTCCCGCAATGCCGTGTTTCGACCGCAGCGGCATCTGCTCCGACGAAACCGGACGAACGGATGAAGGATCAAATACATCTGCGGCGTGAGTAATCGGCCGCCCCAAACGTACAAAGCTTCGGAATCTCAGTCAAAAACCATTTACACGCAGCGGTTCCGAGGCTTTAATTTTCAATTGCCGGCTCATTTATTAATGATTCATTGTTATTCTAATATTATTCTTATTAATCATGTTTTTTTGAAATCAGCATTTCATTCTCTTTCGGCTATTGAAATTTTGGTACTAATGCGGTATAATTAATCCAAATTTGAACATTGCAAGGGTTTGTTTTGCCTCAGCCTCGATGCAAAGCTTCCTTTTCTGTTTATTTTAACTGCAAAACCTTGTTTATTTAATGGCTTTGCCGCGATTTATTGCCGCTTTGCACTTTGCTGCAAGGCATTGAGCGATTCAGCCGGAGGTTCGATTTGATTATTTATCAAAAATCGAAATATTTTTCTGCCGAACAGGCACAAGATAATCTTACAGGGCTTTCCCCCCTGCTTGTTCGTGCGCTCCGTGCAAGAGGTGCCGTCACTCCGGAACAAATTGAAAGATTTCTTCACCCTTCCGCTGAAGATTTTCATGATCCGTTTCTTCTTCCCGATATGGACAAGGCCGTTCAAAGGATACATGCTGCACTTGAGAACGGCGAAAGAATCTGCATTTTCGGAGATTACGATGTTGACGGTATTTGTTCAACCGCCATGCTCGTTGATTATTTTCATTCAGTCGGTGCAGATGTAGGCTATCATATTCCGTCGCGTCGGGAAGAAGGCTATGGCATGAGCCGCGGTGCAATCGACAAGCTGCATTCGTGCGGGGTGAACCTCATAATCACTGTTGACAACGGTATTTCCGCCGCCGATGAAATCAGCTATTGCAGCGAACTCGGCATTGATGTTATTGTGACGGATCATCACATTCCGCCCGAAACCGTTCCGAAATGCACCGCCGTTGTCTGCCACACGGTCAGCAATTCACAGTATCCGAATTCAATCCTCTGCGGTGCGGGCATTGCCTTTAAATTGCTCCACGCACTCGCCGGACTTGAAGCTGCAATGCAATATGTTTCCCTTGCGGGGCTTGCCTCGGTTGCGGACGTTGTTCCGTTGCTTGACGAAAACCGTGTTTTTGTTAAGTTGGGGCTTGATGAGATAAACAGCGGCAATTGCTGCAACGGGCTTTACCGTCTTTTGAACGGTGTTCCCACTGCACGTCGGCCGTATAATGCATGCACTCTCGGCTTTGCTGTTGCCCCGCGGCTTAACGCCTCCGGGCGAATGAGCGATGCTTCACTCGGAGTTGAGCTTTTTCTTTGCCGCGACCCCAATCGTGCCGACGAGATAATCGCCCGCCTTACCAAGCTCAACG
>ERZ827492.2971-NODE-2971-length-11164-cov-3.076064_pt1 | contig 11164 bp, 7 predicted proteins | sample MGYA00519704_ERZ827492 | MGnify/ENA primary metagenome ERZ827492 (study PRJEB31778, sample SAMEA3449325) | human gut metagenome | biome: human gut; feature: human-associated habitat; material: faeces | place: United Kingdom | collected 2010/2012 ...
CCGCCAGCATACAGACAGACAGCCCGCTTATCAGGAGCAGAGCGCCCGCTCGTCTTCCGTTCATTTTCACAGCACGCCGCCCCTTTCCTATAAACGATATTGAAGTTCCTGATAGATGGTGGATAGAAATGTGCCGAACTGACCGGCCAGGGTATAGAACATGATACAGAGAAACAGAAGGAACAGGATGCCCAGAAGCACGATCGCCACAAACATCAGCGCCCTCCCGAAGCCGAACTCATGGGTCTTGATGATGGAAATCAGCATCCAAACAGCTGACCAATACACTCCCAGCATCCGAAGCCCGATAATAAACAGCCCTTCTCTCGTCACCAATACGTTGCTCAACACAACCGACAGGCTTTGACAAAGGATGTAGGGGCAAAGCGCATAGGCACTCGCCCGGAAAATCTCCGTCATTCGCCCTTCTGAATCCATCAGCGTACCCACGGCCCAGCTGCAGATCACCCAGGCCGCGAAAATGACGACGATTTGGATAAGCTCCGCCAGAAGATTGATGGTTTCGGCCCGATAGTCGTTGAACAGGAAACCGGTGAACCGTATCGAGAGCAACCGCACGGCAAACATAGCCGCTACCATCCCCAACGCCCACCGGTTGCTGCCCATCCTCTCGTCCTTCATTGCTTCAAATCCCACCGACGGATGAAACATGATGTGCACCGGATGCAGACAGCGGCGCTTTCCGTCATGGACGGCGAAGGCCCCCTTCCGGCTCTTAACTGACAGCAGCGCCATCAGTCCGGCGACTGCGACGCCCACGGCAAGAAAAATGACTGCGGCCCAGCGGCCGAAGGCCGCCTTTCGCTTCGCAAGAAACGCCTGATTATAGCCCGCGCGATCTTGGGTCTGCTCAAAATAGTAAAGTGCCTGCGTGTAATGGCCCTCCTCCAGCGCTGCCCAGCCGAGCCCTGTGGAGCAGAGGGCCAGATTGGTGGTATAGCTCCGCACCGTCTCCCAATACGGCTTGGCCTGCGTGAACAGGCCCTGGGCATACAGCCCGGCAGCCTCCAGCAGGGCGGCGGCATAGGCGGTCGGTTCGAACACCAGCACTTCACCCCGTCCCTGATCCAGCACATAGGCCGTGTCCCCGGCCATCTCTACCGCCACCGGTCTTCTCAGCCCGCCGGTCTGCGCCGCCGCCCCGCCGAAGATACCGAGCAGATTGCTCTGCGAGTCGTAGGTGAACACGCGGCTGCGCTCGGTATCCAGCGCATACAGCATCCCCCGCATGGAAACGGACAGATCGGTAAAGCGGGTATCCACCGTCGCCTCCCCATCCCGAAAGGTCTCCAAATCCCCATAGTCGCTGCCGCCCAGCATGACACCCGGCGCCTGCGCCTGATGGTATGACAAAATGTTACTGCCATCGGGGCCGTGCTTCTTCAACTCTTCGGTCGTCTCATTGGCGGTGGTACTGTATAGAAAACCGTCCGGAGCCAGCGTCAGGGAGGAATAATCCACCGGCAGTAAATTCTCCAGCCGCTCCTGCTGCTCTTTATTGAACAGCTTACGCCACATCTGGTTCAGGATGGCACCGGGGGTTGCCTGCACCTGGTTGCTGCCAAAGAAACCGACAAAGCTCCCCTCGGCGTCCAGCTGAATAATCCCCTGATAGGTACCTTCCGACACCACAAAAATACGGCCGTCCGGCTGCACGGCCACCCGTTTGGGATAATAGGTGAACGAAGCCGGTATCAGAGGCCCGGAGGGAGCGCTGATGATCCTTTTTACAACGCCGTCCCCGCCCAATACGGCAATTTGCTTCTGCTCGTACAAGCATATGTAGATGTCGCCCTGCTCGGTCACACACATGCCCTGAGCATCCTCCAGCGACAGGGTGACGCCCTGGGCGTCCGGCTGCGGCACGATGCGCCTGCGCGTCCCTCCCGTCGCCGGGTCAAGAACCGTCACGCAGCCGCTGCCGCTGTCCATGACATACAAATCCGTATCACGGATAACGATGTCGGTGGGACTGTGCAGAGCCTCTCCCAGCGCTCCTTTGTAGGTGTAAAAGATCGGGGCCGGCACAGCCTCTCCATATAGGTTGTAATGATAACTGACAGCCGGACTGCGCGGTGTATCATACGCGGCGGACGCCTGTATGCCCGCGGCCAGCAGGAGGACCGCCGTCAGCGCCCCCAAACGCAGGTAACCGTGTTTTCCCATGTGCGTTACTCCTTAATCCCGGAATGCGCCATCGTCTCCAGCACATTGCTTTGCGACACGATAAACACCACAATAGGCGGTATCATGACAAACAGCGAGGCCGCTGCGCCCACGCCCGCCCGCGCGATATTGCCGGTAGCCAGCTGATTCAGCATGGTCGGCAGCACTTTGCGGCTCTCGGTAAATATCATATTGCCGGCTGTGTTGTTCCACACCGCCTGAAAGGTAAAGATGATCAGCGTAATCCATCCCGGCTTGACGGCGGGCATGACGATTCTCCAACAGATTCCCATTTCCGAGCAACCCTCCATGCGGGCGCTTTCTATAATGCTCGGGGGGAAAGAGTCCATCGTCTGCTTGAGCAGGAACACCCCCATCGTGGAACCGAGCTGCGGGACGATAATTACCAGCATGGTATCGATCATCCCCAGCTTCGACAGCAGCACATATTGGGGAATGAACATAATCGTGGAGGTGAACATCATAGAGAGCACCACCACCTGATTGAGCGTTCGCTTCCCGAAAAACTCATGCTTGGACAGCACATAGGCACACATACCGGAAATCACCAGATACAGTCCGGTGGTCACGACGCTGACGAACACACTGTTGAATACATAGCGGGAGAAGGGCACCCATGACCCGGTGGCCATCTCAAGCAGATCCAGAAAATTATTCCCAGTCGGGTTGATGGCGATAAATCGCGGTGGGAAAATATAGAACTCCTCCAACGGCTTAAAGGCGTTGACCACGGAATACACCATGGGGAGGATCATAAACGCTCCCATTGCCACTAGCACCAACAGCACCAGCAGATTCCCGCCGAGGGAACGATTCACCCGATGGGGACGCGGCAGCAGCCGACGCAGCCGCACCCGGCCCGCCGCGTGTCTTGTCACCGTCTTCTCCGCCATACACCACACTCCATTTTTCTTCGATAACCGGCTCATCGTCCAACCCGGCTGAGAGCGAAATCCGCCAGCTTATAGGTAATGAGCACCAGGAGAAACAACACCACGCATACCGCGCCCGCATAGCCCATCTGATACCGGGTGGATCCATAATCGAGGGCATGCAGAAGTATCGTATGCGCGCTGTAATCCACGCTCGGAAAGCCGCACAGCGCCTGACTGACCGGCCCGACCGCATACGCCGCCGCAATCTGCGTCACCGCGCCGAAAAGCAACATGGGCTTCATTTGAGGCAGCGTGATGTACCACAGCTCCTGCCAGCGGCTGCGGATGCCGTCAATGGCTCCGCACTCATACAACGAGCGATCCGCATTTTGCAGACCGGCGATAAACGCCAGAAAGCCTACTCCCATACTCAGCCAAAGCTGTACCAGTATCACCAGCACCAGCGCCTGCCCGGAATCCTGAAAAAACAGCAGCGGGGCACTGATAAATCCGGTCTTCAGCAAAAAGCTGTTCACCAATCCGTAGGCGTCGGGACTGAGAAGATTCCGAAACAATACTGGGACTGAGAATAAAGCTCCACACCACATACGCCGAACCGGATATGGAGGGCGCGTAAAATATCAGCGTAACCAGCCAGCGGATGCGCGGCGATATATCGTTTATGAGCCACGCCATAACAAAGCTTATCAGATAGCCAATCGGGCCGATAACGACGGCAGCCACCAGTGTGTTGCTCAGCGCCGTCATAAACACGTCGTCCTCCATAAACATGCGCACAAAGTTGTCCAGCCCCACAAATTTTGGCGCCGAGAACATGTTGAAATAGGTAAAGCTCAGCACGATGGAGACCACCGCCGGAATCAGGATCATCAAAACGTAAAAAAACAGATACGGGCTCATCATCAGCCAGCTGATCCTATCCCTCCACAGACGCCTCGGTATACTCAGCCGTTCAGGTTTTCCGGACGCTGCTTTTGCCATGACCATTCCTCCTCCCGCAGCTTTCAGGCCGTCTCCAGCAAATCCATCTCAATTTTTTTGCGAGCCAGCTCTTCTTCCATGATGTCCGCATAGCGGAGCATGGATTCCCGCAGGATAGCGCCGTTTGCCATCACATCCAGAAACAGGTTGGTCAGGTTGCGCGTGATGATGTAGCTGCCCGGTATCTCTGGAATTTCACACAGCGTTTTCCTCTGCGCCTGAATTCTCCGGGTTTGTGAGGCCGACCAGTTCAGGCGGTCAAAGGCCGCCGTGTTCGCCGTCGCATACCGCCCGGCCGGACCTAGCAAATTCTCTAGATCTACTCCATACTGATACTGCGTCTCTTCGCTGGTCCACCAGTCCAAAAAGGCAAAGCCCGCCTCCTTGTCCCGGCAATCCTTGAGCAGAATGCTCGCCACACCGGTAGCGTCGCCTGAGCGGCGAATACTGCCGTCCGGCTGACGGACGCCGGGGAGAGCGTATACCTCCCACTGTCCCTTTATCTCCGGAGCCAGCACCGCCATCGTGTTGTAAAAGGACAGCAGGTCGAACACAATCGGCATGACCCCCGTCTTAAACCGGTTGGCGGCATTGTAATTATAGGGCTGCTTATAGTCGCGGTAAAACGCTATGTACTGCGCATACACGTCATAGGCTTCCTGCGTAGAAAACACGGTTTTCTCAAAGCCGGGCTGGTAGTAGGACAGCCCGTTCTGCACCAGTAGGGAACCCAGCAGCGCCTGGGGAATCCCCATCTCCATATTCTGCTGGGAAAGCGTCGTGATGATGCCGGGCAAATCGTCCCACGTCTCGGGCGGCGCGAGGCCCAATTTCTCCAAAATGTCCGTGCGTACATACATCATGTAGAAATCCTGTGTTTCCGGTAAGCCGAACACCCGGTCTTTATAGGTATATGGGTTAAGCGCGGACAACTGGAACCGGCTGCGCAACGTCTCGAAATCCGCATACTCAGTCAGATCCGTGAGTGCGCCTCGTGCGCCCATATCGATCGGGACGGTGCGCCCCACGCCGAGCGCCACATCCGGGCCCCGCCCAGCCATGACGGCCTCGGTAAGGCCACTGTCCACCAGGCTGAGCTGTACCCGGATGCCGCTTTGCGGCGTGAAGCCCTCATCCAGCATGGATTTGAGCAGGTTGGCCTGGTCGCGGCTGGACGTCAGCCAGACAGACAGCGCCCGCTCCCCCTCCCCCGCCTTTCCGAGTACCGTGTAATCGGTCAGGAAGGAGGCGAAAAAGCTCTTAATGCCGTTTATCAGGGAATCCCAAAATCCTGCTTTCGCGGGCAAGGCCTCGCCACGGCTGCCGCTCACCCGGATACGGTCAAGCAGAAGCGGCTGCTGGGTCAGGGTATTGAGCAGCGTGGACAGGGTGCTGATATGCGAATGGAAGGTGGACAGGGTGGAAGCAATTTTATCCCCATCCTTTGTATAGGAGTCAAGCAGCGATGCCAGCTCCAGCAAAACGGACAGCTCCGACCCCTGTCCCCCGGCCGCCCGCTCGTAGCCGGTCACCATCGCCCGCAGAGTATCCCGTAGCGCCGCGGTGCTTTCCGTTAGGCCGGGGATGGCGGTATCCAGATGATAGGTGCGATACAGATCGGGAGACACGCCGGTGATTTTGATGATTTGCAGATACAGAGCGTTCAGCTCCTGAATGGCGTCTTCCAGCTGCTCATACAGCTGTACGGCATCCCCCATGGTCGCCTCCAGCGTGAGCGTATGCGTCCCGGCACCGAGGAAAAAATAAAAATCCTCTGTCCCGCTTCCCAGGGTGACCGTCTGCCAATCCCGATCGTAACGGAAAGCATAGGCCTCCAGCTCCGCGCAGGGCACCTCTCCGTCTATGTATACCCGGCGAAAGCTCTGCATACCGCGGGTAATATTCTGCCGGAACCGAAGGCTGATGGAATAATAGCCCGCCTTCTCCACCGGTATTTCCCACGTAACCCATTGCCCCGGCGTTTTCCAGTTACCGCCGCCGAGCGTGTTGAGGCGTATCTCCGCATAATGATGCGGCGAGTTGGCCGGGCTGGTACGATCCGCCAGAGGATACAACAGCGAGTCGGATTTGCACAGAGGATATTCGGCCTCTATATCGATGGTCTCGCCGCTTTCTTGAAAACCGGCGGGTTTTTGATACGGCGTTAGCGCGACAGGCTTACTTAGCACGAGACAACGGATGCTTACCCGTTGATCGGTCAGCTGAAGCTCAACCGTATTGTCCCCCTCGCGCAAAGCCGGGCAATACGACTGCGCCGCACGGTAATCGGCTTGCCGCAGCGTTCCCATGACGTAGTCCGAGACGGTTTCCTGCGCGGGCCGGATATCGTTGCCCTGCTCATCCCGCTCGAACGTCCCGTCCGTCACATCCCTGTACACGCGGGGAAGCTCGTATGCGGCAGGGGCGCCGCCGTTTACCAACAGCTGAAGCTCCAGCGGCTTGCCGCCCTGCGCGTCAAGACGATATTCCAGCGCCATCGTATAATTGCCGACCTGCTCCGTCCGGAGAGAAAGACGCAGCCTGGCGCTGCCGGAAACCTTCAGCGCCTGTTCCGCTTCGTCATACACGGCATCTCCGTCAAATTGGAAGCTGGAGGCCGCGTACCGTTGTTCACCCTTCGCTGTACGGGGCTCCGGCGAATCCGGCGAATCCGCCGCAATCGGCAGCAGACCCGCCAGCAGCAGAACCGCTGTCAGCAGGGCTGTCATCCTTTTCCGTCTTGCTTGTGCCATGTGTCGCTCCTTAGCCCGAGCTACGGGGACGCAAAAGTCGCTGCCGTCTTGCGTCCCCGTACCCGTAAATTCAGTGTTTGCGCTTCTTGCTCATAAGGATTAGCGCCCCCGACAGCAGAACCAGCGCGCCGCCTGCCAGGCTCCCCTCAGCGCCGACGCCGGTTGACGGCCCCTGTGAATCGGGCTCCTTCTTTCCGCCGCCGGTTGTGGCGGGGGTGGATGGATTGGTGGACGGTGCTGGCGCTTTGGAGGACTTGGGTATCGCGATGCTGAGGCTCCCGGTATCCGCGGTACTTCCGTCCGCCAGACAGGTAATGGTGAAGATAACCCCTACATATCGATCCTTTCCGGGCGGGGTGATCGTGCCGTCGAGCGCCAAAATCTCCGGATTGCTGGAATATTTCAAGGCAATCGTATACCCCTCCGGCACCTGGGGATACACCAGCTTGGTCTGATCCACCTTTACTTCCGGAACGGAAGCCATCTTTATGTCTTTAGCGATGAAGGAGGGCGGTATATTGCCCTTGACGACCTTCCAGACGCCGCTTCCCAGCTCGGCGGGTTCCCGTTTAAATTCCATGAAGTTTACCGTCATGCCGTCAGGCAGGGTAAAGCCCTCGAGGAAACCGACGGATATCGTCTGAGACGGCCAGTCCTTCAGCGCCGGATCGCCGCCGACATAATGCATGCGTAGGATCGTGCCGTTCTTTTCATCCTGCATGAGCGTCAGATGCCAGTCCCAATTCCATTCGGAAATGGTTTTAGCCTCTCCGTCCCCTACCTGGATAGTCAGCAGCTCGGAGATAGAGCGGTGGAAACGCTCTTTCTTGATGGCGGGTGTCCATATGGCGGTACTCTCCAAATATTGCAGCCCGTCGAAGACACCAGTTTCCTCCCCCGAGAAAGTCTGCCCGGCGTTGTTAAAAGTGAAAAGCAGCAGGTTATAGCCACTCTCCGGATACTCGGCGTAAACAGACACGTTGGTGGTTTGACCCTCATGCGGATACTTTTCCACCGTGCCGGGGACGGTCACGGTTATGTTTCCGGTATCCGCCGTATTCCCCTGCGCATCGGTCACGGTAAAGACCAGCGTCACGTCGGTATCGTCCGCCTGGGCCCGAATGGAACCATCCAGCGCAATAACCGTCGGCTCACTGGAGGATTTGATGCCAATCTGGAAATTCTCCGGCACTAAGGGGAAGGTCAGAACGGTATCCCCTTTTTTCGGAGACGGCAGGGTGGTAATCGCGGCGGCCACAGCGGCGGCGGTATACGGATCCTCCTCGTCCGCCGGTTTCCACTCGCCGGCGCCGAGCGGCGAGGCCTTGCGCTGCAGCTTCACGGGATTGACGCTCATCCCGTTGGGCAGCGTGAACCCCTCCTTAAACTCGACCGTAATATCCAGATCCGGCCAGTTTCTCAGCCGCTCATCATCCAGCGTGTAGTGGAAGCGGAGCAGGGTTCCATGCTCTTTGTCTTGCATCAGGCACAGGTTCCAGGCGAAGCCATAGGCTATATTTTCCGCATTCCCAAAACCTACCTGTATGGTTAGCAGCTCCTGGATGGACCGGAGGAACTTCTCCTTGTTGATCCCCTCCGTCCATACCGAGGTGTTCCCATAGTATTGCAGGCCGTTGAAAACGCCGATCGCCTCCGGCGCAAAATCCTCCCCCGCGTTGTTGAAGGTCAGATAGAACATGTTGTATCCGCCCTCCGCGATCTCCTGGTACAGCGACACATCGGTCGTCTGGCCCGTGCGGTCGTAGGGATCCGGTTCGTCCGGAATATCCGGTTCTTCCGGCTCCGTCCCAACCGGAGACACAGCGGTAATGTTATCCACATACAGCGTGTGAAGCCCGACCGTGGCCGGTATTAGGCCATACTCCAGGATCTTCCAGTTTTCCTTGGCCTGCGTTTCCATCTTAGTGGTGAGATCCGTCTCCAGAACCATATCCGCCAGTGCAAATTCATACGCGGTAAAATCCGTATGCGCCTTTACCTCCAGGTACGCGCGGAAATGGCCGCCGATCGATTGGTAATTGGGCAGGTATATGTAGAAGATCAGTGACACATCCGTGTCTCCGGGGTTTTTGACGTAGAGGCGCATCTTCTCATACTTACTGAGATCAAAGTTTACGACGTCCGTGTTCTTGCCGTCGCCGGTAAAGCCGCTGTCTCGGCTGTTTTCGAACCGGCCGCTGGCATTGCCCGCGTACGTTTCGGTCGTGTTCTGCGTCATGGTCGCGCCGGCGATCCCTTGATACCAATTGGACACGTGCGCGGCATCCTCAAAATCTTCGAGGATCGTTTCCGTCACCGTATCAGCGGCGATAGCCGGGATGACCGCAAGCATCCCCCCCAGCAGCGCCACGACTGTCAACAAGGCCACGCATAGTTTGATATTTCTTCGAACCATTCTTGTTTCCCCTTTCTTCTCAGCTTTTTTCCTTAAGGAACCTATCAGTCAATCCGCCCAGAAACATTTGCTTTGTTATCCCTATTCTATAACAACATATATAGACGTCACAATACTCCACATTAGCCTATTCGTACGGTATTTTAATAATTTTGTCGATCGGCTTCTTCTTTTTTAATGGTATATTTTTTGCCAATTATTTATAAGAATTATTTGTATTAAACCACAAACTATGCTATAATGTCAAACAAAAGACCGTTATAACCGGATCCCCTCTTTTTACCAGGAGGATATATATGGAAATTTTGCACACTTCTTTGGAGCAATGGGCCGGAACATCCCCTATCGCTATTACCAATCATGATTTTCATGACATGGCACAGTACACCGCTTATCTGAAAAATGTGCAATCAAAAGCCGCCTTACGCATGTACGATTCCGAACCGTTCCTGAACGATTGGCTCTCCTCGCACTATGCCGATCTGTCTCTCAGCCATATGCATACCGACTTTATCGAGATTACTTATGTGCACTCCGGCGCGGGCGTCGCCGTGCTCAACGATACAAAGCGCATGATACAGAAAGGGGATATTGTTTGCGTGCAGCTGGGGGATCAACACGCGAACTATCCGCTCCCCTCCTTCTCCGTATACAATTGTCTGGTGTCGTCCAGGTTGCTGGAACAAAAGGGCCTCCTTTTTGAAAGCGTCGTAGACGAAAGCGGCCGCTTTCAGCTTCCCGGTTTCAGCACGCTGGAGGGAAACACCTTGCTGCAAATCGAAGATTTGTTTGAGACCATGCAAGCGGAATACAACCAAAAACAGCTCGGCTATGAGAGCCTGCTCCTCTATTATTTCAATCAGCTGCTTGTCTTGCTGTACCGCTCCATTCGGGAAAGCAAAGGACGACACAACCGCGTTATGGCGCCCATTCTGGATTATGTTGCCGAGCACTATCGAAGCATCACACTCGATCAGCTCGCCACGTTCAGTTCCTATACCGCCCCCTATTTAAGCCGACTGTTTCGTGAAACGCTCGGCGTGAATTTCACCGAATATGTCAATCGTCTGCGAATCGAGGAGGCTATCAAGCTGATTATGCAAAGCAGCTTTTCTATCGAGGATATTGGGCGGTCTGTCGGCTTCAAAAACAAGCTTCATTTTTACGAGGTTTTTAAAAAGCACACCGGCTTTACACCCGGCACATTGAGAAAGCCGCGATAAATACACAGGGAGGTATTGCAAAGTCTTTTTGCAATACCTCCCTATATCAATTGCTTTCCAGCAGCCGTAGCGTCAGGATCCCCCAGGCATCGATTGCACAGGATAGCGAAGCCCCGTTCATCGGCAAGGTCTCCTTATCTTCCTCCACAAGAGTGGTAAGTACAACCCGTTGTGGCAGCAACCCCGCAAACCGCAGAGTTGCGACTCCCGCTTTCCCTGACGTTTCGTACAGGCGAAGGATATAGCCGCGGCCATCCTCCGCTTTCTTTAGACATTGCAGGCGCACGTTGGGGCAATCGAGCGCAAGGCCCGACCAACATGGCGGCAGTTCTCCTTTGTTTTCTGCCTCAAAGTATACCCCCACCGGCGGATACACAAACGCGTCGGCGAACGCCTCCGGATCGGTTTGTTTCCCTGAGGTAACGCTGTACTGGAACAGCGCCTCTCCCTGCTGGCATACGGCGAAATTAGTACGACAGTTGTTATAGGCCAGCATCGAATACACGTACCCGTCCGACAAATCCTTTGGTCCCACAAAGGGCTTCTCAAAATCTTTGGGTGTCACCCCATGGTGGGCCTGGGACACTTCGGTCACATGCAGACCGCCGAACGCCATCACCGGGGACTCCAGCGCTGAGAGTACGACATCCCCGCCGTCGTCTTCTACCCGCACCCAATTCTGAACAG
>ERZ827492.2973-NODE-2973-length-11162-cov-3.339336_pt1 | contig 11162 bp, 7 predicted proteins | sample MGYA00519704_ERZ827492 | MGnify/ENA primary metagenome ERZ827492 (study PRJEB31778, sample SAMEA3449325) | human gut metagenome | biome: human gut; feature: human-associated habitat; material: faeces | place: United Kingdom | collected 2010/2012 ...
ATATCAAGTCAGCCCGCTTCGACGAAGCGTTGGAGCATCGCGGCGACCTGCGCGCGCGTGGCGGTGTCCTGCGGGGCGAGGACGCCCTCGGACACGCCGTCAATTATGCCGTTCCCGACGGCCCAGGCCATGGCCTCGGCTGCCCAGGAGCTGATGGAAGCCGCGTCCTCGAAGCCATCCAGCTCCGCCGTGCCGCTCGCCCAGCCATCGGCATAGCGGTAGAGCATCGCAGCCAGCTGTTCGCGGGTGACTGCGCTTTCAAGGCTGCTGCCGTCGGAGACGCCGTTTTCGACGGCCCAACTTTGCCCGGCGGCGTACCAGGGCGTGCCCGAAGTGTCCGCGCCGTCCAGGCGGGCGAGGACAGTCATGACCATCGCGCGGGTCATGTCCGCGTCAGGGGAGAAGAGGCCCGCAGCGGTGCCGTCAAAGAGGCTGTTCGCGGCGACAAAGCGCACCGCCCCGGCGTACCAGGCGTCGGCGTCCACATCGTCGAAGGCGCTGCCGACAGCGTCCGCGTCTAGCCTGAGCACGCAGCGGGAGAAGACGTCGCCCACATACAGCGCCCCGCTCACGATGGCGAGGCCGCGGGGCGAGACCAGAGCGCTGCCGCCGCCCTCGTTTTCCGCTAAGGTGGTGACGTAGCCGTCCTCAATCAGCCGGACGGCGCCGTTGCCGGTGTCCGCGACGTAGATCCTGCCGTCCTCGGAGATGGCTATGCCCTGGGGGCTGGCAAACTGCGCCTCGTCGGCGGCCCCGTCGAGGAAGCCGCCCTCGATGGCCGCATCGCCAGAGAGAGCAGCCCCGGCGACGGTGCTGAGCTTGCCGTCCTTGTAGGCGAGGATTCGATGGCTGCCGGTGTCCGCGATATAGAGCACGCCATCCTGCCAGCAGAGGCCCGTCGGCTCGCTAAGGCCGGCGGTTATGAGCTTTGCCGCGACGCCATTCTCGTCAAGGGTCCAGATGGTGTCCGCTCCGGTGTCGGCGACGTAGACCTTGACGCCGTCGGAGGCGAGGCCGGTGGGCAGTTCAAGGCCGTCGAGCGCGGTGTAGACCTTGCCGGCATTGAGGTCGAGGTAGCGCAGAGCGCCGTTGCCGCTGTCGCTGATGAGCAGGCCGTCCCGGCAGGGGGCGAGGGCCCAGGGCTCGGAGAAGACGGCGTCATCGGCGTCGCCGTCCGCGTAGCCGCTGCCCGAACCGCCGGCGACGAGCTTAAGGGAGCTGCCGGAGACGCGCCAGACCGCGCCGGCATAGCTGTCCGCTACGTAGAGCGCGCCGTCCAGCTCGGCAAAGCCGGAGGCGGCGATGCTGCCGGCTTCGCTGCCGAAGTCCGCCAGCGCCGCGGCTGAAAGCGAGCAGACGAGCGCCGCCGCGAGCAGGATGGAAAGCAATTTTTTCATAGTGTCACACTCCAATGCTTTAGCCTTCGGCAATGCCGTCGAGGAGGAAGATCTCAAACTTGTTGCTTTTGCCTTTAAGGCTGATACCGTCGCCGAGGGAGGTGGTGAGGATCCTGTTGCCGAGGCGGTCCACGACCTCTCGGCTGATGTAGATTTTCCCGGCGGGGGCGTTGGCCTCAAGGCGGGCGCTGGTGTTGACGGTGTCGCCGATGGCGGTGAAGTCCATTCGCATCTCCGCGCCGATGTTGCCGACAACGGCGCTGCCGCAGTGGACGCCGATGCCGAAGGAGACGGTGCGGCCGAATTTCTCAAGCAGTTCCTGCGAGAGCGCCTTGGAACCCTCGACCATGTCCACGGCAGCCTTGCAGGCGTTCATGACGTAGTCCTCCTGCTCAATGGGCGCGTTCCAGATGGCCATGGTGCAGTCGCCGACAAATTTGTCGAGCGTGCCGTGGTTTTTCATGATGCAGTCGGTGGTGAGGCTGAGGTAGCGGTTGAGGATGGAGACGACCTCCTGCGGCGTCAGGACCTCGCTCATGGTGGTGAAGCCGCGGATATCCACGAAGAGCACGGCTATGTCGCAGAGTTTGCCGCCGAGGCCGAGAGAATCCGTACCCTCGCGCAGCAGCTCTCCGACGATTTCGGGCGCGACGTAGCGCTTGAAGGTGTTCGAGATCTTCCGCTTCTCCACCGCCGCCTGGACGTAGTTCCAGGCCACGGCGCCGACGAAAAACACCGTTACGGTCAGTGAGAACCAGAGCGGGTGCAGGACATAGCCCGCGCCGTAGAGCCCCAGGCAGAGCAGCAGGCTCCCGCCAGCCGCGGCAAGCCAGACTATGAGCGCCCAGCGCAGCTTCCGGCCTATGAAGAAGTAAAGACATGCGGCGGAAAGCGCAAAGAGCGCGAGCGCCTGCAGGTAGTTCGAGACCTCCAGCTTGAAGCTCCCGTTTATAAACTGGTTTATGACGTTCGCCTGGTACTCCACGCCGTACATGAGCGAGGCGCGGTCTATGGCCGTTGTCACGTAGTCGGAAAGCCCGGCGGCGTAGGGGCCGATGAGCACGACGGCGTCCTTGAACTGCTCGGCCGGGAATTCGCCCGCCAGCAGGTCCGTGACGGATATGCCCTCGTAGTAGCCTCCCGGCAGGGCAGTGTAATCCACATAAAAGCGGTAGAGCTCGTCGGTCGGCACCTCGAGTTCCGTGGGAAGGCCGTGGGCCTCGGCGTATTTCTGGTAGATCGCATAGGCAAAGGAGGGTACGCCGCGCCCATCCGGCAGGTCTATCCGCAGGATGCCGTGGCGCAGCACGCCGTCCGCGTCGTACATGGCGTTTATGTGGCCCTGGGCCGTGACCGCGCGCAGGGCATCATACGGCTCCTCGTAGGAGAGGACGGAGTAGTCCTCGAGGTAGAAGCTGCCCGTGTCCTCCGTGACGAGCTCCGTGCCGAAGTTAGCAACGGAGGCGACGACGACGTTGCCGTAGGCTCCGGCGGCTTCTGCGAGCCATTCGTCGAGCTCAGGCTCCGTCTCGCCTATGTAGAGCACGTCGATGCCGATGGCGGCGGGACGGTTCTCCGGGTCCGCGTTCAGCGCCTCGATGGCCATGGCCATGACGTCCCGGCCCCAGGTCTGATAGGGGCCGATGTCGTCTATGGCGCGCTCGTCGATACCTATGACGAAGATGTTCCCGTCCAGCGCCTCCGGCTTCTGATAGAGTGCGTCGGCCAGCATCTGGTCCGGGCTGTAGATGAAGCCCAGCAGCGCCGCGAGCGTGAACACCAGCGCTCCGCCCAGCGCGACCGCCGCCTTGGTAAAACGTCTTTTGAGCATGTGCGTCACCCGTCACGCTGTCACGGGCTGATTGCCGGCGACTGTACCGCTGACCTCGCCATTGTTCGTGAGAGTGATTGTGCCGTTGTTTGTGAGGGAGTAACCCGAACCGATACTCAGAGTGCAGCCGGATACGACAAAATCGCCGCTGAAAGTGAGGTTGCCGTAAACATAGTTGGTATAGCTGCCGCCTATCGTCACGGTGACGCCCGACGCTGCGGCTATCGTCCCGTCGCCAGTAAAAGAAAGACCGCCGTATTTATTTATTGTCACGTCCTCCGTTATAGTCAGCGTGACGCCGTCATTGACCTTCAGTTCACCGGCATCGGCCAGGATCGCGTTCAGCTCGCTTGCCGTCATCTCCCTGTCTGTGCTTATGACATTGGAGCTGTCTGTGACCGCCGGCGTGGGAGTGGGCGTGGGTGTTGGTGTAGGAGTGGGTGTCGGCGTCGGCGTTGGCGTCGGGGTAGGAGTGGGCGTAGGCGTCGGCTCTGTGGTTTCAGTGGGACTGGGCTCGGCAGTCTCCGTAGGGCTGGGACCGGGCTCGAAGCTGGGTATTATGACCGGCATCGAGGGCAGCGCCTGTTCGGTTCCGGGCAGGCGGATCATTCCGCCGCCCAGGTCCTCTGCGGCCGCATCCACGACGGCCTGGGCCGCCTCGGCTTTGGCCTCGTCGGCGGCCAGCTTCTGCTCCGCCGTATCCGCTATCTGGCCCACGTCGAGTCCCGAATCCGCCGATATTCGCTCCTGCAGGCTCTCGTCCGCCGCTATCTCCACGGCTGCAAAGCCGGGGACATCCGCCTCCGTAAGCTCGGTGGTAGCGGTCCCGGACTGCTCCATGCTCAGCCTCTCGCCCGCAGAGACGCTCATGCTCTCGCCGCTCGCCAGGCTCTTGACCTGGACCGTGCCGTCATAGATGCTGACTCCGGAGCCGCCCGTTGCCGTGACGCTAACCACGCCGGAGGTGCCGCGCACGCCCGTCACCATCGTCGAGGTGCGTATGTTCAGCGTCTCGCTCGAAGAGAGCGGGGCGGACACGTTGAAAAACAGCTCGCCGGAGGACACCAGCAGCTCCAGCTTGGAGCCGCTCTTGCGGACCTCGACCTTTGTCGAGGCGTCCAGCTTCACGACCTTGGTGCTGTCCAGGCTGACGTAGGCGTAGCTCTTGGCGGAGGTGCTTATCGTGTAGCCGCTGTATAGCTTCATCCCCTCGCGGATGGATACGCTCTTGCCGCCGGCGTTCTTGAGGCTTACCGTACCCGTCGTACTCTGCAGCCTGATGTTTAAGACCTGTGGCTTTCATCACCAGACCAACTCCTTCGCGGCGGCGGGATGCCTGTTCACGATGATCTCGGCTACCACCCCGCCCTTCATGCGGATGACGCGGTTGGCCATCTTGGCGATCTCCTCGTTGTGCGTGACCATGAGCATGGTCGTGCCGGCCTTGATTACCTCCTCGAGCACGGTGAGAACCTCGATGCTGGTCTCGTAGTCGAGAGCGGCGGTGGGTTCGTCGGCGAGGATGAGGCGCGGCTTCTTCATAAGCGCTCGGGCGATGGAGACGCGCTGCTGCTGGCCGCCGGACATCTGGGAGGGGTAGTTGTCCTTCCTGCCCAGCAGACCGACACGCTCGAGCGCGGCCTCGGCGTCCATCGGGTCCTCGCACAACTCGCCTATGAACTCAAGGTTCTCCTTGGCCGTCAGCGTAGGCATGAGGTTGTAGGCCTGGAATATGAAGCCCACGGAGTGCCGGCGGTACATGGTGAGTGTCTTTTCGTCGGCGTGGGAGTAGTCCTCGCCGTCAAAGAGGAAGGTGCCGCCGGTGAGCTGGTCCATTCCGCCTATGATATTCAGCATCGTGCTCTTGCCGCAGCCGGACTCGCCTAGGATGACGAGGAACTCTCCCTCGCGCACGTCGAGGTTCACGCCCTTGAGTATCTGTATCTGCGTGTCGCCCTGGCCGAAAACCTTCGTCACGCCGCGCAGTGAGATGATGGACTTCTTCTCCTCCGCAAAGCCGAGATTCAGGCCGCGCCCGTCGATGGCGATGGCCGTGAGCATGGCGAGGTCCTCACAGAGCGCCACGTCCGCGTCGTCGTAGAGTGAGCCGTCCTTCTTGTTGATTATCTGGATGCAGCCGATGGTCTCATATTTGTTGATGAGCGGAACGCAGACCATGCTCTTCGTCACAAAGCCCGTGGCCTCGTCGAACCGCCCGGCCCAGCGTTCGTCCTTCTGGCAGTCCTTTACGACTGTGGTCTTGCCCGACTGCACGACCTGGCCCGCGATGCCCTCGCCCTCAGCCAGACTCATGCCCGTGAGGTCTGCCCCGCCTATGATGAAAGAGGGATATATGCGCCTGTCCCCGGCAGAGTTGTAGAACCAGATGGTCCCCGCTTCGGCGCCCACCGCTTTTACTACCTCGCTCAGACTGGTGCGCAGCGCGTCCTCAAGAGACTCCGCCTCTTGCAGCAGCTTTGTTATCTCCCATACAACTTGCGTATAGTTGAGCCTGTTGCTTTTCATTTTTACCACCCTCAACTCTCCATGAATTCTAAAACGCCGGCACCCTGTGTTTTCAGCTTTTCCAAGCCGGCCGGTCTCTTGCGCCGAACAAAAAAGGAGAGCGCATCTCACGATACGCTCTCCTTTATTCTTTCATTCCGTTCAGGGCCAGAGTGTTGTGCCGCCCACCGGGCGTATGCTGAGCACCTTGCAGCTCCCTTCGCCAAGGACGCTCTCCGTCTCCGCCTTGAAGCTTTCCAGCATATCCAGCGGCACAAAGGCCTGGATGGTCCCCGCGAAACCGCCGCCGTGTATGCGGCAGGCGCCCCTGCCCTCCAGCGCGCGTTCGGCCATGGTCAGCGCGACGGCTATCGCCTGCTCCTTCACCGCGCCCGTCGGCGTGATGTTCTGTAAAAGCTGCCAGGACGAGCGTCCGGACTCCCTCACCATTGCGAGGAAAGCGTTCATGTCGCCGTGCTCCAACGCGCCCGCCTCCTCCGCGGCGCGCCTGTCGTCCGCGAAAAAGTGCAGGCAGCGCAGTACCGCGCGGTCGCCGGCGACCTTCCTCAGCTCCGGAAGGGCGCGCAGAAACTCCGCCTCGTCCACCTCGCGCAGGACGCTCTTGCCAAAATAGGCCGAGACCGCCGCCATCTCCTCCGGGATGGAGGCGTACTCGCCGGTGAGCGCCGCGTGGCTCGCTCCGGAGTCGATGATGCAGAGGGCGTAACCCAGCGCCTCCAGGTCCACCCTGACGCTCCGTACCACCGGCGAGGCAGGGTCCGCAAAGTCTATGGCCACAGCTCCGCCTGCAGAGGAGGCCATCTGGTCCATAAGCCCGCTCGGCTTGCCGAAATAGACGTTTTCGGCCCGCTGGCCCAGCTGGGCTATCGTCACGGCGTCGAGCTCGCCGCCGCAAAAGAGCCGGTTTTCAATGGCGCCCAGCAGCACCTCACAGGCCGCCGAGGACGACAGGCCCGAGCCCGGAAGCACCTCGGAAGCCGCGTATGCGTCGAAACCGCCGACCTCATAACCGCGCTCCTTCACAAGCCCGGCCATGCCGCGCACAAGCGCCGCGGTGCTCTCCCGCTCCGCGGCCTTGGGTATGAGCTCGTCGAGCTCCACCTCAACCATGGGCCAGCCCTCGGACTGGAAGCGTATCCTGTTCGTACCGTTCTTGGCCGCGCAGGCGAGGAAGTCTAGGTCCACCGCCCCGGCGAGCACCCGGCCATGCTGGTGATCGGTGTGGTTACCGCAGATCTCCGTACGTCCAGGAGCAGAGCAGAGCGCCACGGGCCTCTTATCATCCGCGCCGAAGCTGCGCTCGAAACCCTCGAGCACGTTTCTGACTTTCGCCCGGGCCTTTTCCGTCTCGCCGTATCTGAGCTGAGCCAGCCTTTCGTCCAGCTCGCCCGCATCCAGCGCACGGCGCACCGCGCCCAGTTCTTGTAATGTCATAACGAACCTCTTTCCGCAGAGTTAAACCGCTGCAAACTGCGTTGTGCGCGTCTTGCAGCGGTTTACTGCTTTTTCTCTTTCGATTACTTCTTCTGGACGTACTTCAGGCAGTCCAGCATGACCGCGACGAGAATGATGATACCGGAGAACACGAACTGCAGGTTGGTATCGATGCCCAGCGTGGTCAGGGAGTAGGTCAGCGCGGTGAAGATGAACACGCCGACGACGACGCCGGAGATCTTGCCGATGCCGCCGGTGAAGGAGATGCCGCCGACGACGCAGGCCGCGATGGCGTCCATCTCCCAGCCCTGGCCGTAAGCCGCGGAGCCGGAGCCGATCATGCGGATGCACTCGAGCCAGGAGCCGAAGCCGTAGAGCACGCCGGCCATGATGAAGGCGCCGACAGTGACCTTGAATACGGAGATACCGGAGACGGAGGCCGCCTCAGGGTTTCCGCCGACGGCGTAGAGGTTTTTGCCGAAGGTGGTCTTGTTCCAGATGAACCACACGACCACAACGGCAGCCGCCGCCCAGAGTATGATGGTCGGGAACTTGCCCAGGCGCGGGATTATCATGGTGGGGATAGTGCTGTCGATGCCGCCGAAGGAGACGCCCTTCGTCGAGTAGGTGACGAGGCCGAAGATGACGAGCATGTTGGCCATGGTCGAGATGAAGGGGTGCATTTTGAACTTCGCGGTGAAGAATCCGGCTATCGTGGTGAAGATGGTGCACAGCACGATGCAGACGAAGAGCGCGAGGAACACGCGGCCGAGCAGCGGCACGCCGGTGAAGTCGAAGACCTTGCCGAATACAGAGCCGGTGTTGGGGCCGTTGTGCATGATGATGGTCGCGGCGGTCATGCCCATACCGACCATACGGCCTATGGACAGGTCCGTGCCGGCCAGCAGTATCAGTCCCGCGACGCCAAGAGCCAGGAACATACGAGGCGAGGCCTGGGACAGGATGTTCAGGATATTGTTCACGGTGAGCAGCGGCACGCCCTTTATGATGGGCGTCACGATGCACAGGCCGATGAAGATGATGATTATTGCTATGTACAGGCCGTTGCGCAGGAAGAAGTCGCGCCGGTTGAAGGTGTAACGGTAGTTCTCCGCCTTCTGGGCCAGGCTCTCTCCGGCGGTGAACTTCGACATGCGCAGCAGGTCGATGAGGTGGTACTTGTGGTCAAAGGCCACGTGGCGCCTGTCCTTTATGCTCTGCTTTTCCTTGAGCAGGGACATTTTCGCGTCGAAGAGGCGGTTTTTGTGGACGTATTTCTCGTCCTTGAGCTCCTGCTGATCGGAGAGCTTCGCCACCGTCTCCTGGTGCTCGCGGTTAAGCTGCTCGACTGCCTCTTTATAGTGGGTCTGGGCGAGGACGTTCTCATCCCTGCAGCTTGCGCAGACGGCCTGATAGTAGGCGCCGTAGTTGGCCTTGAGGTAGCTTTCGGCCTCTGCTATGAGCTCGGAGACCTCGGCCTTGTTCTTCGCCTCGACCTCCTTGGCCTTGGCGAGCTCCTGCTTGAGCTCTGCGGCGCGTTTCTGCTTTTCATCAGCCGTATAGATGCGGTCGCGCTTGAGGTTTTCGAGGCTGTTCTGTATATCCAGGACCTTGTCCGTGCCGTTCAGACGCAGGGCGTTTATCTTCTCCTGTATGGCGCCCACATACTCGTCGATCGGCTGCAGGAGCTGAGCTTCCTGCTCAGCCGTCAAAATTTTCGTGATTTCTGCTGCCATAAGCATTTTCTCCTACCTTACAGGTATTTTGCGCTGAGTCTCAGGAGCTCTTCCTGATTTGTCTCCTTCGTGTTCACGATGCCGGAGAGGTGACCGTTGGACATGACGCCTATGCGGTTCGTGATGCCCAGGATCTCGGGCATCTCGGAGGAGACGACTATGATAGTTTTGCCCGCTTTTGCCATCTTGATTATAAGTTCGTATATCTCGTACTTCGCGCCGACGTCTATGCCCCTCGTCGGCTCATCCATCATAAAGACCTGCGGTTCGCGCTCGAGCCACTTGCCGAAGATGACCTTTTGCTGGTTGCCGCCGGAGAGACTGGTTATCATGTCGTCCGGACCCATGCACTTGGTGCGCATGGTCTTGATCTCCTTGTTGGTGGCTTTCACCATCTTGGGCGTGGACAGCGCGGGGCCGGCCTTGTACTGCCTGAGGTTGGCGATGGTCGTATTGAAGGTGAGGTCGCATTTTAAGAAGAGGCCGTTTGCTTTGCGCTCTTCGGTTATCATTGCAAAGCCGTGCTCGATGGCCTCCTTGGCGTTCGAGAAGTTCATGAGCCTGTTTTTGAAGTACACGCGTCCGGCGGCCCTGGTGCGCACGCCGAAGATGGTCTCCAGAAGCTCCGTCCTGCCTGCGCCGACAAGTCCGTAGAGCCCGAAGATCTCGCCCTCTCTCACATCGAAGCTGATGTCCTGCAAATAAGGCGCGTACTTCGTGGAAAGGTGCTGCACGGAGAGGATCGTGTCGCCCGGGGAGTTGTCCACCGGCGGGAAGCGGCTCTCCAGCGAGCGGCCGACCATGGCGGCTATGAGCTCGCCCATGTTCGTCTCCGCAGTGGGCTTCGTCATGATCATCTTGCCGTCGCGCAGCACGGATATCTCGTCGCAGATCTCGAATATCTCGTCCATCTTGTGAGAGATATATATGAGCGAGATGCCCTGATCCCGCAGCATCCGCATCATTTCAAAGAGCTTGTCAACCTCCTGCACTGTCAGCGAAGAGGTGGGCTCGTCAAGCACTATGACCTGCGAGTTATACGAGATGGCCTTGGCTATCTCGCACATCTGCCGCTGGGAAACGGACATGTTCCGCATGGGCTGGCTGAGGTTCACCGTCATGCCCAGCTTGCGGAAGAGCTCCGAAGCCTTTTTCTTCATCCCGCCCTCGTCCACGATGCCCGCGCCGTTCGTCGGGTAGCGGCCGAGGAACAGGTTGTCCGTCACGCTCCGCTCCAGGCACTGGTTCAGCTCCTGGTGCACCATGGCGATACCGTTTTCCAGCGCGTCCTTCGGCCCGGAGAAGCTGATCTCCTTGCCGTTCAGAAAGATCTTCCCCTCGTCCTTCTGGTAGGTGCCGAAAAGACACTTCATCATCGTCGACTTTCCGGCGCCGTTCTCGCCCATAAGCCCCATGACAGTACCGCGCTTCACGTCCAGATTGATATGGTCAAGCACCCGGTTCCTGCCGAAGGACTTGCTCATACCGCGTATTGACAGGACGATGTCGTTTTTCGCATCTGCCATTCTAGTTACTCCCGTTTAAGAATTCTCCGGCTCCTGCCGGTTTTCATCACAAATTGCTATCAGGGGGATGCGTGATCCCCCCAATAGCAAAGGTTTCAGTTAACTGTGAGTTTTACTGCGCGCCGGCTCACTGGCTGAGGAGGCCGGTGTAGGAGGCGGCGTTGTCGGTCTTGACCATGTTGATGGCGAAGGCATCATACATGTCGGGGTTGCCCAGACGGTTGGTGATGTTGGACTCGGTCTGGCCGTCGCCGGCTATGTACTCAACGTTCAGGTTCAGCAGATCGTCGTACTTCTGGAGCAGCGGCTGATAGGTGGAGCCCAGGAAGTTGTCGGCGGAGTTGTAGATGTTGAGCCAGACGTTCTTGGTCGGGTGGGCCGTCGCGTCGAGCTGGTTGGAAACGGGCTCGTAGGTGACGGTGGAGTCGAGGAAGCTCTCGTAGTTCTCAGCGGTCACGGCCACGTTCAGGGCGTAGTAGCTGCGGGAGGCCTCGTCGTAGTAGAAGACGTCGTCGGTGAGCACGTTGCCCGCATCGTCGGCGGTGCCGATGCCGGTGTCGATGTCCACGCCGTCAAGGGCGTTGCGCAGGACGCGGAGGGTCAGGTAGGCCTGCACGTCGGCGTGCTGGCTGATGGTGCCGCCGTAGCCCTCGGCGATAGCGGCGACAGCGTCGGAGTTGGCGTCGTAACCGAAGGTGGGCACGCCCTCAGC
>ERZ827492.2979-NODE-2979-length-11149-cov-2.914999_pt1 | contig 11149 bp, 10 predicted proteins | sample MGYA00519704_ERZ827492 | MGnify/ENA primary metagenome ERZ827492 (study PRJEB31778, sample SAMEA3449325) | human gut metagenome | biome: human gut; feature: human-associated habitat; material: faeces | place: United Kingdom | collected 2010/2012 ...
ATTCCACCTACCATATGGATGGCACATGAACCGGCAAAATCATGGAAGCCAAGTTTTACAAGCCAGCCACCTGGATTCCAGATCCAGTGAGCCTCAATAGGATATATCAGCAGTGAGATGATAGCTGAGTATACACAATATGCAGAGAACTTTGTTCTCTCTGCCATAGCTCCTGACACGATGGTTGCTGCTGTTGCACAGAACACAAGGTTGAATACGAAGCTTGACCAGTCATAGTTTTCAAAGTGAAGGAACAAATCCCATGATGGTTTTCCGATGAAACCTCCGAGTGCCCAGTCACTGCTGCCGAGCAGAAGTGATGAACCGAGGATCATGAATGAAACTGTACCGAGACAGAAATCCATGAGATTCTTCATTATAATGTTTCCGGCATTCTTGGCTCTTGTAAAACCGGCCTCAACCATTGCAAATCCGGCCTGCATCCAGAATACCAGTGCGGCTCCGACAAGGAACCATACTCCAAATACAATTGTGCTTACGTCTTCCATAATCATTCCTCCTTTTAATACATTGTAGTTGTGGAAGTGATCAGATAATAAAAAAAGATGCGTCCCGCCAGGTATGCTCCTGACAAAACACATCTTTGTGCACATTATATCTGATCGTACGTCACTGAGATATGACTGATAATAAGTATCTCAGTGCCACACCTCAATTACTAACTTGGGTTGAGTATAGTATTGAGATATGTTAAAATATTGAAAAAATCGGACGTGGAACGATAAACCTTATTATATTTTGCACGGGCTTAATATAATAAAGCAAAGATACGGTAAAGATAAATAAAGTTATGCGGAGATGGCGTATGGATAGTCAGATTTTATTGAATGTTAATTTTTGCAGTGAAGTACATACTAATTTGATAGAAAAGAATGAGAAGTCTGTGTATGTGAGAGCTGGTTACAGCTTGGGTGGGCTGAGAATAGTGCCACAGGAGAATACTGGGATATGTGTGATATGTACGGATGGACACATCAAAAGGGTGTATCCGGGTGAACTGGAGGCGGCTGTTTGCATTGAGGAGAGCTGCAGCTTCATATCTGTGGAGCAGGATCTTGGATTTGGCAGGGAGACTCTGGATACCCAAGATATGCGTCTGCTTGAAAAACTGCTGACGGCTGATCATGCATTTACAGGAAATGGTGCAGAAGATCCGATAGAGAGTGCGACAGAGGAGATCACGGAGCATATAGAGAAATGCGGATCGTTGTGGCAGAGGAATGGCATGGCTGATTCGGACATCGTGAAACAGGCGGATGTCATATATGCGGCAAAAGGGAAGATAAGCATATCAGAGCTTGCTGAGCAGATGGGATGCACCGTTAGACATGTGCATAGGAGATTTGTGGAGGAGCTTGGGGTCAGCCCCAAGAGGTTTGCCCGCATCGTGAGGATCAGGGAGACTGTGAGAAAAATGCTGGAGCATCCGGGCGGACATGTCACGGATTATATGGATGACATGGGATATTCTGACCAGGCGCATTTCCAGAGAGAGTTTAAGTGGTATACAGGGATGACCCCAGGGAGTCTGCTGAAGATACTGGGAGACAGAGCTGAACGATAAAAAACAGGCAGTGGACAAATGCCACTGCCTGCCAATTTAGAAAAAGGAATGATACTGGATACCTGTGCTTATTAGAGCGCTGTCTCTCCACGCTCGCCTGTACGGATACGAACGACATCTGCCACATCATATACGAAGATCTTACCATCACCGATCTTACCTGTGGATATTCTCTCGCAAACCTTGAAAATGATCTTGTCCGCAACATCGTCTGCTGCGATGGTCTCGATCTTTACCTTTGGAATAAGGTTTACAACATATTCGCTTCCTCTGTAAGTTGTCTTATATCCCTTCTGATTACCGTAACCCATGATGTTTGATACCATGGCACCTGTTGATTCACACTCATCAAGTATTGACTTTACTTTTTTTCTTCATAATTACAGTCCTCCCTGTGCTTTTCTCATTCGTGGATCAAGACGGATACTTCCAAGATCAATGGCAATATTCAAAACAATAAAGAATACGGAAAACAGAATGATAATTCCCTGAACCAGGTTGTAATCTCTTCGAAGGATCGCATTTAACACAGTGTATCCGATTCCCGGGAAGTTAAATACATACTCGACAACAACGATACTTCCTACCAGAAAGCCAAGCTGTGTTCCTAGGGATATCAGTACAGGGATAAGTGAATTCCTGAGTGCGTATTTGAAATATATCGCCACTGTCGATATTCCTCTCGCATATGCAACCTTGACAAATTCCTGATTGTAACTGTCGATCAGTGAGGAACGCACCACCTTGGTGAGCACCGCCGTGAGCGGAAGTGCCAGTGCAACTGTCGGGAGCACGCAGGATGCAGGTCCCGAATAATCCATTGATGGCAGCAGTCCAAGTCTGACTGAGAAAATAATGATCAACACGGAGGATACCCAGTAGTTAGGCATTGACTGGAACAGTACCGCAATACTCGAGATGAGACGATCCTCCCATTTATTTCCATTTAGTCCTGCGATGGTTCCCAGGATCAGGGATAATATGATCGATATGACCACTGAAGATATCAGCAGTATCAATGATAAAGGTGTGGCCTGCTCCATAACATTCAGGACTGTATCGCTCTTGAAATATGACTCTCCAAGATCTCCGTGGAACAGATTCACCATGTTTTAAACTGCTCCGGGATGGACTTTTCCAGTCCCATACTGTCTCTGATCGCCTGCTGCTGTTCTACTGTTGCTGTCGGAGCCATGACCTTCGCCGGATCTCCCGGTATCATTCGAAGTATTACAAAGCTGATAAATATAACGCAAAAGGTAACAAAAATGCCCTGTGCAAGTCTTTTTAAAACGGTTCCCAGCACTTTGATTTCCTCCCTTCTTAAAAAGGGCCACATGCTGTATCCTTACACATGCAGCCCCTTTTTGTGAATCTAATGTATTGCTATACTCTTACTCTTTTGTGACATTTGTGAAGATATAATCTGCACCACTTGTGTACTCAAGGCCCTTGACATTTGATCTCACTCCGAAGATAGTCATGGACTTGATGATAGGGATATCAGGCATCTCCTCTGCCAGGGCCGGAAGGTACTCGTCCTGAAGGATCTGCTTTCTCTTATCTGGGTCTGTCTCAGTTGCGAATCTGTCCATGATGTCCTGAAGCTCTGCCGTAGGCTCATAGTGGCTGATTCGACCTGCTGCATACCATGAATTCAGCTTCAGCTCAGGCTCGATACCTGATGGCTGCCATCCACAGTCGATCATGTAGCAAGGAGTTTCTTCATATAACACATCGCCCCATGATGAAGTATCAAGTGGAACGACCTTACAGTTGATACCGACAGCCTGTAAACAAGCTGCAATGTACTCGTAATATTCCTTTGTCTTAGGGTAAAAACCAACGGATGTGTAAATGTTGAGCTCTGGAAGGCCCTCGCCATTCTCATAGCCGGCTTCCTTCAGGCACTCTGCAGCCTTCTCAGGATCGTACTCGCCGACACCACCTACAGCCTTGTAGCCCCATATAGTTGAGGAGATAAAGCTGTCTGCCTTCTCTGCATATCCGCCAAATATATCATTTACGATTCCGTCATAATCGATCGCGTAGGCTATCGCCTTTCTGACGAGCTTCTCATTCATAGGCGGCATCTTGAACTTTGGAATAAGGTGCTTACACTCTGTGGTGAGGAACTTGTCAACCACGATATTGCTGTCTGACTCAAGCACAGACACCGCATCGGAATCAACACGCTCGATGACATCGGCCTCACCTGACTGCAATGCTGACAGACGTGTTGTGGCATCCGCAACGTACTTGTACTCGATCTTCTTTATCTTAGGAAGAGTTCCCCAGTAATCGTCGAACAGCTCATATGTCGCTGTATCGTTCTCAAAGCTTACCATCTTGTATGGGCCGGTTCCGTTGTATCTCTTATCTGCAAGATCGTCAGCGGACATTATCGGAGTTGAACAAAGCATATTGACCAGAGAGCCAAGAGGCTTTCCCGATGCCGGAGTTATGGTAAATGTATAATCGTCGATGACCTTACACTTTAACTCATCTGCCCACCATGAACCGGATACGTTCTGTGAGCTTGAATATGCCTCACATGATGCTGCGGCATCCTCTGCGGTAAAGTCTGAACCGTCGTGGAACTTTACGCCCTCACGAAGCTTGACCGTCAAGACTGTCTGACTGTCGTCATATGACCACTCAGTAGCAAGATTAGGCTGTGGCTCCTGTGTCTTCTCATCCATGACCAGTAGATGTTCCAGAGCTATTGCCTCTGCATGAAGCATCATTGTTGATGTGTGCTTCAGCGGGCTGAGTGAAGCCTGCCAGTTCTCAGCGCCCAGAATAACCAGGGTGTCCTTGTCCGTCTTGGACTCAGAGCTTGTTGTCACTGCCTGTGTGCTCCCATCTGTACTTCCTCCAGAGCTTCCACATGCAGTCACCGTAAGTGCCAGTACGGCTGCCAAAAGTATTGAGCAAATCTTCTTTTTCATAATTCTTCCTCCTTTTCGTGTGTTATCTATGACTCAAGCTGATGCAGACATTTATCGAGGGTTGATGCTATCCAGTCGATATCGCACTCCTGGAATGCCATAGGCGGACGAAGCTTTAAGACATTTCCATAAGGGCCTGCAACAGAACTCAGTACATTGTTGTCTCGCAGAAGTTCGATGGCATCCAGTGCCTTCTGCTGATCCGGAGTCTTCTTGCCGTCATTCTTCGCAAGCTCAAATCCAATGAACAGGCCTGCGCCTCTGACGTCTCCCACAGAATCAGGATGTCTGTCCTTTACCTCCTGCAATGCTTTCAGAAGCTTTGCACCGACCACCTTGCAATGATCCTGCAGCTTTTCTTCTTTTATGACATTAAGCACAGCCTGTGCGGCTGCGATAGCCACTGGATTTCCTCCAAATGTATTGAAATATGGAAGTTTGTCGCTGAATGCGGCGAGTACCTCATGCTTGGCGGCAAGTCCTGATATCGGGATTCCGTTACCCATAGGCTTTCCTGTTGTCACCATGTCAGGTATGATCCCATGTCTGGCGAATCCCCAGAACGCATCTCCCGTTCTTGCAAATCCCGGCTGCACCTCATCAGCTATGAATACACCGCCATTCTTATGTACCACATCGATGGCCGCCTTCAGGAAACCGACCGGATTCGGATGTACTCCATCTGATGAGAATATAGAATCTGCAAGGAAGCATGAGAACTTATATCCTGTAGCCGCAAGCTCATCGATCTTCTTCTGCATCTCTCCTAAGTACCATGCGGTGAACTCCTCAGGTGTACCGCCATGTCTGTAATAGTCAGGTGTCTCAATGAGTCTTACATTCGGAAGCAGTGGCTGCTCACTTCCAAGGGCTGGTGAACATCCAGATGTCAGAGCACTTGTTCCGTGGTACGCCTCCCTTGAAACTATGATTCCGGTGCCGCCCGTGTATTCCTGTGCCACTCGGAGTGCCAGGTCATTTGCCTCAGAACCGGTACACATGAACATTATCTTGTCTATCTCGTCCGGCATCATCTTCAGCAGATCCTCACTGTAATCAATGATCCTCTCATGCAGATAACGTGTGTGGGTATTTAAAAGCTTCATCTGCTCTGTAACTGCCTCGACCACAGCAGGATGGCAATGACCGATTCCTGCCACATTGTTGTACATGTCCAGATATTTATTCCCCTCTGCATCCCAGAGGTACTGTCCCTGTCCTCTCACAAGGTTGACCGGCTTTCTATAGAAAAGTCTGTATGCGCCACCCATCCATTTCTCACGGCGGTTTATCATATCCCTTGTCGTGTTACTGAGCAGTGAACTGTAGTCATCACTGTAGCTGTTAGTATCCATAATGCTTGATTTAGTAGCCATATTCCACCTCCAAAAGATTTCCCTGTTAAAACAAAAGGGGCACAGAGATGAAACTTTACAGTTCTATCTCCGTGCCCCTTTGCACTCTAAAATCAGATACGCGCTTCTGTTTTGCTTTGTATCATAGCCACGCCATGTGGGATTGTCAACACATTTTGTGGGTTTTTCTGGTTTTCATTTGTTTTTCATGTTTTTTTGTGTTGTTTTGTGGTTTTATTAGTTTATGTCCCCCAAATATTTATTTTATTAATCTGGGGCAGCGCACAAAAAAACATCACCCCTGTATCTGAAGTGATGTTTTCCTGTTATATGTAATTATCAGTAATCCTGCCTGTATTATGCCTCGAACTTCTTCACAAGTATACTTGCGTTGTGTCCGCCAAATCCCAGTGAGTTGCTGAGCGCATATGTAATATCCTTGTGTACACCCTCGCCCATGGTGTAGTTGAGATCCATCTCACCCTCTGTCTCGCGGAGACCAACTGTTGGATGGATGTATGAATCCTCTATGGACTTCACACATGTTATGAACTCAACTGCTCCGGCAGCTCCAAACAGATGTCCTATCATGGACTTTGTGGAATTGATGTTCACGTTGTATGCGTCATCGCCCATAGCATACTTGATGGCTCTTGTCTCAAATAGGTCATTGTGATGGGTACTTGTTCCATGTGCGTTGATGTAGTCAACGTCAGCAGGTGTGATTCCGGCCTCCTCCATGGCAAGCTTCATGGCACGTCCTGCACCACTTCCATCCTCCTTAGGGGATGTGATGTGATATGCATCACAGGTTGAACCATATCCGACTACCTCAGCCAGGATCTGGGCACCTCTCGCCTGAGCATGCTCAAGTGACTCAAGTACAACAACTCCTGCGCCCTCTGCTATTACAAATCCACATCTGTCCTTGTCAAATGGTATGGACGCTCTCATAGGATCCTCTGCACTTGAAAGCGCTGTCATTGAGATAAATCCTGATACATTTGTCTCACAGATAGGTGACTCTGCACCACCTGCAACCATGACATCGGCCTCTCCTGCCTGTATATATCTGTAAGCCTCTCCTATAGAGTTTGTTCCTGTGGCACAGGCTGTAACTATGTCAGTACATTTGCCCTCAAGGCCAAACTGTATTGCAACATTGCCCGCAGCCATGTTGGATATCATCATAGGAACCATCATTACACTGACTCTGTTCGCTTTGCCCTCTACAACCTTCTTGTGCTCCTTCTCTATAGTTGCCACACCGCCAAGTCCGTTTCCTATACATGTTCCGATCCTTGTTCTGTCTTCCTTCTCAAGGTCAAGACCTGCATCCTTGATCGCCTCGCCTGTAGCTGCTATGGCATACTGACAAAATGGCTCCATACGTCTTGCCGCCTTTGGATCCATATACTGCTTTGGATCAAAGTTCTTCACCTCAGCAGCAAGCTTGCACTTGTAATCACTGACATCAAACTTTGTGATCTCTCCGATACCAACTGTATTCTTCTTTATATTATCCCAGAATTCTTCTACACTGTTTCCTATAGGTGTCACAGCACCCATGCCTGTTACAACTACTCTTTTCATCTCATACCTCGTATTTTTCATTCTATCTGCTGACAGTGCATTTTTGCACCCCAGATAAAAATAATTTTACCACAATGTAATATATATAACAAGGTTAAATAGTTTTGATTACTACATAGTTTGCTATTTGAGCAGTCCGCGGCTCTCCTTCAGGGTGAGTATCCTTCGGACGCTCTCGTCTATCCTGTCCTCTGACAGCTCGCCGTCCGCCACTGCCTGTTCTATGGAATTCACCGCCGACGCCATATCCTTCGGCTGCAGTATCATATCCATTCCGGCTTTTACCGACATCACTACCGCATCATCCACACTGTAATTGTCCGCTATGGATTCCATCTCAAATGAATCGGTTATGGCAACTCCTTCAAACTTCAGTTCATCCCTGAGAATACCGGTCGCTATCTTGTATGAGAGAGTGGCTGGAACCTCGTCTATATCCGGGACGATCAGATGTCCGACCATGACAAATTCTGCCCCCGCCTCTATACCCGACCTGAACGGCTGCATCTCATCCGCCATAATCTCTTCCTTTGTTCTATGCACATAGGCACTGCTATAATGTGAGTCCTCCGCCGTGTCTCCATGCCCCGGGAAATGCTTCAGGGTGCATATGACTCCTCCGTCGTTGAAGCCCTTCACCGCATTTCCAACGAGCTCTGCCGCCTGGGCGTAGTCATCACTGTATGCGCGCTCGCCGATAACCGTATTGTCTGGGTTCGACCATACGTCCGCCACCGGCGCAAAGTCGAGATTAAAGCCAAGCGCCGACATATCATTTGCTATGGTGTATGCGTTCTCATATGCCGTTTCGTCTCCGTCGTCCTTGTAATAGTACATGGAGCCTATATATGTGGTTCCGACAGTATCCATCAGGCGGTTTACTACGCCGCCCTCCTCGTCGGTCGCCACAAATAATCCTATACTGCTGTACTTCTGGGAGTTGTCGATCATCTCCTTCACCTGATCCTGACTCTCAAGGTTCTTCGCAAAGTACACGATACCGCCAACAGGATAATTCTCCAGAGCCTGTCTGGTCGCATCCCCTGCCACAGTCACGCCGTCCTCTCCCGTGAGCTCCTCCGGAGTCACAAACATCATCTGACAGACCTTTTCATGAAGCGTCATCCCAGCAAGTGTCTCATCCACCAGACTCGGCTTCTCCTCCTCGGTCACCTCCGTCGTTTCCTGGCTATCCGCGGTCTGCTCTTCTGTCGTAGTTCCGCTCTCCGTGACATCAGCAGCTACGCCTGGATTTCCATTGTCATTTTCTACGTGGCCCCCGGCTTTCCCCGCACTGCCTCTCAGCATGAAGATTCCCCATATTCCTGCTGTCAGGCACACCATTACGATCAATACCACAATTGCTTTTTTCATTGGTTTTCTCCGTGATTCAATTACAACTGGAACACAACCACCAGAAGCATCTTGAACTGCTCCTTGCCGTATACGGCATGTGGATGCTTTGCAGGCATTACTATTGACTCGCCCTCGTGGAGTTCATACTTGACACCGTCTATTGTCACCTCGCCCACACCGTCAAGGCACGTCACAAATGCATCTCCATCAGACTCGTGTGTGCTGATCTCCTCATCCTTGTCAAATGCAAATAAGGTTATACTCATACATACATTCTGAGCAAGTGTCTTACTTACGACCTGTCCCTCCTGATATGCCACCTGATCCTTGAGCTTAAGTACCTCTGACTGTGCGATATTCTTCATAATTCCCATGTTCGTTACCTCCTGATATATTCTGATATATTGTTCGCTTATAGTATTATTCCACTTTTTAGTATTCTAGTATGTTGAAAAATCAACGTACTAGAATTGTTGTAATGATTTATTATGACATTTGTACGAATCAAAACAATCTGGCATGCACACATTACTATCAGAGTACATCTGATCAATAACAAATGCCCAAAATATGGCAAAAAAAGCCATTTTTCTATTATAAGTATAGTTTTATCTTTTGTAAACCCAATACCATTCAGCTATTATTAATTAGTGAGGGTCACTACGTTTTTTTGGATTTAAAGGAGCTCTGATTATTATGATAGGTGAACAATTAAGAACACTGCGCACCGCGAACAAGATGACACAGAAAGAGCTTGCAGGGGAGTTATCAGTGGCATTCCAGACTATAAGCAATTGGGAGAACAATTCCATCGACCCGTCTGTGAGCATGATTCTCCGCATCGCTGAATATTTCAACTGCTCCACTGATTATCTTCTCAAAGGGGATGATTCAAGTGCCAAGTATATTGATACAACCCAGTTGACAGAACATCAGCACGCACAGCTTCTTGGGCTTGCAAAGGAATTCTCCAAACTGAACAAGAAATAAAACATAACTTTATAATGTTCATATTACAGATACAGGGTATCACAACATTGTTGCGATACCCTGTTTTCTATTTGTATTATTCCAGATCGTGATCTGTATATCCTACAGGCTCATGCCACCGTCAACCTTGATGACCTGACCTGTTATGTATGATGCCTTATCTGAAGCAAGGAATGCTGCTGTCTCAGCGATGTCTGATACTTCACCAAGTCTCTTGACTGTGATATGGTCAAGCATAGCCTCCTTTGCCTTGTCTGAGAGTGCATCTGTCATGTCTGTCTTGATGAATCCAGGAGCGATGGCACGGCTTCCGAGCTCCTTGGCTATAGACTTGGTGATACCTATAACACCAGCCTTGGATGCTGCGTAGTTCACCTGTCCTGCATTTCCCTCTATTCCGACTACTGATGACATGTTGATGATACGTCCATACTTCTGCTTCATCATGGTTCTGTACACATGCTTGATACAGTTGAATGTACCCTTGAGGTTGATATTGATAACATCGTCGAAATCAGCCTCCTTCATTCCAAGTACAATATTGTCTCTTGTGATTCCCGCATTGTTCACGAGAATATCTATTCTTCCATATGTAGCAACTGCGAACTTCATGAGTGCCTCTGCCTCAGCGAAATCTGCCACATTTGCCTTGAAAGCCACTGCCTCTCCGCCTGCTGCCTTGATCTCCTCAACCAGGCTGTTTGCACGCTCCTCTGAGCCATTGAAGTTTACTACTACCTTTGCGCCGTATCCGGCAAATGTCTTTGCTATCTCACGTCCGATACCTCTTCCGGCACCTGTTACCACTGCTACCTTGTCCTTAAGCATTCAGTTCCTCCAATTTCGCTAAATCGTCTACAGTTGCAATATTTATACTCTTTACCTCTCTGTTGATCTTCTTCATGAAGCCTGTGAGAGTCTTGCCCGGGCCGACCTCGATAAATGTGTCAACACCGTCAGCTATCATGTTCTCTATTGTCTGCTGCCATCTTACTGATGAATACACCTGTCTCTTCAGAAGCTCTTTTACCTTGGCTGCGTCTGTGATCTCCTCTGCGTCTGCATTGCAGTAGTAAGGAGCAAATCCCTCTGCAACATCCACGCCCTGAAGGAAGTCATAAAGCTTCTCTCCTGCTGGAACAAGCATCTGTGAGTGGAATGGACCACTTACGTTAAGTGGGATAACTCTCTTGGCTCCAGCCTCTGCAAGTGCTGCTGATGCTGCCTTAACAGCCTCTGCCTCACCTGATATAACGATCTGTCCAGGACAGTTATAGTTTGCGATCGTAACGATTCCTTCAACGTCTGGTAAAACTGCT
>ERZ827492.2983-NODE-2983-length-11142-cov-2.436006_pt1 | contig 11142 bp, 9 predicted proteins | sample MGYA00519704_ERZ827492 | MGnify/ENA primary metagenome ERZ827492 (study PRJEB31778, sample SAMEA3449325) | human gut metagenome | biome: human gut; feature: human-associated habitat; material: faeces | place: United Kingdom | collected 2010/2012 ...
AAGGAGGTGCTCTGAGTGAAAAAGAAACTGTTCGGTGCTTTGGCCGCGGTTTGTGCGCTGGCCGCCACGCTGGTAGCTTCTTCCGCCTGCATCTGGTATCTCTATCAGCCGGAAGAGCCCGAGGCGCTGTCCGATAAATAAGACGGACGGAAAGGGGAGCTGGCGGGGCCGTTTGGCCCAGGCTGGCTTCCCTTATTCCAACATGTACGCGGAAGGGGAGCCGACCACTCGCGGATAGTATTGGAAAACGGAAAAGGGGGGGATTCGCCATGCAGAATCGGGAAATGCAGCGGGACAAGCAGGTCGCGCAGATGCTGTTCACGCTGAAGATCATGTTTATGCTGTTTTCCATGTTCCCGGTATTTGAAAAGGCGTTCGGCGACCGGAAAAGCGGGACGCTGACCCAGGTGAAGCCCTCCCTGATGGGGATTCTCATCCTGGTGGCGGCCGTGGGTGTGCTGGGCGTTTTCCTTTTCTCGACCTTTGCGGAGTTTAAAAAGCGGCGTGTGGTGCTGCTGCTGGAGCTGCCGCTGTTTTTTGCCTTATATATCCTGACGCTTTGGATGTCCGGCCTGCATACGAGCAACTACAAGTTCCTGTTTTTATTCGTCATCATCTACTACACCATCGCCCATTCAAAGCAGATGGGGTTCCTGGTGGCGGCCGGCGGCTCGGCCCTGGTGCTGGGACTGGATTTGTTCACCGGGAACAGCCAGGACGTGAACGTCTATTTCCAGCAGGATCTGGCCCTGGTGGTGTCCTTCTTCGTGGTGGCCCAGTGCCTGGGGCTGTTTGTGCGGGTGCAGAGGGAATATGCCGCGTATCTGGAGGAATGCGCCCGAATGGACGGCTTGACCGGCGTGTACAACCACCGGTCTTTTCATCAGCTGCTGGAGGCGGCGTATGCCGCCAGCATGGAAACCGACGCTCCGCTGTCTGTGATTATGATGGACATCGACTTCTTCAAAAAGTACAACGACCTTTACGGGCACCAGCAGGGGGATGAGGTTCTGCGGAGTATCGCGGCCGAAGTCGGGGCGCATCTGCGCCCGGAACAGACGCTGGCCCGCTACGGCGGCGAGGAGTTCGCCGTCATTCTGCCCGGATTGGCCATGCAGGAGGCCCAGAAGGTGGCGGAGGAAATCCACCGGGCGGTGGGGGAACTGCCCGTCACGGGGGAGGAGGTCATGCCCTCCGGACGGCTGACCATCTCGCTGGGACTGGCGTCCCTGGACGCGGCGGACAGCGGCTACGAGGCGCTGCTCAACCGGGCGGACGCCGCCCTGTACCGCGCCAAGTATCTGCGGCGGGACACCATTGAGATTTATTCCTCTGCCATCGACAAATACAATCATGAGAACGGCGGCAGCCCGTGCAGCGAGGAGTCTCTCAACTCTCTGAAAACCCTTATCGGCATCATCAACTCCCGGGACAGCTATACCTACAACCATGTGGAGAGGGTGGTGTATTACTGCGAAATTTTCGCCGATTATCTAAAGCTCCCCGCCGAGGAGAAGCGGCGGCTGTTGTACGCGGCATATCTGCACGATCTGGGAAAAATCAACATCCCTAAGGAGGTGTTGATCAAGCCCACCGCCCTGAGTGAGGAGGAATGGGGGCTGTTCCGCCAGCACTGCGAAATCGGCTATGACACCATCAGCCGGATAAGCGAGCTGCGGGACATCGCGCCCATTGTCCTGCAGCATCACGAGCGGATGGACGGCACCGGCTATCCCAACCGGCTGCGGGGCGGGGAGATTCTGTATCCGGCGCGAATGCTGGCCATTGCCGACAGCTTTGACGCCATGACCAACGAGCGGCCTTACAACAAGCGCAAAACATTTAAGGAGGCCTTTGTCGAGGTCCGCTGCTGCGCCGGCACCCAGTTCGATCCCGATTTGGCGGAACAGTTTATCGCGGCCATGCAGGAGGCCAGCTCCCCCAGCCACATCGCGTCGTAAAAAATAGGGTACGCGGCGACAACTGTCGCCTGCGTACCCTATTTTTGTTATTTCCCCAGGCTGTCCTTAAAGTCCAGAAATTCGTCGTAGGTCATCAGCTTGTCGAGAATCTGGCCGTTTTCGATTTCGATGATGCGGTTGGCCACGGTCTGGATGAACTGGTGGTCGTAGGAGGAGAACAGCACGTTGCCCTTGAACTCGGCCAGGCCGTCGTTAACGGCGGTGATGGATTCCAGATCCAGGTGGTTGGTGGGCTGATCCAGCAGCAGCACGTTGGCCCCGGAGAGCATCATGCGGGAGAGCATGCAGCGCACCTTCTCGCCGCCCGACAGCACGTTCACCGGCTTGAGCACGTCGTCCCCGGAGAAGAGCATCTTGCCGAGGAAGCCCCGCAGGTAGGTCTCGGTCACGTCGGTGGAATACTGGGCCAGCCATTGCAGGATGTTGTCTTCCACCCCGTCGAAAAAGGCAGAGTTGTCTTTGGGAAAATAGGACTGGGTGGTGGTGCCGCCCCATTTGTAGCTGCCCGCATCGGGCTCAAGCTCGCCCATGATGATTTTAAACAGGGTGGTGGTGGCGATTTCATCCTGGCCGACAAAGGCGATCTTATCCCCTTTGTTCACCCGGAAGGAGACATTGTCCAGAACCTTAACGCCGTCCACCGTCTTGGTCAGCCCTTCCACAGCCAGGATCTCCTTGCCCGCTTCCCGATCCATGGTGAAGCCCACGTAGGGATAGCGGCGGGAGGAGGCGGGCATTTCGTCCACCGACAGCTTCTCGATGAGCTTTTTGCGGGAGGTGGCCTGACGGGATTTGGACTTGTTGGCGGAGAACCGCTCAATAAAGCTCTGCAGTTCCTTGATTTTTTCTTCGTTCTTTTTGTTCTGATCCTTCATCATCCGCTGCATCAGCTGGCTGGATTCGTACCAGAAGTCATAGTTGCCCACGTAGATTTTGATTTTGTTGTAGTCCACGTCCACGATATGGGTGCAGACATTGTTCAGGAAATGCCGGTCGTGGGAGACCACGATGACCGTGCCGATGTAGTCCATCAGGAAGTCCTCCAGCCAGCGGATGGAGGCGATGTCCAGGTGGTTGGTGGGCTCGTCGAGCAGGATGATGTCGGGCTGGCCGAACAGGGCCTGGGCCAGCAGGATTTTCACCTTCTCCTTATCGGCCACCGCCGCCATGGGGCTTTCCAGCAGGGAGGTGTCCAGGCCAAGCCCCTGCAGAATCCGACCGGCCTCGGTCTCGGCTTCCCAGCCATTCAGCTCAGCGAACTCACCCTCCAGCTCGGAGGCCAGCACTCCGTCTTCCTCGGTGAAATCCTCCTTGGCGTACAGGGCATCCTTCTGCTTCATAATCTCATACAGGCGGGGATTGCCCAGGATGATGGCGTCCAGCACGGTGTATTCGTCGTAGGCGTAGTGATCCTGCTTGAGCACCGACATGCGGGTTTTGGGATCGATAGCCACCTCGCCGGTGGAGGGCTCCAGCTCCCCCGCCAGGATTTTCAGGAAGGTGGATTTCCCCGCGCCGTTGGCGCCGATGACGCCGTAGCAGTTCCCTCCCGTGAATTTCAGGTTGACGTGGGTGAACAGGTTCTGCCCGCCGAAGCTCAGGCTGACATCCGAAACAGTAATCATGGTTCCTCCAGGTATTCCGCAATATGCGTGTATTTGACAAACAGGGTAAGTATACCATCAATCGGGGGGAAACACAATACGGATTATTCCTCCCGCTGCAGGACATAGTCCGCGATGAGGCCGGCCACATCCACGCCGGTGCAGGCGGTCAGCGCCGCGAAGTGGGCGTTGGAGTTCACCTCGCAGACCAGGGGACCGGTCTCGGATTGCAGCAGATCCACCCCGGCGATTTCCGCGCCCAGGATGGCAGCGCATTCCAGGGCCAGGCTCTCCTCCTCCGCCGTGGGGGAGCAGGCCTCCCCATGACCGCCGTTCCCGATGTTGGCGCGGAAATCCGTTTCCGACCGGCGGCGCATGGCGGCGACGACCCGACCTCCCACCACGTACAGCCGCTTGTCCTCCCCGGCGGACGCGGCGACAAACTGCTGGAGCAGGAACGGCTTGGGCCCCATGGTATCGGCCAGACGGCAGAGCTGGCCGCGGTCGCGGGCCAGGTACACCTGCCCGCCCAGGGAACCGAAGCATTCCTTGACCACCAGGGGAAAGCCCAGCGTCTCCGCCCCTCGGCGGAGAAACGCGTCCCCTTGCGCGTCCATGTTCACATAGGTCATGGGGGCCACCAGGGTGCGGGGCATGGGAACGCCCCGGCGGGCCAGTTCCAGATGGGTGGCCGCCTTATCGTCGCAGACGGCCACCGCCGCCGCCGTGTTGTACAGCCGCACGCCCATCGCCTCCAGGGCCCGGGCCAGGCGCACGTCCTTGTCCCAGAACAGGGCGTAGTCTCCCGCTTGAAGCGGCGGAACGCGCAGGGCCCGTTCCCGCCGCTCACCGGTGAATTCCGCCGTCACCGCCGTGTTGGGCAGCGGGGTCCACAACGCTCCCCTGGCCGCCGCGGCGGCTGTCAGGGAGCGCACCACCTCCGGGGGGCCGTCGGGGTTCCAGAAACCGTTATAGAACACATAGCCTGCCATGAGACATCCCTTCTTGCGCCGCAAGGCGTCTTACGTAAAACTGTGCTCCACCGTCACCACGGTGAACAGCTGGGGATTGACCACCGTCACCCGCCGCTGCAGCTCCGCCTTGACGCTGGCCTCGTCCTTGAAATCAAACGGGGCCACCACGTCGAAAATCAGGTTGGTGTGGGTTTCTCCGAACACCACCCGGAAATCGTGCATGGTCAGGCGGGGATCGATGTCCTCCAGAATGGTTTCCACCGTGATTTTCAGGGCCTCCACCTCTTCGTTGCCGCTGTCCACCGGATCCATATGGATGCAGGCGATGGCCCGGTATTTCCGGCTCAGCTCCCGCTCCACGCAGTCGATGAGATCGTGGCTGCGCATCATATCCTCGTGACAGGAAACCTCGGCGTGCAGGGACAGCACCAGCCGGCCGGGGCCGTAGTTGTGGATCATCAGATCGTGCACGCCGATGATGCCCGGATGGGCCATCACCGTGTTTTTGATGTCCTGCACCATCTCCGGGTCGGGCGCCTGCCCCAGCAGGGGAGACACGGTTTCCTTGATGACGGTGAAGCCCGACCAGATGACGAACAGGGCCACCAGCAGGCCGACATAGCCGTCGATGGCCACGCCGCTCAGCCAGCCGATCAAGGAGGTGAGCAGCACCACGCCGGTGCAGATGACATCGTTGCGGCTGTCCGCGCAGCTGGCCTTCAGGGCCTCCGAACGGATAGTATTCCCGATTTTCTTGTAAAACAGCGCCATCCAGAGCTTGACCGCGATGGCCAGCGCCAGCACGACGATGGTCAGCACCCCGAACTCCGGCAGGGCGGGGTGCCGGATCTTATCCACCGCGGACAGGAACAATTCGAAGCCGGCGGCCATGATCAAGGCCGCCACCCCCAGGGCGGAGAGGTATTCCATCCGGCCGTGGCCGAAGGGATGCTCCGCGTCGGGGGGCGCGGAGGAAAGCTTGAAGCCCACCAGGGTGACGATGGAGGAGCCGGCGTCGGACAGGTTGTTGAACGCGTCGGCCAGAATGGCCACGCTGCCCGACAGGGCCCCGATGGCGAGCTTCGCGGCGAACAGCAGCACGTTGGCCGTCAGCCCGGCGGCCCCGGCCAGCCGGCCGTAGGTATAGCGTACCCGTTCGTCGTCCGTATCCTCCGGACGTTTGACGAACGTTTTGACAAGCCATTTCGTCAGCATGGCGATTCCTCCTCTTGATAAAGCCCGCCGGCCGCTCAGGCCAGCTCCGGCAGGGCCGCCAGGTAACGGGCCACCCCGTCGTCGTTGTTGCCGGCCACGATGACATCCGCGGCGGCCCGCGCGTCGGGCCGGCCGCTGGCCACGCAGCAAGCCACATCGGCCGCCGCGAACAGGGGCAGATCGTTGCTGTTGTCCCCGAAAGCCACCAGCCGGTCGGCGCCGATCAGCGCCTGAAGCCGCCGGGCGCCCTTGTCCTTGCCCGCTTCGGCGCTGAAAACTTCCAGATACCAGTTGTTTTCCATATAATTGTCCTTATACAGGGTGCAGGCAATGCCGGGCAGGGCGGTCAGCCGGTCTCGGATCCGGTCCAGCCGATCGTATGCGTCCTGCAGGGAGAAATAGACCCCCGCCCCCTCGCCGTAGGCGGGACGCTGCCGGAAGCATTCCGGAAACCGGGCGCCCCGCTTGGCCAGAAAGACCCGTTCTCCCTCGGAGGTCAGTTCGGTGAAGCAGGCATGCAGCCGGCCGTCCTCCACCCGGTAGAGAAAGGGGTTCTTCCCTTCGGCTGCGCAGGCGGCCAGCACCGCGGCCACCGCGTCCGGCGGCATTTCGCAGCTCTGCAGGATGGCGCGGGAGGCCATGTCGTAAAGCATGACCCCGTTCATCAGCACCAGCGGGGTGTTCCAATGGATGCCCTGCAGGTCGAGCATCCCGAGGCCGATGAGGCTGCGGGCGGTGGCCAGGGAGAAAAGCAGCCCCCGCTCAACGGCCCGGTTGATGACGGAAGCGGAAAAAGGCGACACCTGCTGGTTGTCATGCAGCAGCGTGCCGTCCAAATCGGAAATATATAAGGTGGTCATGGTGTGAAAATCCTTTCTGCGCGGTTCAGCCTTCGCCCGGATAGAGGGCTTGGAGCACCAGCTCAAAATACGGCCGGCCGTAATGGTGGAACGTCCGGCGGGCCACCATATCCATCAGTTCGGTGCGGGTGACCCATTTGGCCTGCGCCACCTCCTCCGTCTGAAGCCTCAGGGAGGACAGCTCCACATCCCGACGAAGCACCCAGATATCGGTAAAGGAATTGCGCCGCCGGATCCGGCCCGCAAAGCGCAGATCCTCCCCAGCGGTTTCGATGCCCAGCTCCTCCCGCAGCTCCCGGGCGGCGGCGGTGTGGCTGTCCTCCCCCGCGACGGCGGAACCGCCCGTGGCGGCCCAGATATCCGGCATCAGCTTGAGGTGGGCGGCCCGTTTCTGAATCAGCAGGCGGCCCTGTCCGTCGATGATCCATATATGCACGACCAGATGGTATTGGCCGGGCTTCAAATGCTCGCCGCGCTCCATCGTTTCGCCGGTGGGGTTTCCCTCCCCATCGCGCAGGTCCCATCGTTCCATCGGTTTCGCTCCTTTCGCCCCTGACACGGGGGACGGTATATGGGTCATATTGTATCCCATTTTAGGCGGGTTGTCCACCGCTATTGCCGAATTTCTGTGAAAATGACAGAGCAGGGTTGACAGCCGCGCCGGGGGGCGGTACACTTCTTTTACGGCCGGGCTCGCTCCCGTACCGACAAGAAAGGCGGAATCGCCCATGGAAACCATCCGGCTGGACGCATTGGCGGCCAAACAGTTTCATATCTCCGCTGAGGAGGCCGCCGGGCTGATCATGGCCGGCCGGGTATTCCTCGGCGGCGTCCCGGCGGACAAGCCCGGCACCCCTGTGCCGGCGGACAGTCTGCTCACCCTCAAGGAGAAGGCGCGCAAATACGCCAGCCGCTCCGGCTACAAGCTGGCCAAGGCGCTGGATGTGTTCGCCGTGGATCCGGCGGGGATGACGGCGTGCGATATCGGCGCCTCCAACGGCGGCTTCACCGACTGTCTGCTGCAGCACGGGGCCGCGCATGTGTTTGCGGTGGACGTGGCCTATGGCATCCTTGCCTGGGAGCTGCGGGAGGACGCGCGGGTCACGGTGATGGAACGCACCAACGCCCGGAACCTCACGCTCGAACAGCTGGAGGCCTTCGGCGCCGCGCCGCTGCCCTGTCAGCTGGTCACGGCCGATGTTTCCTTCATTTCCCTCAAGCGCATTTTCCCCGCCGCCGATCGGGTGCTGCGGGAGGACGGGGAATGTCTCTGCCTGATAAAGCCCCAGTTCGAGGCCCAACCCCGGCAGCTGGGGAAAAACGGCATCGTCAAGGATCTGGCCATTCTGCCGCCTCTGCTGCTCTCCCTGGCCGCCGCCGCGCGGGACAGCCGGCTGTTTCTGCGGGGGCTGACCGTGTCGCCCATCCACGGCACCAACGGCAACGTGGAATATCTGGCCGCGTTCTCCCGCCGGGACGCCCTGGACGAGGACGAAACCGCCGCGCTGGTGGCCGCCGCGCTGGCCGAACAGCCCGACGAATAGAGCCGGCCATATTATTGACAAGAGTAGGCGCAGCGGGTATAATAAAACGGAAAACGAGGCTCGCACCCCCGGCGGGTGGGAGCGTTTTTCATATCGGCGGCGCATGGGGCCGCCTGCCGCGGAAAAAGGACGACGGACGGCGGGGTGGCGCCGTGTTTTTCAGACGGGGTTTCATCCCGCGACCGAAAGGGGGATTGTGTATGAAGCGCGGCGCTTTGGCCGCTCTGCTGGCCGCGGCAACGCTGCTGCTGGCCGGCTGCAGCATGGACGTGGACGCGTATTTGATTCCCCCAAAACTCCAGGGCGAGGAACAGCAGATTCAACAAGCCCTGGACGAGTTTATCCAGACGCGGTACGGCAAGGGTGCCAGCACGAACTACACCCTGAAATATCCCAAGGGCGGCGAGTATACGTCCGCCTTTATCCTGACCGATTTGAACAGCGGCCGGCTCGATACCGCTTCCAAGCAGTCGGCGGCCAACGACGTGGCCCTCGCCTTTTACCAGGTGGCGCAGAAGGGGGCCGCCGCCAACACGCACATCAACCTGCTGCGTCAGACCGACGGCGACTGGACCTCGGTCAGCGATGTGGAGGGGCTGAGCACCGATATCGAGCGGGTGGTGTTCGGCGATCTGGACGGGGACGGGATCGAGGAGCTGATGGCCGGCTGGAGCATTTACAACAACCGGGATCAGCAGCTGCACGTCTACTCCCTGGCGGGGGACACCATCACCCCGCTGTCCACCGATAATGTTTATACCCAGCTGTTCGTCGGGGACGTCACCTCCTCGGGGCGGGACGATTTGCTCTTGATGCGGCTGGAGGGCAATAATGTGACCACTGCCCGGCTCAAGGGCCTGCAGGACGGCCAGCTGGTGGAAAAGGGCGCGGTGCGCCTGGACGGGTATATCAACCAATTCGGCACGGTGCAGATGGGCCGGCTGGCGGACGGCATCCAAGGGGTGTATATCGACGCGCTCAAGGACGCCAACACCACCATTACCGAGCTGGTCTACTGGGATCACGGCCGGCTGAACGCCCCGTTTTATGATACCAGCAAGAACATCACCAGCGCGACGGCCCGCTCGTCCGGCATGGCCGCCCGGGACATCGACGCCGACAGCCGGGTGGAGATTCCCCTGTGCAACCGGCTGCCCGGTTATTACGAAACCGCGGACCCCAAGGAAACCATGTGGCTGACCGGCTGGTATGACTGGGATTATGCCGCCCAGACGGCCAAGCTGAAATTCAACACGGTGCTCAATCTGGCCGACGGCTATTATGTGCGTATCGACGACAGCTGGAAGGAACGGTTCACCACCCTGTACACCGAAGCCGACCGCACCCTGTGGTTCAAGCCGATGGAAAACGGGCAAATCGGCGAGCCGTTTATGGCTGTCCGGATATATAAGGATAACGAGTCGGTATCGGAGGATCCGGACAAGAAGTTTGAGCCGTTCGGCAGCAGCGGACATGGGAGTGGCATGGGCTATACGGAAAGTGTGCAATATGCCTTTTGGTTCGACCAGGACAACGCGTATGGGCTGACGTCCCGGGAGGCGGTGCAGGTGATTGTGACCAGGCTGCTGTTTCAGTAATAGCGGCGGTTCTTATAGGAAAGCGGCGTTTTGCGTCTGCGCGCCGTCCAGGACAATCGCCTCGATTTCCTCCTCCAGGTTGTCGGACAGCTTATAGCCCTCGCCGTTGAAAATCTTGATGCCATTGTATTCGCAGGGGTTGTGCGACGCGGAAATCATGATGCCCGCGTCCGCCTGATACTTGCCCACCAAGTAAGCCACCGCCGGCGTGGGCACCACGCCCAGCAGCTGCACGTCGGCGCCCACCGAGCACAGCCCGGCCACCAGCGCCGCCTCCAGCATATCGGAGGACACCCGGGTATCCTTGCCGATGAGCACACGCGGACGCCGGTGCTCCACCTCGATGAGCACCATGGCGGCGGCCCGTCCAATCGACATGGCCGTCTCACAGGTTAGCTCCGTGTTGGCTACGCCACGCGCGCCGTCCGTTCCAAACAGTCTTCCCATTCTAGTACCTCTTTCCCACACAGTGACAGATTCTATATTACGCCTGTCCCACAACAGGCGGAATATACGCGGAATTCAGTTATCAAAAAACGATAAATTCGGTTGTTCAGGCGAGGGCTGGCCCGGGACGGGCAGGCCCAGATGGGCGTAGGCGGCGGGGAGCACCACCCGGCCGCGGGGCGTCCGGGTGAGGAAGCCGATTTGCATCAGATAGGGCTCGTAGACATCCTCGATGGTCACCGATTCCTCTCCGATGACCGCCGCCAGGGTGTCCAGGCCCACCGGGCCGCCGTTATAGTGCCGGATCATGGCCTCCAGCATCCGCCGATCCACCATGTCCAGGCCCAGCTCATCCACCTCCAGGCGATCGAGCGCCTGCCGGGCGGTGTCGGTATTGATGACGCCGTCGTTCATGACCTGGGCGAAATCCCGCACCCGCTTGAGCATCCGGTTGGCGATACGAGGGGTTCCCCGGCAGCGGGAGGCGATCTCCAAAGCACCGTCCTCGTCGCATTCTATGTTCAAAATCCGGGCGCTGCGGCTGACGATGGTGGCCAGCTCTCGGGGGGTATACAGCTCCAGGCGCAGCACCACGCCGAACCGATCCCGCAGGGGGGCGGAAAGCTGCCCCGCCCGGGTGGTGGCGCCGATGAGAGTGAATTTCGGCAGAGGCAGGTGGATGGAGGCCGCGCCCTGGCCCTTGCCGTTCATGATATCGATGGCGAAGTCCTCCATCGCCGGGTACAGAATCTCTTCCACCGTGCGGGAGAGACGATGAATTTCGTCGATAAACAGCACGTCGCCCTCGTCCAGATTGGTCAGCAGGGCCGCGAGATCCCCCGCCCGTTCCAGTGCGGGGCCCGAGGTAATCCGGAAATTGACCCCCAGCTCGTTCGCGATGATGGCGGCCAGGGTGGT
>ERZ827492.2987-NODE-2987-length-11132-cov-8.834703_pt1 | contig 11132 bp, 10 predicted proteins | sample MGYA00519704_ERZ827492 | MGnify/ENA primary metagenome ERZ827492 (study PRJEB31778, sample SAMEA3449325) | human gut metagenome | biome: human gut; feature: human-associated habitat; material: faeces | place: United Kingdom | collected 2010/2012 ...
AATTTAAACAAATTATTAATCAGAATTCTGTTGCATTTGCAAGTTGAATTCAGCACAGATATCAGATATATAATTACTGATAACTTACTCCCAAGTTATTCAGGCTGATTATAGCTAATTCGGGTGAATTTCATCCTAAATAGCAACGAGTATAAAAGAAGTAAAGGCAGTATTTCCTCACAAGGATTACTGCCTTTTTTGTTGAAATATATCCAAATCTGGTGTAATTACCATTTTTTATGCTGTTAATAAACGCGGAGAATATTCTTAAAAAACGTAGCTATTATTCTTTAAAAACGCTGATTACGGTTATTAATAGGGTACTTGTTATTGACTTGAATTATTACTTATCTATTTATATCTAAAATTCTCTATACTTCTCTTCACAATAAATGAAATCAGTACATTGATTATCTCGTCATTTTTTCCGTCCGAAAGTACTCGAAGCAAATATTTTCAAGATTCCCAATTTATTACCATCGAACCGATATATTGACATTAGTCCATCAAATAGATAAAAGCTATCTGTTCTAATACTTAAAGTAATTAAAACCACAATCATAGTAGTAATATATGGATATTTATAGCCATATTTATACTATAAATAGTAATATATTAGTTCATGAATAATGGTAGTTATAAAAGAAATCACATCGCGAATAGAAAATCTTTCGCATGAATGAATTTATATTTTTCCTTCTTGTAGCCGTCATAATCTATTCTTCTTGTGTATTAAACAAACGGGCTAAATCTCCGACAGTTGGAATTCCTCCATACTTTCCGGATAAGTAATCTTTTTCAAAGCTGATGCTGCCAATGACAATGTAGATTGTTCTTTGATACAATACTATTCTGCCAAATAACTCAATGATAAAGTAGTTAAATTCTTTGCTCGAGCAAAGAATTTAGCTACTTTATTAGTCATAACCGCAATATAGCAGTTATAAATAGTCATAGTTAGTCATACTTCAGTTATAACTCCAATTTATGACTACTTCAGATACCATGTTCTGCCTTTAGGAATAATCGTTCCTGCACCTTTCATTTCAGAAAGAATATTTCCAACCATTCGTTCTTGCTGTTCCTGAGTTTTGGTTTTAGGAAGAACATCTTTGAGATATTCGAATATTGCATCACGCTTAGCACCAACTAAACCTGCATTTTGAAGATACTGCAAAATCATTTGTTGTAATTTAGCTTTATCCAATCCCCTATTACGAGTATAATCGGATAATTGCTTTGTTTTTTTAGCTATATCAAGCGATATGCTATATTCCAATACATCTCCTTCCAAAAGCCCCCTACCCAATAAAGCAAGTACATGCTCTTCAGAAATACGATGTCCTTTTTGCACAGCGTCCAACAGGATGCAATCTTCTAATGTCAAGGTATTGTTCTCTTTAAGCAACTTAGTGTATTTCTCATTGATGGTGTTACCATATATTTTCACCCCGACTTCTTTATTGAGTGCATCTATCTCATAATCAGGCATAGGAAAATGGCGACGCCATTGCTCGTTGAACATTTTTTTTATGCCGCGACTCACAGTATCAATCATGTTAAAGTTTACCATAGCACGACAAAGACATTCGTTACGAAAATGTCGTTGCGGTCCTTTAGTTGCTAATGCTTTTTGCAACGTGCCAGGGATGAAACTGCCTCCATTAGCATAATAGAGAAAATCCGGATTTTCTACAAAATTGATGCGTTGTTGCAATGTGTAGTCTTGGTGGGCGATAGCGTTATGCAGAGCTTCACGGATGGTGTAATCGTCATATTGCTTCATCGTTTCAGGAAATAAAGTTCCACCAGGTAATTCTCGCATAGTCAAATTGCGTATCTTACTCAAAATTTGATCTACAGTAAGAATAAACGGTACGGTAAAGTGTTCGTAGTCAACAACCTCTTGACGCCCATCCCGCAAAGTCCAGGTTACTTCAACTACAGCAGGACGAAGTTTGAAAACCGAAACTGTTTTCCCCAATAGAATAATAGCAGCGCGAGTCAGTTTACCGTCTATCATTATACCGCTATTGCAAAGTAACTCCTCCACAGTCCAAGTATCAATTTCCTCAGTAGGAATCTTAGAAGCATGAACCTTTTTAAACATTACACGTGCTTTAGCCACAGCCAATTCGTCCAAATCTGCCAATGTAGCATTAGGTACAATCTCGGCTGACCAATCTTTAGCTTCAAATATCGGCTCTTCAAGAATTGCAGCAAGCCTCTCTTGTGTCATTTCCACCAACGAATCTTCTACTCGTTGCCACGCTTTTTTATGTGCATATACCGGACGGCGAGGCAAATGTTTAGGAATATGGACTATCCATACCGTTTTGTATGTATCTTCTGTCGTATATTCATCTATGCTCAGACCCTCCGATGAGAGGTTGATACAATGTTTAATAGTTTCCATACAGCAGATTGGAAATTCAAATTAAACTTAGAGAGATCAGTACCTACAATTTCTAAGGTCTTATCTTGCACACCTATAACAAGATGCCCCCCTTCCATGTTGGCTATGGCAGAAACATAAGAGATGAGATCATCCTTTTCATCACCGGCAAAGGAGTTCTTGAGGTTTTTCATTTCTTTCCACTCGCAACAGGCATTCTCTTGCGGAAATTCACGAAGCAGATATTGTTGAAGTTCTTTTGAGGTCATGTATTCTATATTTATGACGTTTTCTTATGCTCTTTATCCCACTGCTCATAGTTTATTAAATGCACCTATTTTTCAATTACAATATATTCACTTAACTGCATATAGTAAGCCTACAGTTTGTTTGCATTGGATTCAAATTGATGGATCAAAACACTATATTGAAGCAGTTGACGTTTTTTCCTAATTGTTCTGCCAACCACTTACCTGTTTTCTTATTCTCGACAAGAACTTATTTAAGTCGATTTGTATCCTCCATAAGAATCTCTATGTTGAACTTAATGCAAAGTTATTGCTTTTATTTGATACACAGATATGATTATGGTAGTTTTTATCTATAAAATCAATCTCCCGACTATGTGAGGAGAAATTGTCCGGATAGACAGAAAAACTTTTTGAACAACTTTTTTGAGCAAACCAGAACAGACCTTGCTATATTCAAGTGAATATCAAAAAAAATGAAGTGACGAACGAAAGAATGTAGTACAACATTTTGCTTTTTTAAAGAAATAATTTATTTTTGCTTTCAAATAGATTACTACTATGCTTTTATCTAATAAATATATTGTTTGTATCTGGGGAATTTTACTTGTACTATCATGCACAAACACCCACACGGAATCTTCACCAACTCTACTTCCTGAACTGGCGCAAGCAGAAAATTGTATGTATGCATATCCCGACAGTGCATTACATATTCTTGAAAAAATGACACCACCCAAGGTTACTGATAAATATCAATATGCAACGTGGTGTCTGCTACTATCGCAAGCGAAAATAAAGAATTATGTGAAATTGGAATCTGACAGCTTAATATCAATTGGCTATAAGTATTTTCAACAAAAAGAAAATCCACAGAGGAAAGCACTTGCGGGATATTTGGAAGGTGTATATTATAATGATGAGAGGCATGAAGCTGAAACCGCTCTGAAATGTTATTTAGAAGCTGCTACAGAGATAGAAAAGACGAAAGATTATCAATTGGCACATTTAATACATGCCGAAATAGGACATATATATGCATACCGCTCTTTAGTAGATTATGCAACATCTGCTTACCAGAAGGCTTATGATTTTGCAAAACTATCAAATAATAAAAGATACATTGCCTTATCTTTATCATATATCGGTAGAGCTTATTCAATTAAGCCTGATATGGATAAAGCTATTGATTATTACGAAGCTGCTATAAAAATAGCAAAAGAAACAGATGACAAACAATTCTTAACACCGGATATTCTCAATGAACTCGCCAGTGTTCATACACGTATACCTAATTATAAACAAGCACTTCAATATGCAATGGATGCATTAAAAATAAACAAAAAAAACCACCGAAATTCTTCACAAAATTACTTAACGATAGGTAATATATACCGTAATCTTAGGATAAAAGATTCTGCTCAATACTATCTTGAAAAGGCCATCTTATCAGACAATATCTACACAACATGTTGTGCATATCAGGCTCTATATTATTTAAATCGGAATACACCTCAGAGCTATTCTAAATCCATGCAATATTGTGACAAATTTTATACATACTTAGATTCAATCACCAAAATTAAACACGGTGAAGAAATCATTGCTATGAAAGAGAAATATGAGCATGAAAAACTATTAAACGAAAAAAAGACACTACAAATAGACAATGAGCGGATAATACGACACAGCTTATACATCATATTATCCATAGTAATACTCATTGCAATCCTCATTTACATCTATCAACGCAAATTGATACAGAAAGGAAACACCATCCAAACACAGGAAGAACAACTTCGTATGTATAGCCAACAAATACATGAGAATGAAATGCAAATGGAACAAAACGAAATATATATAGCACAACTCTCTGAACAATTGAACACAAACCAAGGATTGCATGACGCGATAGCGGAACAGCAAAATGCATTGAATGAGTTTAGACTAAAAAACGAGAAATTACAAAAGGAAACGGCACTAATTCAACAAAACATGGCAGAACATTCACAAAAAATGCAAGGAAAGCTAAAGACGCAATTAGCAGATTTCAATGCTGTGGCAGAAGAGAATACACGCTTACGTAAACGTGAAGAATTCCTATGCAATCAATTAATTTCCCAAATAAAACTTTTAGATTCCCTCATAAAAGCTCCCAAGGCACTTACCGCATATGAATGGGCAGAAGTAGAAAAAGAAATAAATAGATTATATGATAATTTCACTCAGCGCATGCGCAAGCAATTCCCTACACTCAGTGACAATGATCTGCAAGTATGTTGCCTTATTAAATTGCATCTTTCAGTAACCAACATGGCAGATATACTAAACATTTCTCCTACTTCCGTTTCCAAACGTAAACAACGACTAAAAGAACAAATTATAAAGGAATTGGGCGATGACTTCGATAAGTCTCAACTCATTGATATTTGGATTTGGAGATATTAAGTCATAGCATGTCCATATCTGGTTATCTTTTTTTCGAATATCATTATTTATTAAGCAATTACAAAATTGAGATGTCCATATATAGTCCATATTGTGTCCATATAACTTCAAGAATAAGTGGCTATATTTGCTTTCAGTAAAACCAAAACATAAACCATTATGAGAAACAAAGTACTGTATTTACAGCTATGCTTACTTTTTATTATAAGCAGCTTACCTGTGCAAAAGGCACAAGCGGGAGAAAAAGACACTCCTACCGAATATAATACACCTATTTATGGAGAATGGAGCACAAAAGCAAGAAGCCTCTCTCCCATCCCCTTCACCGCCTCCATCAGCGGTGACCAGCTAACTTTGAAATGCGCCTCCCCTGACTATGACATAAATATCACCATTGTCAACGCCAATGGCCAACCCGTATGGCAGCGTGATATTGCAGCACCCGAAACATCTTTTGTTTCCATTCCTCTCGACAGCTTACCTCAAGGTAGTTACACGATTGAAATCAGCAATGATTACGGTGGTTACTTACAAGGTACATTTCAGCTTTAACTATGGAAAAGGAGAGACAGACTTATGAAGCCTCTCCTTTTTCTTTTCTACCTCTTCTTATTCAATACTAAAAACACACCATTATGAAAAATGTCGACTTACAGAAAATCATTTATATGAATACGCTGATTGCACATCGACGTACAGGTACACCGGAAAAATTTGCCAAAAAGCTGAATCTATCCCGATCCGCCCTCTTCGAATATCTAACTTTCCTGCGCAAAGACTTGATGTTAGAAATACTCTATAGCTGCTATAGCCAGACATACTACTATGGAGAGAAGGATTTCTGCGCCCTGATGGGTGGAGAATGTTGCAACAATTGCCAGCGATTTCAGAATCAATAAAACCAGCCTGCTATGAAATTCCCTTTCTATAAACAACTGGACGGCATGGACTGCGGCCCCTCGTGCCTGCGAATGATAGCCAGATATCACGGCAAGAAATTCTCCGTGCAGCAACTGCGCGAACAATCGTTCATACAACGTACCGGAGTGAATATGCAGGGCATCAGTGAAGCGGCCACCAGCATCGGTATGCGTGCCACAGGCATTCGTACCACCATTGACAAGCTGAAACAGCAGTCCAGGCTACCGTGCATACTGCACTGGAATCAGATACACTTCGTGGTGCTCTACAATATTGTTCAGAAGAAAGGGAAAACCTACTTTTATATTGCCGATCCGGCTTATGGATTACTGAAATATGAAGAAGAGGAACTGAAGAAATGCTGGATAAGCACCTCGCAAGGAGGCATAGAGAAAGGAATAGCCATGCTGCTTGAAGTAACCCCTCAATTCTATGACACAACTCCCATCAAATACGAAGGCATATCGCTATGGCATCTGCTGCGCTACGTACATCCTTACCGGAAAATGATAGTCCAGTTGATTATAGGCCTGTTGGCAGGTAGTGTATTGCAACTCGCTTTCCCCTTCCTGACGCAAACCATCGTAGACCAGGGTATCGGACATCGTAACCTGAACTTTATTCAACTGATATTGGCAGCCCAACTGATGCTGGTATTCAGCCGCACACTGATCGAAGTCATACGACGCTGCATCCTACTGCACATCAGTACGCGCGTCAATGTAGCCTTGATATCGGACTTCCTCGTCAAACTGATGCGCCTACCCATGCGGTTCTTCGACAGCAAGCTGGCCGGCGACCTGATTCGCCGCATCGAAGATCATAAACGTATAGAGATGTTCCTCACCCAGTCCGTGCTGAGCATTCTGTTTGCAACTATCACCATCATCATCTTCGGTGGAGTGCTTGCCGTGTACAACCTGAAAATTTTCCTGCTCTTTCTCCTTTTCAGTATCCTCTACGTAGGCTGGGTAAAGCTCTTCATGCGCAAGCGTGCCGACCTCAACCGGAAGAACTTCGAACAGATGTCCGTCAATCAGGACAACCTGATGCAAATGATATACGGTATGCAGGACATCAAATTGCTGGGATGCGAACAGCAGAAAAGATGGGAATGGGAAAACATACAGGCTTCCCTGTTTCATATCAACATCAAATCGCTCAATCTGGGGCAATGGCAGCAAGTGGGCGCCGTGCTCATCAATGAGGTAAAAAATATACTTATTACCGTGCTCTCCGCCACCGCCGTACTGAATGGAGACATCACACTGGGTATCATGTTATCCATACAGTACATCATTGGTCAGATGCAAGGCCCGATAGAACAGTTCGTATCCTTCATGCAGCAAGCGCAGGACGCCCAACTCAGTCTGGAACGGTTGGGAGAGATACACAGCAAGCCCAACGAGGAGGAAGACAAGGGACCGGACAGCGACGAACAAATATCCGGCAACCAGTCCATACAACTGCAAGATGTGTTCTTCACGTATGGTTCGGAAAAATCGAAGAAGATTATCAAAGGGGTATCACTGGACATTCCCGCCGGAAAGACTACCGCCATCGTAGGACTAAGTGGAAGCGGAAAAACAACGTTGATAAAACTGATGCTGGGCTTCTATCCCCCCACGGAAGGAAAGGTATGCATAGGCGGGCAGTCGCTGCAAGACCTGAGCTTCAAGCAATGGCGCAAGCACTGCGGGGTCGTCATGCAGGAAGGATTTATCTTCAACGACACCATAGCCAACAACATCGCTCCTGAAGATGACACCGTGGACAAAAAGAAACTGCTTTATGCCGTAGACATGGCGAATATACGCAGCTTCATCGAGACCCTGCCCCTGAAGTATAACACCCGGATAGGTAACACCGGGCAAGGTGTGAGCCAGGGACAGAAGCAGCGGATACTGATAGCCAGAGCCATTTACCGCAACCCCGATTACCTCTTCTTTGACGAAGCCACCAATGCGCTGGATACGGACAATGAGAAAACAATCCAGCGGAATCTGGACCAGTTTTTCAAAGACCGTACAGTAGTGATCGTAGCCCACCGCCTCAGCACCGTGCGCAATGCCGACCAGATTGTAGTGCTAAAGGATGGCAACATCACCGAACAGGGCAACCACGACTCGCTGATATCCCAACAGGGAGATTACTACCGCTTAGTGAAAAACCAACTGGAACTGAACGCCTAAAAATGGAGGAGCACGCATGGAAGAAATCTACAAACCGGAAGACAAGGAAGCGGACAAAGTGGAACTGTACAATCGCGAAAATAACGACATACTGGGCGATATGCCCAACTGGCTGATACATACGGGAAGTCATATCATCTACGGGCTTATCGGATTATTAATCATCTTCGCCGCCCTGTTCTCCTATCCGGACACTGTGAAGACAGGCGTTACCATCGACGACTTATCAAAAACAGCATGGATAACGGTGGGACAGTCGGGAATCATAGACCGGTTCTTCGTGGAAGACCGGCAGCAGGTGAAGCGCAACGATACGTTGGGTATTCTGCGTAATGCAGCCTCTATGGAGGATGTAAAGAAATTCAGCCGTGTGCTGGGAGACGTGGAGGCATATTACCGCACAAACGAGATAAAGTACCTGAACCGTTTTCCGTTCGACCTCATCATGGGTGAAATGACCGGAGCTTACGGACAATTCACAGATGCCGTGCGTACGTGCATGATTTATGATGAATTCGACATCTTCCGGCAGAAAGAAAGATTCCTGAAAGAGGAATTGGCCATACTGGAGAAACAGCCCGAAAAGAATGAAATGAATATTCTGAGTGTCAGGCGCCAACTCTTCGACCTAAGAATGGAACATAAAAAAGAATTGGCACTAAACCGGAGAACACTGGAACTGGCATACGAGAACATGATTAACAGCTTGAAGATGTGGGAAGCCAGATACCTGATTAAAAGCAGCAGCAACGGAACCGTGATTCTGGGGAAAAGCTGGGGAATAAGCAATGTGATAAATGAAGGTGACACCGTATGCTCCGTAGTATCGGAACAGAAAGGGCAGCCTACAGGACGCGTCAAGCTCTCGCAGGAAGAGGTTGCGGAAATACGGACCGGAGATAAAGTGAACATCGCCTTGAAGAAGTATCCGGTACATACTTACGGATACCTCACCGGCGAAGTGGCTTCCATCGCCTACGTTCCTTACAGCAAAAACTACGCAGTGGAAATCAATTTCCCCTATGGACTGAATACCACAACCAAAGATGAAATAGAGTATGAGATAGGTCTCTCGGGAAAAGCCGAAATCATCACATCGGACCGGAGCATACTGAGCCGCATATTCACCCCGCTTTATCAATTAACCTCTAAATAATCAACATCATGAAAACTAAAAATTCCGCTAAGGGTGACAATCAACGTCAGGGAATACCTCAAGATGAGAACTATTCTCAAGAAGAATTGCTGAATATGGACGAATTGTTCGACCTGCAAGGTGGCATAGACGACAAGCAACTGGGAAGTTGCGGGCTGGGATGCTTTTCAGGTGCTACTTTCAATGAAAACACCGGCGACAAATCCATCAGGAATGAGTGATGTCTATGTGCTCAATCCTGATTACGGGCTGAGAGATGATATACATCGTTTCATTCTATTTTCCAAAGCAAACCGAAAGGGAAACGCCTCACCGAACTGGATGTCGTTCATACATCCCGCCCATGCGGCCATGCTCAGCTTCTTCACGCACGAACGAAGCCTGAATGAGAACTGGCCATTGCTGGCTCTCTTCTTTCACTGTGACGCATCGAAAGCGGAAAAGCTGATACGCCCTTTTATGGAGAATCGGGAAGCATTCTTCACGACATGGCACGGAAAGAGAATATGTTTCCCCAGGCAATTGATTATACCTGTGGAAAAGGCAGGAACGGAATACCGTTTTCAGAAATTACCGCCCTGCACTCCTACAGGAATGACCGTCGACACGTGTACCAGACGGTTATATTCCGGTCCGTTGCTATTGACGCTGATGCTGACCAACCGCTGTATGACGCACTGCCGGTATTGCTATGCCGATACCCGCACGCAAGTGCAAAACTGGTTGCCCACCTCCCGCATTTTAGAATTGATACGGGAAGCGGCAGAACTGCCTGTGCAACAAATCAACCTGATAGGCGGGGAAATCTTCCTGCATAAGGATTGGGATATCATTCTGGCGGAACTGGTAAGGCACGGTATAGAACCGGAATTTATTTCTACCAAAATACCATTTACCGCAGAATGTCTGCGAAAGCTAAAACAAACCCATTATAAGAATCTGATACAAGTATCACTGGATGCCATCGACACAACGGTATTAGTACAGTCTTTATCCGTCGACAGTTCCTACGCCTCGGAAATGATGCGTGGACTCCGGATGCTGGATCAAAGCGGGTTGCCTTATCAGGTGTCTTCTGTCCTCACCACCTACAATTGTGACCCTCGAACCCTGACCGATCTGTTCCGCTTTCTATCCACATTGAAAAACCTGCATGACTGGCGCCTTACGCCTGTCAGCAATTCCACAACAACAAAGTATCCGGGTTTTGCGGATTTAAAACCTTCCCATCAGAAGATCAGTGATATTTTCAGATTTCTGCAGGAAGCGGTCGTACCCAATGCGCATTTCCGGATTATTCTGAACCAAAGTGCCATAGAAAAGCAATATTATACAGATGAAGGAGGAAGTATGCACTTCAACGGCGCCGTCTGCTCCGCACTGAATAGCCATTTATTTATTCTTCCGGACGGAAAGGTTACTATCTGCGAACAACTTTACTGGAATCCCCGGTTCATCATCGGGGATGCTAAGAAATCCGGCTTAAAAGAGATCTGGCAGTCTCCGGAAGCATTGCATCTCTGCAACCTTTCACGCAAAGACCTCAGCAGACAAAGCAAATGCAAAGCCTGCACCTATTTTGAAGAATGCTTCGGATACGGCAACCGGTGTTGGAGCGATATCATCAAAGCATACGGCAAAGAGTGTTGGGACTATCCGGACCCGAGATGCCGCCTTGCTCCGGAAATGAAAAACCGGCTTGACTACTGACCACGAAAAAAGGCTGCCCTTTTTCAAGAGCAGCCTTCTATTCAGTCTAAAATCCCGTGGAT
>ERZ827492.2989-NODE-2989-length-11125-cov-3.798284_pt1 | contig 11125 bp, 9 predicted proteins | sample MGYA00519704_ERZ827492 | MGnify/ENA primary metagenome ERZ827492 (study PRJEB31778, sample SAMEA3449325) | human gut metagenome | biome: human gut; feature: human-associated habitat; material: faeces | place: United Kingdom | collected 2010/2012 ...
ACGCTATACGAGTGCCTTTCTTTTCCATTAGGTGATTTACCTCCTCAAATTTGGTATCCCTATCTTACTCGTCCTAACGGACTATTGTCAAGTTCTTAGCGTGCTTTTCCCTCTTTTTAACAAATTGTGAACTGGCCTTTTGGTTTTTTTCACAAGAATTATTCACGATATGGTGGATATTTTACACGCTGACTGGTAAAAAATGCAAGGATTGTATACAATGGAAAGAAAATTAAGGCCCTTAACCGGCAAAATGCTGAAACACCACGCGCAGTTCTATAATGCAGAATAAACGAAACGGCGATAACAGCATGGGAGAAGGACTGTCCCAAACCCGGCGGAGCGGCCATGATACCCCGCAGGAACAGGGAGCTACCGTTTGGTCGAAACAGCTTTTTGTTCTCCTATAAAAGACGATATAACGGAAATCTGTGCGCCTGCAGCGTGCAGCAGGCAAAGGCCGCATCGTCCATGATGATCTGCACGCTTTCAGCACTGGCGGAATACTTTTTGTCAACAACGGTGCTTTGCGCAAGGAACGTGTCTCCGACGGCATACTTTTTGCCAACAGCAGCAAAAAGTATGAAAAAATGCCGCCAGAAACCATCGGTTTCTGCTGGCGTTCTTTGGCGACTTTCTTTCGCTATTGAAAGAAAGTTACCCGTCGGAGACAAAATAAGATTACTTCCCCAAAGGTATGTCGCCGGAGGCAATAAAATAAGCAACTGCAAAAACATCCCCCGCCGCAGGCCAAAGCAGCACAAAAACACACCGCCCCGGCGCATGACGCAGCCGGGGCGGCAAAGAGAGGGAAAGAGAGCACATTTCAAGCGGCGCCGGGCACTCAGTCGCCCTCACGCATCCGGTAGCCCACACCCACCTCCGTGAAGATGTACTTGGGCTGGCCGGGATTTTCCTCGATCTTGCGGCGGATATTGGCCATATTCACCCGCAGGATCTGGTTGTCGTTTTTGGCCTTGGGGCCCCACAGCTCCTTGATGATGAAGTCGTAGGTCAGCACCTTGCCGGCGTATTTGCCCAGCAGGGACACGATCCGATACTCGTTGGCGGTGAGCCGGGCGTTTTCCCCGTGGATCAGCACCTGATGCTTGTCATAGTCGATGACCAGATCGCCGGTGGTGAAGCGCCCGGATTGGGCGATTTCCGGGTTAGAGAGGGAGGTGCGGGTGTGGCGGATGGCGGTGCGGATGCGGGCCAGCAGCTCGGAGGTGCCGAAGGGCTTGACCAGATAGTCGTCGGCGCCGTAGTCCAGCGCCTCCACCTTGTCTCGCTCGTGGTTCCGGGCGGAGACCACCACAATGGGCAGACTGGACCACTTCCGCACGGAGCGCAGCACCTCCAGGCCGTCCATATCCGGCAGCCCCAGATCCAGCACGATGAGGTCCGGACAGTGGGAGGAGATCATGGTCAGCGCCTCTTCGCCGGTGTTGACGATGATGGTGTCGTAGCCGTTGGCCGTGAGGATCATAGAGATGAAGCTGCTGATGCTCTGCTCATCCTCCACGATCAAAACCTTATCCTTGATCTTCATAGCTGTCTACCTCCTGTTGAATTTCTTTATCCAAAGGCAGCTCCACGGTGAACCGTGCGCCGCCCTCCGTCCTGTTTTCGCCTCTGATGTGGCCGCCATGGGCCCGCACCACCGTCCGGCAAACGGACAGGCCGATGCCCATGCTGCGGCCCCGATCTCCCTGCTGACCCTGCAGGGTGCCGTCAAAGAGATGCTCCAGCCGGTCCGGGGCGATGCCCTGTCCGTCGTCCTCCACGATGAACCGGGCCCAGTCTCCGCTGCGGCACAGGATCACAGTGATGTGCCGGGTGGTCTTACCGTGGAGCACGGCGTTTTCCATGAGATTGGTCAGCACCTGCTCCATCAGCAGCGGGTCCATGGGTACCAGCAGAAACTCCTCCGGCAGGTGTACCTCCACCGGGATGTCCGTTCCCCACCGGCGGGTAAACTTGCCCACCGCCCCCTCGATGATCTCCTCGGCGGCCTCCGGCGTCTTGTTGACCTTGGCCTCGTCACCGCCCATGCGGGTGATGCTCAGCAGATTCTCCACGATGCGGATCAGCCACTGGGCCTCCTCGTTGGCGTTGCGGATCAGCTCATGGCGCTGCTCCGGCGTCAGGGTATTCTCCTGCTCCAGCAGCACATTAGTGGCCCCCACGATGCCCGTCAACGGCGTGCGGATGTCGTGGGACACCGCCCGCAGGAGGTTGCCGTGCATCCGCTCCAGCTCCGCCTCCCGCCGCACCTCATCCATCTGCTTGGCCCGGCTGGTAACGATGCCGGTCACAACGGAAATGGTCATGGTCACCAGAAAGGTCAGCGGGAATCCCGACAGAGTGAAGCTGACGTTCCAGTAGGGCGGGGTGAAGATGTAGTCCACGCTGAGCACGGCGAAGATGGAGATGATGAGGCTGAAGAAGAAGCCCTCCGTCAGCAGCGCCGTCAAAAACACGTCCAGCAGAAAAATCATGTACACATACCCGGTGTCGCCGTCCTGGCTGGCTCCCCGCAGGATCAGGCACAGCACCACCGACAGGGTGTACAGGCTCATGGAGATGATAAAGTCCTTGCCGGAGTAGGAAAAGCCAATGGAGGGGATACGCTTTCGGCGCAGCCACTGCTCCGGCCATTGGATGTGCGGTTTCTTCAAATCCCTGCTACCTCCCGACCCTCAGGTTTTTCTGACCTGATTATACCATACTTCACGTTAAGATTTCGCTAAAAACCTGTTAAGAACAGAGAAAACGCCGGAAAAGACTTTTTTCGGGACCGGTTGACAGAGCAGGAGACCGTCTGCTATACTATATATAACTAAAGAACCAGTCATGCAGTGAGATGCTGAGCCATGCAGAATTGCCCGGAGGAGACGCCGGGTGTTTTTGCGTGGCTTTTTTGTTTTAGAAAGGAGAGATGGATCATGTATGATGTACTGGTCATCGGCGGCGGCGTCATTGGCTGCGCCATCGCACGGGAGTTGAGCCGCCGCAGCGGCCGCGTCTGTGTGGTGGAGCGCAATGAGGACGTCTGCACCGGCACCAGCAAGGCCAATTCCGCCATTGTCCACGCCGGCTTCGATGCCGAGCCCGGCACCCGGAAGGCCCGCTTCAACGTGGAGGGCAGCCGCATGATGGAGGCCCTGTCCCGTCAGCTGGACTTCCCCTATCGCCGGTGCGGAGCGCTGGTGCTGTGTCTGGATCCGGCGGACCGTGAGAAGCTACAGGCCCTCTATCAGCGGGGGCTTGCCAACGGCGTGGAGGGACTGGAGATCGTGGAGGGCGAGGCCCTGCACCGGATGGAGCCCGCCCTGTCTAAGCAGGCGGTGGCGGCGCTGTACGCCCCCACCAGCGCCATTCTCTGCCCCTTCGGCCTGACCATCGCTCTGGCGGAGAACGCTGCCGCCAACGGCACGGAGTTCCGCTTCGATACGCAGGTGCAGCATATCCGCCGGGAGGGGGACCACTTCGTGGTGGACACCAGCCGTGGCCCGTTGGAGAGCCGTGCCGTGGTCAACGCCGCCGGTGTGTGGGGCGACGTGCTCCATAACCAGCTGTGCGCCGATCCTCTGCACATCACCCCCCGCCGGGGCGAATACTGCCTGCTGGATCGGAAGGACGGCGGTCTGGTGAGCCATACCGTCTTTCAGCTGCCCGGTGCCATGGGTAAGGGTGTGCTGGTGACCCCCACTGTCCACGGAAACCTCCTCCTCGGCCCCACTGCCACGGATCAGCAGGACCGGGACGACACTGCTACCACCCAGACGGGGCTGGATCACGCCATCGCCACGGCGGGCCGCAGCGTGCCGAACCTGCCCATGCGGGATGTCATTACCAGCTTCGCCGGCCTGCGGGCCCATCTGGAGGGCGGCAGCGACGACTTCTATATCCGGGAGAGCAGCGAGAACTTCTTCGAGGCCATCGGCATCGAGTCCCCCGGCCTGTCCTCGGCCCCGGCCATCGGCGTGTATGTAGCGGGACTGGTGGCGGAAAAGCTGGGCCTTGCGGAAAAGCCCGATTTCATCGCTCAGCGCCGGGATATCGTCCACGTGCGGGAGCTGCCGCTGTCGGAGCGTCAGGCGTTGGTGGAGCGGGACCCCGCCTATGGCAATATTCTCTGCCGCTGTGAGCAGATCAGCGAGGGGGAGATCCGGGACGCCATCCGCCGCAGTCCCGGCGCCCGTTCTCTGGACGGCGTCAAGCGCCGGGTCCGGGCCGGTATGGGCCGGTGTCAGGGAGGCTTCTGCGCCCCCCGTGTCATGGAGCTGCTGTCCGAGGAGCTGGGAGTTCCTCAGACGCAGCTGACCAAATCCGGCGGCGGGAGCCTTCTGCTGACCGGCGAGACGAAGGAGGTGCAGGCATGAAGCAGGTGCAGCTTGCCATCATCGGCGGAGGCCCGGCGGGCCTGTCCGCCGCCATTGCCGCCCGGAAAGCCGGGGTGGAGGATATCCTCCTCATCGAGCGGGATCGGGAGCTGGGCGGTATTCTGAATCAATGTATCCATGCAGGCTTTGGCCTGCATACCTTCGGCCGGGAGCTCACCGGCCCGGAGTACGCCGGGGAATATGTACGCGAGTTCCGGGAGCTGAACATCCCCTGTCTGTCTGGTGCCATGGTGCTGAACCTGTCCCCGGACCGGGTGCTGACCGTCACCGGCCGGGAGACGGGCCTCGTGCAGATTCAGGCGCAGGCCGTCATTCTGGCCATGGGCTGCCGGGAGCGCCCCCGTGGTGCGCTGAACATCCCCGGCACCCGCCCTGCGGGCATCTATTCCGCCGGTGCGGCCCAGCGTCTGGTGAATGTGGAGGGCCTCATGCCCGGCCGGGACGTGGTGATCCTGGGCAGCGGCGACATCGGCCTCATCATGGCCCGCCGCATGACGCTGGAGGGCGCCCGTGTCCACGCCGTGGCGGAGGTCATGCCCTATTCCGGCGGCCTGAAGCGGAACATCGTCCAGTGTCTGGAGGACTTCCGTATCCCCCTCTACCTCTCCACCACCGTGGTGGATATCCACGGACGGGAGCGGCTGGAGGCGGTGACGCTGGCGCAGGTGGACGGCAGCCGCCGCCCCATCCCAGGCACGGAGCGGCGCATCCCCTGCGACACGCTGCTGCTGTCGGTGGGTCTGCTGCCGGAAAACGAGTTGAGCCGGGAGGCCGGGGTGCAGATGGACCCCGTCACCGGCGGCCCGGTGGTGTCCGACGACCTGTCCACCTCTCTGCCCGGTGTGTTCGCCTGCGGCAACGTGCTCCACGTCCACGACCTGGTGGACTTCGTGTCTCAGGAGGCGGCCAAGGCCGGTGAAAACGCCGCCCGCTATATCCTCGGCGGGCAGGGTGAGACGGCCACCGTCCGGTTGGAGGGGAAAAACGGTGTCCGTTATACCGTTCCCCAGCAGCTGGACCCCCACCATATGGCGGACAGCGTCACCGTGCGCTTCCGGGTGGGGCAACCCTATCAGAAGGCGGCCCTGTGCGTCTATACCGACGGTAAGCTCCTGCGCCGGGTACCTAAGCGCATCCTGACCCCCGGCGAGATGGAGCAGTTCACCCTGCGGCGGGAGGAACTGCCGGAGAGCGTTCGGACCGTTACATTCCAGATCGAGGAGGGGGAAGCGAAATGAACATCCGTGAGCTGACGTGTATCGGCTGCCCCATGGGCTGCCAGCTGCGGGCCACGCTGGAGGATGGCGTCGTCACTGCCGTCACCGGCAACACCTGCCCCCGTGGCGATGCCTACGCCCGGAAGGAGTGCGTTCACCCGGAGCGCACCGTCACCGGCACCGTCCGGGTGCTGGGCGGCCCGCTGCCGGTGGTGCCGGTGCGGACGCAGGGGGAGGTACCCAAGGAGAAGGTGCTGGAGGTGGCCCGTGCGCTGCACCACGCCGCCGTCCCCGCTCCGGTGCAGGCCGGTCAGGTGGTCCTTGCCGACGTGTGCGGCACCGGCGTGGCTGTGGTGGCCACAAAAAACATCGGCTAAGCGTTGAAAAAGTCCTCTGTCCCGTGGTAACATAGGGACAGAGGATTTTTTTTGCATCTTGCGGGCGGCCATGGGCCACTGCGGGTCATGGGCCTGCCCTGTGGGCGGCGGAAAGGAGGGACGGCCATGCGCCATCCCATGATGAGCGTGCTGGAGCAGAACCCGGTGCTTCCGGCGGTGAAGGATACCGGACGGCTGGAGGCGTGTCTGGCCCAACCGGCGGGGGTGGTGTTCCTGCTGTGCGGGGACATTTTGAACATCGACCGGCTCATTGACCGGGTGCATCAGGCGGGGAAATACGCCGTGGTCCACGCCGATCTGGTGGCGGGTCTGGCCCCCCGTGAAATTGCCGTGGACTTCCTGCACCGCTGTGGGGCCGACGGCATCATCTCCACCCGGCCCATGCTGCTGCGCCGTGGCCGGGAGCTGGATCTGCTGACGGTGCTGCGGGTGTTCGCCATCGACTCCAAGGCCGTCAGCAATCTGGGCCGGGAGACGGAGGGCGGGATGCCCGACGTCATTGAAATTCTGCCGGGGACCCTGTGCAAGGTGCTGCACCGGCTGAGCCGGGAGCTGCCGGTGCCGCTGATCGCCGGGGGTCTGCTGTCGGACAAGGCGGACGTGCTGGCGGCGCTGGGGGCTGGCGCCCTGTGCGTCTCCGCCAGCGACGAGAGCCTGTGGGCGCTGTGAGCCGTGCCGAAATGCGCTGCCGTGCCGAAGGGGACTGCCGGGTACAGGCTGTCGCCTGCGAAGCCGCCGCTCTGCGGCGCTGAGACGATGGGGAACCGCCATTCTGCCACGGCATGGGAAGAAAACGTGAAACGGATGGGTCGTAGGATGGGTACATGAAACGGATAGGCAAAAACGAAACAACGGAAATGGCCCCGGTGAAAAAATGCTTCGTGGGGCTGGAGACGGCGCTGTACCTGCTGTTTCTGGCGCTGGATGCCTTTTCCACCGGCGGCGACGGGGTGAAATACCTCACCATCGTGGTGTGCCTGCTGGCGGCGGTGTGGTCGGCCCGGCACGGCGGCAGCTGCCTGATGGCGTGGGCCATGGCCTTTACCTTGGCGGCGGATACCTTCCTTCTGCTGCTGAATCGGTGGTACGGGGCGGGCATCGTCCTGTTCTGCGTGGTGCAGGGGCTGTATCTGGCCCGCATCCGGCGGGCCTGCGGACACACCCTGTGGGTGCTGCGGGCGGGACTGGTGGCGGCGGCGTGGGTGCTGCTGAGCGCTTTGGGAATGGGAACGGCCCTGAATTTGCTGGCGGCGTTATATTTTGTGAATTTTCTGGTGAACGCCTTCCAGTCCCTGACTCTGCGCTCCGAGAGACTGTTTGCGGCGGGGCTGTGGCTGTTTCTGCTGTGCGATGTGTGCGTAGGGCTGCGGAACCAGCCGTCGCTGCTGCCGGGTCTTGCCGGGGCGGCGCAGGTGGGGATGTGGCTGTTCTATCTGCCGGGGCAGGTGCTGCTGGTGCTGTCCGGCTTTCCGAAGCGAAGGGGGAATACGACATGAAGGAAGCGAAAAAGCTGTGGTCATGGCTGGCCATCCCCTGTATCGCTCTGGCGGTGCTCACCGGCTCCATCCTGCCGGTGCTGCTGGTGCGGGACTTTTATACGGCGCAGATCGGCCCTCTGGGGATCTGCGAGGCCAGCGGCCTCACCCGCCAACAGGCCGCGGAGGCCTACGGCGACGTCATGGACTACTGTATGGGCCGCCGGACGGATTTTGCCGCCGGGGTGCTGCCCTTCTCGGCGGAGGGTGCCAGCCACTTTGCCGACGTGCGGGGGCTGTTCCTGCTGGCGGTGTGGGTGTTCGTGGCGGCGGCGGGACTGCTGCTGACAGGGGCTGTTGTGTGCCGCCTGCGGCGGCAGCGGCTGCCCCGGTTAGGGGGCCGGACGCCGGGCTTCTGGGCGGCCTGCGGGCTGGGTGGCCTATTTCTGCTGATCGCCCTGCTGGCGGCGCTGGATTTTGATCGGGCCTTCACGGTGTTCCACAGCATTTTCTTCCCCGGCAAGGATAACTGGCTCTTTGACCCCGTCACCGATCCGGTGATCCTGATCCTGCCGGAGGCATTTTTCCGGAACTGCGCCATTGCCATCGTGATGGTGCTGCTGACAGTGTGCATCATGCTGGTGGTGACGGGCAGAAAAAGACCCTCCCGCCGGAGTGCTCCGGGGGAGGGTGCGGTATCCTGATGAAACCTTGTCCACTGGACAAAATCGGACAAAAGAAAGGGCCGGCTGGACGTCCGCTTTCCACCCACCGAACGTCCCATTTTGTCCCGTGCCGCCCCTGTCCGTCCCCACTGAGGGGACTTGACAGAAAGCGACGGAAAACCTACGAGTCTTTGCTAAGTGTCAGAGATTTAACAAATCATTGGGCCGACCGGCGGAAAAATTCATCGGCGGTATCCGGTTGAAGTGATCGCCGTCATATAGATGCCGTATAGGCGCTGCATAGGGAGTGCCGAGCCGGCAGAAGGGTCGGCGGCTGCACCTGTGCGATACACCCACCGCATCGGGAAAGATAAACCACCCGCACCGGGAAAGATAAACCGCTGGCAGGGAGCCTATCGCATCGAAAAAATGAACCGGCGATAGGGCTATCTGCCGTACCGGGAAAATGAACCGGCAGCGGGGCGATAAAAAAATAAAGCGCCCGACGGCGCTTCTGCAAAAAAATATCCACGCTCAGGCGTGGTGCTTTGTTCGGGGATCTGTCTTACCGCTCGCTGGGCTGCCAATCGCAGTCGGCGAAGATCATATCGTCCAGATCGCCCTTGATCCACTTGTTGGTCATTGTGCTATCACGCTCCTTTCTTCTCTTTTCTATGATACAGTATACCCCGGCAGTGAGAAAAATACAAGAACCAAATTCTACATTTATACCAAAAACTAACCAGCAAATTTTGCTATTCTGCACAAAGAAGGGGCTTGCCTTTGGGGCGGGTACATTATATAATAGGTTGATATTTTAATGGATCGATATTTTATCGGGCCTGCCGACGGCGGGCTGCTCCCCACGGAGAAAGGCGGTGGCGCAGGTGGCGGAGAGAAAGCGCAGACACGGAAAGCTCTATCTGCTGCTGATGGCGCTGGCGGCGGCGGGAGCTGCCATCTGGGTGGGCAGCAGCGTGCTGTCAGTGGAGGAGTTCGCCTTCACCGGCGCAAGACTGCCCGCCGGTTGGGACGGCGGACGGCTGGTGGTACTGTCGGATCTCCACGGAAAGCGGTTTGGACGGCAGCACAGCCGCCTGCTGGAGGCTGTGCGGGGGGCCAAGCCCGACGCTATCTGCCTGTGCGGCGACATGATGGACGAGTGGAGCGGCACGGAATACCTCCGGCCGCTGCTGGAGGGACTGGCGGAGATCGCCCCGGTCTATTACGTCACCGGCAACCACGAGTGGGCCTCCGGGCGGATGCCGGAGATGCGGCAGCTGCTGGAGGAGACGGGGGTGACGTACCTCTCCAACACCTTTGTGCCGCTGGAGCGGAACGGGGACACCATTACGTTGGCGGGCATCGACGACCCCAACGGCTACGCCGGCCAGAAGTCCCCAGAGGAGGTGGCCGGTGAGGTGAAGGAGGCGGCAGGCGACGGCTTCTGGCTGCTGATGGCCCACCGGAACAATCTCTTTGACGGGGAATACTGCCGGTTGGGGGCGGATCTGGTGCTGTCGGGCCACGGTCACGGAGGCATCTGGCGGCTGCCCTTTACCGACGGCCTGCTGGGGGCGGGCGGGCAGCTGCTGCCCAGCTTTACCAACGGCTTTTACCGCTGCACCGACGGTCACGAGGCGCAGGTCTTTGTGACCCGTGGGCTGGGGGGGATCCCCCGGCTCTTCAACCACCCGCAGGTGGCGGTGCTGACCTTACACTGTGAATGAGGCGCTGGGATGAAGGAGTTTTTTGCCGGACAATTTGATATCGCCGTCATCGGTGCCGGACACGCCGGCATCGAGGCGGCGCTGGCGGCGGCCCGGATGGGGCTGGAGACGGTGTGCCTCACCATGAATCTGGACGCCGTGGGCAATATGCCCTGCAACCCTGCCATCGGCGGCACCGGGAAGGGACATCTGGTGCGGGAGCTGGATGCTCTGGGTGGCGAGATGGCCCGTGGGGCGGACGCCGCCTGCATCCAGTACCGGATGCTCAACCGGGGAAAGGGGCCTGCCGTCCACTCCCTGCGGGCCCAGGCGGATCGCCGGAAGTACCAGCAGGTGATGAAGCATACGCTGGAGCGGCAGGAGCATCTGACCCTGCGGCAGGGGGAGGTGGTGGCCCTGCGGACGGAGGACGGCTCCGTTCGACAGGTGGTGCTGCGGACGGGGGCTGTGTACGGCGTAAGGGCCGTGATCCTGTGCTCCGGGACGTATCTTCACGGCCGGACCATCGTGGGCGAATGTGTGGAGCCCTCCGGGCCGGATGGCCTGCACCCCTCCGGGGAACTGGCGGACTGTCTGGCGGCTATGGGACTGCCCCTGCGGCGCTTCAAGACCGGGACGCCCCCACGGATCAACGCCCGAACGGTGGACTTTGACCGCATGGAGGTGCAGACCGGTGACGACGTGCCGGTACCCTTCAGCTTTTCCACCACCCGGCCGCCGGAGAACCGGGCGGTGTGCTGGCTCACCTATACCAATGAGGAGACCCACCGCATCATCCGGGAGAATCTGGATCGCAGCCCTATTTACACCGGGGTCATCGAGGGGGTGGGGCCGAGGTACTGCCCCTCCATCGAGACGAAGATCGTCCGTTTCCCGGACAAGCCCCGGCACCAGCTGTTTGTGGAGCCTATGGGCCTTGACACGGAGGAGCTGTATTTGCAGGGCTTTTCCTCCTCCCTGCCGGAGGAGGTGCAGGTGGAGATGCTGCACACCGTGCCGGGACTGGAGCACGCCGTGATGACACGGCCCGCCTACGCCATCGAATACGACTGCATCGACCCGCTGGCCCTGCGGCCCACGCTGGAGGTGAAGACCGTCCGGGGGCTGTACGGCGCCGGACAGTTCAACGGCTCCTCCGGCTATGAGGAGGCCGCCGTCCAGGGCTTTCTCGCCGGGGTGAACGCGGCGCTGAAAATTTTGGGGAAGCCGCCCCTGATGCTCCGCCGGGACC
>ERZ827492.2996-NODE-2996-length-11104-cov-4.707213_pt1 | contig 11104 bp, 8 predicted proteins | sample MGYA00519704_ERZ827492 | MGnify/ENA primary metagenome ERZ827492 (study PRJEB31778, sample SAMEA3449325) | human gut metagenome | biome: human gut; feature: human-associated habitat; material: faeces | place: United Kingdom | collected 2010/2012 ...
AAAGTATCTCGTCCAGCGTCATGCCCCATTCCTCGGTCCATTTTTTATACAGGGCAAGCTCGTCCTCAGTGGCCATGCGTCCCTTGCGCCAGCGGGCAAGTATGGCCTTTGCGCCGCCCTGAAGCTCGGTGTCCAGCTTTATGCGCTGCTCCGCGTCTGCGGCGGTAAGCACCCCTTCTTTGGCCCATTCCCGGGCCATCTTGTCCATGAACTGTATCTTGACGGAGGGCCCCTTCAGCTCCATGCAGCGGCGTACAAGCATTACTGCCGCCGCCTCCTCCAGGCCGAATACCTCTATCCAATCGTATATCTTTGAAAGCTCGCCGGGGGTGAGCACCCGCGCGCCGCATACCTGACGAAGCGCCGAAACGAGCGGGGCGTACTTGCGGGTGCCGCCGGTGACGGGCCCTGCCTGAACGGATAAATATTCAACGCTTAAGGGCTCCTGCTCCACTATGCGCAGCAGGCCCATGTCCTGCCAGTATAAAAAGGCCTCCACCGCCTTGGCGCTGTCGATGCCGAGGGACGCGCAGAGGTCGGCGTTTTCCAGCCTCCGGCAGCCGCACTGCATAAGGCCGAAAAGGTATACCTTGCAGTATAGCTCGGGTGCCTTGGGCATGTACTCCAGTATGAAGATGTTCTGCACAGAGGTACAGCCCATCAGGGCCGCACCCTGCTCAAAGCCGCAGCGTATCATTTATGGCGCCTTTCGTGAGTGTATTTTATAAAATCAGTATTTATACAGCATTTCTGCCGGTTAATTCATCTGTATGTGCGTATATGGTATGTTACATTACTTTGCTCTTATCTTGCAGGTGAAATCATTTGTGGTCATCTTATACAGGCATACGGCATCCGCCATACTGGCGGTAAAGGGCGCCTCTATGCCCGCCTGATGCTTCATTATCCTGTTCAGGGCGTATATTTTTTCTTCCGTATGCTCTATGAACTCCACATTGCCGGTACCTATGACGCTGGCGAAGGTGTAGCCATAGGCGCAGGGGTTCGCGTCTTCAACAAGCTCGCCCCGGCCGTCCAGCTCGAGGCATACCGTGGGGTTCTTTTTTAGTATTTCCAGCTTGCGGCCCTCTTTGGCGCTGTGAAAGTAGAAGGTCAGGGCGCCGTCCGCGTACTCATAGCCGTAGTTCAGCGGCACTATGTAGGGGACGCCGCCGTCTGTCATGGCGAGGCGGCAGACCTTGCATTCGGATACAAGCTCCAATATTGCGCATATGTCGGTTATCTCCCTGTCCTTGCGGCGCATTGCCCGTTCCTCCGTATATTTTTATATGCCGGTTTTTCGCTTAAATTCAAAACACAGGGAGCGAGCTGGCTCACCCCCTGTGGAAAAAAGCATCGTTTTACTTCTTTACGTCGTTATCGTTGAATGGGTCGCCGCACTGGGGGCAGAACTTGGGCGGGTTCTTGGGGTCATTGGGCTCCCAGCCGCACTTGTCGCACTTGTAAAGAGGTGCGGAGTCGGGCTTCTTCGCGCCGCACTCCATGCAGAACTTGCCCTTGTTCACCGCGCCGCAGTTGGTGCAGGTCCAGCCTTCAGCCTTGGGCTGGGGCTTGCCGCACTCCATGCAGAACTTGCCGGTGTTCACCGCGCCGCACTCGCACTTCCAGCCGTTGGCTGCGGGGGCCGCAGGGGCCGCCTGCTGAACGGGCTGCTGGGCGGGCTGCTGATACTGCTGTTGCTGCTGACCCATCTGGAACAGGTTTCCTACGTTGCCGCCCATGCCCTGAGCCATGTTGATGCCGGCGAAGGCTGCGAATGCGCCTGCGCCCTCGTTTTTGGCAGCATTCTGCATTGCCGCGCCCTGGGAGCTTGCCAGATATGCAGCCGCCATAGTGGGATCCCTGAGGGCTGCGCTCTGCTGCAATTCTTTGATGCGCTGCTCGTCCTCGTCGCTGGCCTTTATGGAGCTTATGCCCAGGGAGACCATCTCTATGCCGCGCAGGTCGCGCCACTTTGCGGAGAGCTCTTCGTTCAGGCACTGGGCCAGCTCTGTGGTGTGGCCGGGGAGGGAGCTGTACTTTATGCCCATATCGCTTATGCGGGCGAAGGCGGGCTGCAGTGCGGTCATCATCTCGGAGCGCATCTGGGAGTCTATGCGGTCCCGGGTGTAGCTGTCGGTGACGTTGCTGCATACGTTCTTGTAGAACAGCATGGGGTTGGTTATCTTATAGGAATATTCGCCGAAGCACTTTACGGATACCTCAAGCTCCAGCCCAGCGCCTATGTTGTTATATACCACGCGGAAGGGGACGGGGTTGGCGGTGCCGTACTTGTTGCCGATTATCTCCTTGGTGTTGAAATAGTAGATGCGCTGATCCTTCGCCGGGTTAGCGCCGAAGGTGAAGCGCTTCTTCAATATCTCCCAGGTGGACTTGAGGTTGTCGCTAAGGTTGCCGTAGAATATGGAAGGCTCGGTGGAATTGTCCCACACGAATTCTCCCGCCTGCGCAGAGAACTCCACTATGGCGCCCTGCTCTACGATCATCATGCACTGGCCCTCGTTTACGGCGATAATGGAGCCGTTGGTGATGATGTTGTCCTCGCCCTTGGTGTTGGCGTTGCGGCTGCCCGTGCGCTTTACGCCCTTGGTCATCAGGACGTTCTCCGGCATGGAGTCGCAGTAGAAGTATTCGCGCCACTGATCGGCCAGTACGCCGCTCAGCGCGCCTATGCCTGCCTGTAAAAGACCCATGTTGTTATATATCTCCTTTCAGAATGTAGGGAAATGAAATGAGTATCCATATTTAAGGCTATTATATCACATGTCGCCGTTTTGCGCTATTAAGACTTTGTAAACCTGAGGTGGCCGCGAAAAAGACAACAGTCCGCAGGACACGAACATGGAAAAACATGATATAAGCTCTTTACAACGGCAAAATTTGATATATACTATTATTAGATGTCCTTTGAATACGGACACAGAGAAGGTCAATTCCCCGGCAAATCTTATTTTATAAAACAGGAGCGGCAAAAAAATGGAAATGATGGACGCATTGGTAAAAGCGGCACCGGAAAAAGGGCTTGTTCTGACTCAGGTACCAAAGCCTGTGCCCGGCATGGGCGAAGTGCTTATCAAGATCCACAAGACCGCTATATGCGGCACTGACGTACACATCTACAACTGGAACCAGTGGGCGCAGGAGACCATAAAGCCCCCCATGGTCATAGGCCACGAGTACGTGGGCGAGATAGCGGAGCTGGGCCCCGGCGTAACGGCCTACCACGTAGGCCAGATAGTATCCGGCGAAGGCCATATTGTATGCGGCCACTGCCGCAACTGCCGTGCCGGCAACGGTCAGTACTGCCGCCACACAAAGGGTGTGGGCGTGAACCGTGACGGCGCGTTTGCGGAATACCTCTGCATACCAGCAAGCAATGTGGTGCCCATACCAGACGGTATCCCGGAGGACGTGGTATCCTTCTTTGACGCGCTGGGCAATGCCACACATACCGCCCTCATGTTCGATGTGATAGGCGAGGACGTGCTCATCACCGGCGCAGGCCCCATAGGAATGATGGCTACCGCCATCTGCAGGCGCAACGGTGCGCGCAGCGTCGTCGTCACCGACGTGAACGACTACCGGCTGGACATGGCAAGGAAGATGGGCGCCACAGCCACGGTGAACGTAGCGCACGACAAACTGGAGAGCATATTCGGGCCCCAGCACATGGTAGAGGGCTTTGACGTAGGCCTGGAGATGAGCGGCAACGTAGCGGCCCTGAACACCATGATAGACAACATGCGCAACGGCGGCAAGATCGCCCTTCTGGGCATACACCCCGGCAACATAGAGATAAACATAAACAAGGTCATCTGGAACAGCCTGACCCTTCAGGGCGTATACGGCCGCAAGATGTACGAGACCTGGTACAAGATGATAACCATGGTGGAGGGCGGCCTTGACATGACTCCCATGATCACCCACCGCTTCAACTATCGCGATTTCGACAAGGGCTTCGAGGCCATGAACAGCGGCAGGAGCGGCAAGGTAGTTCTTGACTGGACAAAGTAAGGGAATCCCGCAATAAAAAATAACATAGAAAGGAACAGCATATGAAATCCGCACTTAAGCATTACGGCGAGATGCTCCAAAGCATCAGGGAATCCGGCACCTATAAGAACGAACGCATAATCACTACCCCCCAGAAGGCGCGCATAGACACCACCGAGGCGAAGAACGTGCTGAACATGTGCGCGAACAACTACCTTGGCCTTTCCGACAGCAAGGAGCTTATCGAGGCCGCAAAGGCCAGCTATGACAAATGGGGCTTCGGCCTCTCCTCCGTGCGCTTCATCTGCGGCACCCAGGGGCTGCACAAGGAGCTGGAGCATAAGATAGCCAACTTTGTAAAGATGGACGACTGCATACTGTACTCCTCCTGCTTCGACGCAAACGGAGGCCTGTTCGAGACCCTGCTGGGCCCCGAGGACGCCGTGATATCCGACGAGCTGAACCACGCCTCCATAATAGACGGCGTGCGCCTCTGCAAGGCCAAGAGGTATCGCTATAAGAACAACAATATGGAAGACCTTCGCGCCCAGCTTCAGGACGCAAAGGATTCCGGCTGCAAGATAAAGCTCATCGCCACCGACGGCGTGTTCTCCATGGACGGCTACATAGCCAACCTTAAGGGCATATGCGACCTGGCCGACGAGTTTGACGCGCTGGTAATGGTGGACGACAGCCACGCGGTAGGCTTCATGGGCGAGCACGGCCGGGGCACCGCCGAGTATTGCGGAGTTGAAGGCCGGGTGGACATCATCACCGGTACCCTGGGCAAGGCTCTGGGCGGGGCTTCCGGCGGCTACACCGCCGCAAGGCAGGAGATAGTGGACCTGCTCCGCCAGCGCAGCCGTCCATACCTCTTTTCAAATACCGTTGCCCCCGCTATCTGCGCCGCGGCCTGCAAGACCATCGATATGCTGACCGAGAGCACCGCCCTCCGGGACAAGGTACACGAAAATGCCCGCTACTTCCGCGCCGAGATGGAAAAGTGCGGCTTCGACCTGCTGCCCGGCGAGCATCCCATAGTGCCCGTAATGCTCTATGACCCCAAGGTAGCCAACGAGTTTGCCGCCCGAATGCTCAAGAAGGGCGTATACGTGGTAGGCTTCTGCTATCCCGTGGTGCCCAAGGGCAGGGACCGCATACGTACCCAGATCTCCGCCGGCCATACCAAGGAGGATCTTGACTTCGCGGTCAAGTGCTTCAGGGAAGTCAAGGAAGAGATGGGATTATAAAAGCAAAAACTCAAAAAAGCGGCTTTACGCCGCTTCAGAGTGTCAAAAAAGTGGCTAAACGCCACTTTTTTGAGTTTTCTCATTCGGTGCTTGCGCCTATGGCGCGGCCAGCACCTCATGCAGGGAAAGCCTTGCTACGCAAGCGCCTTTTGCGGATTTGCCGCACACCCCCCAGGGGGCCTTCTCTTGCCCCTACGGGGCAATTTACCTTGTGTCGCCAAATCCGAATAAAGCCATAAGGGCCCTTAACAACCCCAAGGCTTAATGTAAGTTACGCCTGATATTCAGTGAGCGCCTTTTCGCAGTCCGCAACGCTGCGGGCAAGCTGCCTTGCGTATTCCGATACCGGCCCCGTCTCCCTGCCGGCCATGCCTATAAAGTCACGGTTGGCGCTGACAAGCCGGCGGTACATCAGAAGCAGCGCGTGGAATCTGCCCTGCTGGGCGTTGATTTCCTCTTCCTGACGGCGTATGCGCTCTCGGAGTTCGCTTTCGGTACGGCGGTACGTCTCCTCCTTCTTTTCGGCTTCCTCGGCTATTGAGGTGATGTAGTCAAGCCCCTCCATGAACGCCGCGCCGTCCATCCCCTTGAGCCTGCCTATGCGCGCCGCAACGTCGCCTGCCACCTTTCCGCGTCCTTCGCTCTGCTTTGGGGTGCAGTACGGGTCAAAGTCCACCCCCTCTGCCTTCAGCTCCTCGGCTACCTGCCTTACCAACGCTGGCCGGTTCTTCAGCAGCGCCCGGTATTTATTCTGGTACCTGAGCATCGCCCTGTTGTCCCCGCCGCCCATGCTCATGGTGCAGCAGCGGACGGATATGCCGTTTGCCTGGGCGCTGAGCACCGTACGAAGCAGGGAATGTATCTCCTCCTCGGTAAAAGGCACGAACGCCCCCGCGTGGAGCGCCGTGGTGCTCAGGTCCTTTTCCTTTATGCGGGCGTAGTAATAGTTTCTTACGCTGTTTGGCTTTCGCCCCGTCTGTTCCGCCACCGCCTCAAACACGCTTTTAAGCGGGGTCCCTCTGCCCACGCTCTTTTCTATCTCCGCAAAGAGCAGTGTGTCCTCCTCCTTTTTCCAGCCTGTGCGGCCACGCTGTATATCGGCCATATAAAATTACCTCCGTCAATGTTTGTTGCTGCTATTATTTCCCAGGTTTCCGCAGTACATACATAAAATAACAAAAACCAAAGCGTCACTATCAGCTTTGGTTTCTGTCAATTTATATGCGTTTTTAAGCCGGGATATTATCCCTGCGGCAGCTCCTTACATTTCGAGGCTTCCGGTGGTGCGGGGGAAGGGCAGCACGTCGCGTATGTTGGCCATGCCGGTTACATACATTACCATGCGCTCAAAGCCCAGCCCGTAGCCCGCGTGCTTAACGCCGCCGTATTTGCGCAGGTCGAGATACCAGTCGTAATCCTCTACCCTCATGCCCATCTCCTTAATGCGGCTCTCCAGCACCTCAAGGCGCTCCTCACGCTGGCTGCCGCCTATTATCTCGCCTACGCCGGGAACCAGCAGGTCTGCCGCCGCCACGGTCTTTCCGTCGTCGTTGAGGCGCATATAGAAGGCCTTGATATCCTTGGGGTAATCGGTAACGAACACCGGCTTTTTATATACCTGTTCGGTCAGATACCTTTCGTGCTCGGTCTGGAGGTCTACCCCCCACTCTACCGGGTACTCAAACTGAGCGCCGCTGTTTTTGAGTATTTCCACGGCCTCGGTGTAGGTTATGCGGGCAAAGTCATTGTTCACCACGTTGTTCAGCCTGTCTATGAGTCCCTTATCCACGAAGCTGTTGAAGAAGCTCAGCTCGTCCGGGCAGCGCTCCATTACGGTACGGATTATGTATTTTACCATGTCCTCGGCGGTATCGAGATACCCCTTCAGGTCGCAGAAGGCCATCTCCGGCTCTATCATCCAGAATTCCGCGGCGTGGCGGGCGGTGTAGCTCTGCTCGGCGCGGAAGGTGGGGCCGAAGGTGTATATATCCCTGAAGGCAAGGGCGAAGGCCTCGCCGTAAAGCTGGCCGCTGACGGTCAGGTTTGCGCTGGTGCCGAAGAAATCCTTGGAGTAGTCCACCTTGCCGTCCGGGGTCTTTGGCACGTTCTCAAGGTCGAGGGTAGTTACCCTGAACATCTCGCCCGCGCCCTCGCAGTCGCTGGCGGTGATGAGCGGGGTATGCACATACAAAAAGCCCCTCTCGTCAAAGAAGCGGTGTATGGCCTGGGCAACTACGTTGCGAACCCTGAAGGTGGCCTGGAAGGTGTTGGTGCGCGGCCTGAGGTGCTGCATGGTGCGAAGATACTCAAGGCTGTGCCGTTTCTTCTGCATTGGATAATCGCTGGCGCAGAGGCCCTCTATCTTTATTTCCCTCGCCTTCACCTCAAAGGGCTGCTTTGCATCCGGAGTGAGCACGAGGTCGCCAACTACGCTTATTGCACAGCCGGTATTTATTTGTTTTATTATATCGTTGGGTATATTATTCTCATAAACCACCTGTACGTTCCTGAAGCATGAGCCGTCGGACAGCTCTATAAAGCCAATATTCTTGCTGTCGCGCACGGTGCGCACCCAGCCGGCAATTTCAACTTCGCCCGCGTACTTAGCGGGATCCTTGTTCAGTTCACACAGTCTGATCATGAGAATACCTCCAAATGTTTCGCTTTTTTCACTTTACATAAATAAAGCTTGCCCTTCATTATATCCCCGCTCACACGCTTTTGCAAGGCAGCAGGGATATTTTTGCCGCCACCGGAATAAATATTTGAAATGACAGTACGTCCACTACCTTACGGAGGATAAATTCGCCATGTATCAGTCTCCAGTGCCGCTGATAGTGATACGCTCCGCCGCTCCCTCCCTCATAGAGGTCAACGGGCAGATACTCGGGGAATGCCGCTCGGATTCCCACATAGCCATGCCCGCCGGTGATAACGGGGATTACTTTATTTCCGCCATACCCCTTTCCTTCGGCCCATGGAGGTATCCCATCACCCGGAAGCTGTCCCTGTGCGACGGAGAAGCTCTGCCCACACAGGGACCCGATGTTTCCCTCTGCCGTTGGCCCGGCGGGGTATATGAAATGTATTTCGGCCCATCGGCCGATTTTCCCGTACAGCCCGCCGACTTCCCCAGGGAGCTGGATCAGCTTGGCTATATGCAGGGCCGCAGCCGCCGCAACCTTACGCTTTTCCGCGAGAACGGCCTGAAGCTGCTCATAGAGGAAGATGGGAGGTCGTCCAGCTGCATTTCCATAGGCCCCGGCGAGTACGGTTCCCTAACGCTTTACGGCGTAGCCGGGCGGCAGCTGGTAGCTGTATCCACATTTGAAGGCGGACGGCAGAGGCTTCTCATGCTGGACGACAACATGAACTCGCTGCTGGAGCTTTACGGCGAAAGCATATTGCTGGAGGAAGGCGGCGTATCGCTCATAGAGCCGCTGGGCACCCTGCTGGGCCACCAGCGCCGAACCCGCTACAGATATCAGGGGGGCGGCTTTTCGGCCGACTGCCCGGAAGCCGGTTTTTTCACCCGTGAGTATAAATACCCAGCTGACAGGCAAAAGCTGGTCATAGCCTTCTGCGAAGCAGTCCGTGAAGGCTTTGACGTTGAGGCGGCGTCATATATGACAGTATCCCTCAAGATGGACTTTTCCATTGACGAAATAAGAAATTTCCTGGGAAATTTTGACTGCTGCCGCCCGCCCCTGTCAGACCGCAGCGGCCGCCTTATTGGGCTTATTGAAACCGGATCGGATGGGGTAGCCTGCGCAAGGCTTTACGAATTTGCCTTTGAAGACGAGCTCATAGCAGACATATCCGAGGCATAGAAAAGGATCTTCCCGCCGGAAGCTCCTCACAGAGCGTCAAAAAAGTGGCTGAACGCCACTTTTTTGAGTTTTACGGGTTTTGCCTTGCAAAAAACATGAGGTTCCGCCCCAGGAAACGGGTCGGAACTGACCCGATTTCCCGGCCGCTAAAATCGCGTCACCGGCGCGATTTTCCCCTTCGGGTCGCGGCTTCGAGTCCCTCGTTTACTGTTACCAATAAAAATACCCCCATTCGCCGCGGGATGTTTATTATTGCAAAAATTTGCCGCGCCCGTTTCATGCCCGCCCGCGGCGCAGTTAGCTCCGCCGGCTGCTATTGTGCGAAATTGTGCACATAAAGCGCCATGTATGCTTTGTGCAGATCGCCGCTGTCCGAAAGATCCAGGCCGGTAAGGGATTCTATTTTCCGCATCCGATATAATAAGGTATTGCGGTGGAGGAAAAGGTCGTTGGCCGTTTTTGTCTGTATGCCCCGATTCTCTATCAGGACTTGCAGCGTGTGGATAAGCTCAGAGCCATGCTGCGCGTCGTAATCCTCCAGAGTGCTCAGCAGCTTAAAAGCAAATGTCCGCATGTGGCTGTTGCGGAGCGTCTGCAGCATTGCGATCTCATAGAGCAGGTCGTCGGCGAACGCTATGGAAAGATTCATGTTCCGGCTTATGGAAAGCAGGTCGTACGCCTCAAAATGAGCCGATTTTATCTGGTCGTAGCCATCGAGCCTGCCCGATACCGTCATGCGTATGCGCCTGTCAAACAGGCTGCTGACCCTGTCCTTTATCGTGGATAAAATACTGCGGTTGACAGCCTGGCTGTTGAAGGGGACGATGCAGCGTATGGTGTTGTTCCAGGGCACTGTCATGTTGCTTATTCCGTATTTTTTAAAGAGCGTGCGTATGGAGTACATAAGCTGCATAAGAAGGGTATCGGACATATTAAATTGTTCGTCAAATTCCGTCTCAACGGTTATGAGTAAGAACGGCGGCAGCGGCCACGGGGCTTCCTTCATGCTCTCCTGAACATCAACCCCATTAAGATTGCCTACAAGGTTTGAATAAAGGGAAAGGTTTTTCCTCTGTACCTGCGCGTTGAGAAAGTTTTTCTGCTTAAAGTTTGCGGAAATAATGTTCGCGGCATAATTAAGGATCATGGCGTCGCCATCGTTTTTGATGTAATGCTGATCGGCCGGTATGATTAGTATGATATATCCGGCTATGAGCTTATCTATCCTTATTTGCTGGATGAGGAAGTGAGCGTCCTCCGAGGTATCTGAAATAAACAGAGAGGACCTTTCGGTAGACCTCATGCGGTGAAGCAATTTATCATTGGTTATAAACGCAGGCAGTTGAATGTACCCGGGGCAGGAGGCGCATACGTCAAGCAGATAATCGGTTATTATGGTTGGAAACTGAAAGTAGGTATAGATGATATCCGCCAGGTCGTTCAAGAACGAAGGGGTCCCCTGTATCATCTTAATGTCCTTGGACATGGAAAAAAAGCGCGTGAAGGAATGGTTCAGCTCATCTGAAATACAATTTATTATCGTATTTACCATGGGGATGAACGGCGTGTCATCTGGTATTACGATAAGAGGTATGCCCTTTGAATCGGCAAAGTCGATGATCATTTGAGGTATGGGCCCAATAATACGGGTTTTTATCATCAGGCCGGCGGAATCGTTATTGTACATGGCGTCAAGCAGAGGGATAAGCCTTTCCAGGTGGCCCTCCAGGGAATAGCCGGTGGTGATCAATAATTCCCCGCATTGCAGCCACGGGGTGATGTCCGGCACCTCCATCGTATCGACGCATTGTATAACCCTGTTTATACCCTTGTGACCTGCAATGACGGTGCAGTCTTTAAACTCACGTAGCTGCAGCATATTTTCAATCGAAAACGGCATATCCTCCCCACCTTGTACAAATAGTATCGTGCTATTACTATATCATCAATGACGTAATGGTACAACATGTATCAAAAAACAAAAAATCAACAATTTAGTGGTCATTATAT
>ERZ827492.3014-NODE-3014-length-11036-cov-5.862308_pt1 | contig 11036 bp, 13 predicted proteins | sample MGYA00519704_ERZ827492 | MGnify/ENA primary metagenome ERZ827492 (study PRJEB31778, sample SAMEA3449325) | human gut metagenome | biome: human gut; feature: human-associated habitat; material: faeces | place: United Kingdom | collected 2010/2012 ...
AAAGTAGGGATATAGGGATTGGTTAGTTATGACTAACTATAGTTAGTTTTTACTAACTTATAAAATTAAAATAAAGGTAGCAACAACTAACATAAGTTAGGCGCTACCACCTTTATACATCTATAAAACAATCCCTTTTCTCATTAGTGCATATAATTCTTCTATTTCTTTTTCAGTAGCATACCCAGTTGAATCGATTCGTGGATTTTCAATTACAGTAAATCCAGACAACTGCGCCAGTTGTTTCTTCTTATTGTAGCAGAAACCTATTCTACTACCATATAAACCTGGCTGTTTTGGAATTGACCGTGTTATACATATAGCGCATCGTTTTCCACCTAACTGACCCGAGTTTGCCGTAGCGTTACCAATCATGTGTAGCGAATCATATCCTTGCGGTATTAGATTTTGAGCGGATGAAACTGCTAACATACCCCCAGCTACTGGACTTACTGTTGACGCCATGGCCACTGATAGGGCAGACGATGCCAACGATACACCTGTGTTGACTGCACTTTTAACCTCTTCCACTGACGATGATAATGTTATCGGTATTGTTATACCAAAGTTAAATGTCGATTGGAAAACAATCATACCATCCGATTTAATGACATACATCCCTTGTGTTGTTGCCATATCGACGCCAAAATAAACGATTATTTTAGTACCCATAACTTTTTGAGTTGGAAGTTCCACCCAACCCATATACGGCAGAAACACTTCTATTCTGGTGGCAGTATAATCAAGAAAGTTCTTGTATCGTTCGTATATGGCGTATGAACCTATTTTAGTTAGTTTGGAATTACTTTTAATCTGTGTTGCTTGAAATGTAGTGAAATATCTCCCAATTGTTATTGTTGGCGGCTGACCCGGGTCTACCTCATACAACCACTCTGATGTACATGGAAAGTATTTAACACCGAGTACCGCTTCAGAGAGATTGTTGTACAGACCTTGAATATCATTAAACCAGTCTGTAGCATTTTTTCCAATATCATTCCAAAAATAATAAATGAACCTGTGTAACTGTGCTCTTGTCATCTGATACCAGTTATTCGACGGACTTGATACTCCATTTTCTTTTGGCATTTTTATTGTTTGGCTGTCCCGCTTGCTATTATCTTTATCATCTGGTTCTGTCGGGGCGTCGCTGTCTCCCTTGTCTTTTGGCGTACTAAACTTTGGGTCAATGTTCTTTGACCCATCCGTGTTGATTGTGTTTTTGTAAGCGTCTGGCGGTACTGTGCCATTGTCGATATAATCTTGTGCATACTTTAATGACTGCGTGACATATATGTTATAGAAAATCCATCCACCATCATACGCACGACTTCCGCCCTTATATGTTAACCCCGGTATGCCTGCATAAGCGTATATTGCTTGCTGCGTTGTTGAAAAAGTGGCGTCATTTACTGCTTTTCCGCTTGCCCTATTTATAATGTTCGGTCGTGTGCCGTTTCCTACAATATAGTCCGCCAGATAGTCATCTAACAGTGTGTCGTTTCTTATTTTAGTTGCTATTTCATATAGCGACATTCCGCTATTTACTATTATGTTGTATGCTATACTGTTAAAAACATTCCCCGCACTGTATGTATCGTTTTCATCGAAATACATCGGTATGCCGTCCGTGTCGTTCATGCCGTAAAAATTCATTTTGCTTAAATCGTAAGGGGCGTATGTCCACGACCCATTACCTGTATACCACTTTCCAGGTGATGTTACATTTCCACCCTCTGGTTTAACAATACCAAACGACATATAACCGTCTACTGGTGTTCGTGGAATAGTTTGCCCTTTTATAAAGTCCGTTACAGATCGCCCACTTTGACCAATAAAATTATATTGCGTTGAACTGGTTTCTGGTATCTCGTTTGATTGTAAATAAAACTGGTTTTTCCAACTTTCTGGGAAATCATCATCGGTTTTAACCGTACCCCCAAAGGTGTAAGTTTTTACTGGATCTGAACCGTTAAATGTACCTGTGCCGCTGCCTAGCAAGAAAAAAGTGTGACAATTTTTACTTCCAAGTTTTGTAATTTTATCGTATATACATACTCTTTCTTCTGATGTATGAAACCGCCACATATTAGAACCGAGGTGTACATCCTCGCCCACGCCGTTTACATTGGTCCATCTACCCACTTGGCCATATCCATAATGTTGAACTAAAAAATCCATTATTCACTTGCCCCCTCTCCAGTACCTTGTTGTCCAGTTGTTACTAAAATGAAAAGACTGTTTGAATCGTCAAAAGTTTCCCCGAACTCTGTCTCAATCACTTCCTGTTTGTCCGATATAGGTATCATGCTATCATGCAAGTACTTGTCTTGCAGATTTTGCTGTCTTGTTATAATCTGTGATGATAGGTTGATTTCGCTCTTATATGTTCGCAAGACATCCACTCTCCCAGATATTTTAAACATACCAGCAGTTGCCGTTAAATCCGTCACAAAATAATAACGCTTGAATTTCGGAATGTAAAAGTAGTTGATACTCCACAAGTCGTCAATGATAGTGCTTTCATGCACTTCCATAGTTGGCGTCAACACGCTTGTATCGTCCAAAAGTCTAACGCTTGTGTATTGTGCCACTTCTGTTAGTTTTTTGTCTACAACATTAGGCGCAGATTCCGTTTTATAGAGAAAAATGTCCATTATTCCGCCTCCTCATACATCATGGAACATATATCATTTACCACATCATTTAATACAGTTAAAATGTAATTAAAACTAGCCACTTCTCTCTCGCTTTGAATCATCTGCTGGGAAGTTGTCACGCCTATATTTCCGTGCGTCCTCGATTCTGTTACATCCTGCCCCTGTACCGTTTCCGTGTCCTCACGATTCTGATATTCTTTTAAGTCGTTTCTTCCCACATAATCTTTTTTGTTTTGAATCGCATTATACTTTTCAATAACTGTCAAATCCTTGTATGTGGTGTCTGTGGTGTTTGTTCCGCTGTCACTGTCTCGATACTCCAGTGTCGGTTCTGCCGGATTAAAAGAGTTGCGCTCATGTGTTCTTATTGTACCCGGCTTTTCTGTCGTTGTCTGACCACCGCTCTGCACCCTGTCAGTGCTACCAGTTTGCGTGTTGGTTTCTGCACCGCTATAAGTTGTCTTTTCACTCCCGTTGTAACGCCGTTCGGTTGTTAGATTTGGCTTTCTGGTTGATGTTTCTTGCCTGTCATAGTTTTCAATCGGGTTATATTCTAGAGATAAAGTATCAAAGAGTTTCAACCACTTATATTTATTCATATATGGAGATGCAAGTAACAATGAATCGTTTGTTTCCTCATCTTCGAAAAGCAATAGTCTACTTCCTTGCTTGCTTGATATGACGGTGTCGAACGCCTTATAATTAGTGAAATAATCATCAAGAAAGTTAAAATCTGGCGTGTTAAAAAACTTCGGTATCAGAGGAATATCTTTGTTATTCCTCTCCTTTATTAGGGTTGCTAGTGTTTTCATCCTCTCTACCTCCTGTCTTTTCTGTTTCATGTGAAACATTTTCAATGTTGCTTTCTGAAACTGATATAGCCGCTTTCCATGGTTCGGAAAAATCCACCTGTAAATCAGCATCAAACAATTTATTAAACCTGTCAATAGCAAAACGCCTTGTCTGTAGCATATTGTATGGCAGAATCCGACTGAATATATTGTATCCTTGCATTTCAATGTTGTTCTGTTGCGCCATTTTTCCAGTTGAATTTAGTGCCATTCCGTAAAGAGTTGCCACTCTTGATAAAGTATCATCTCTAAACTTTGACAGAAATTGCAACTTTTCAATAAGTGTAGTGTCGCTTAACTCAAAAGAATGAATCACATTTTCTAACTTCTCATCATCGTTATATGCGGACGCTACCAAAGTGTTTGGTTCTCCATTATCTCCAGACTTTAGAGTGCTGTTTACGGCGTTTCTAACTTTTTCGTTAGCGCATCCGATAACATTAGATGGCATGGCTTTTTTCAGACACGCTCCCATGCAAGTGTCTATCTGTGTGAATAGTTCGGCGAACTTGATTCGCTGGTAGTCTGGCGTCTGTGTTTTGTTGTTAAAAACATAGATAAAGTCTTTTCCCTCGATACCCTGTACACTTATTTCTGGGTTAAAGATGTTCAGAACCGTTCCTTCCGTTCCCTCGTATGTGTACTTTGCACCCATCAATCCGCTAACGGTTGGCGTACCATACATTAATCTACCGTCTTTTAACCACATTCCAGCTATTCTCTCGTTCGTTAGGATGATGTCTAAATAGTCCGTGTTGACGCCGTCAACGCACTCTCCAGAGTACTCAAACATTGTTGTTAAAAGGTCAATTCCAGTTATATCATAACCTATGTTATTTAGTTCTTTTTTCTGTTTTTTCGTTAGATAAAGATTTTTAAAATTTGTCATAAAAAATAGGGCGGTTCTACCCGCCCCGCACCTCCTTCCTTAATCAAGCGTGAACGCAACAATAGGGAAATTGCTATCGACATAATAATTCAAAAACAGATGCAACCACTCATTCCAAAAGTCTGCGCAAGCCGTATATGATGAGGTTACTTTTTCCCTGTACGGACAAAGCCCCATTGCTCGCCTGTCGACAACCACTGCTACCAGATTGGAAATGTCCACTTGTTCGGTACCCAAACCTAGTTTATTGTTTGGATCGGCAGCAATGCTGACTTTTGATACTTCTTCCCAGTCAAAAAAGTTGCCAGATGTCTTTTTAATCATCTGCCACGATGGAAGTCCTGTAAAGTCATCCAGTCCAGTGTCGATTCGTTCGTTACTGTTCAGCCGTGGAATATTTCTAACGGCGTTTCGGAACTGTGTCAAGACATAGTTGTTAGTCTCTCTGCTCTGAACTGGGAAGTTTCCGTTGTTAAATGCTACAGTCATAGCTCGCATGTTGTCTTTTGTATCGGCAATTTTGCGAGTACAGTAAGCCAGGAACTTGTCGTTATGGAGTAATGCTGGTACATTAGCGGATTCCTCTTCCGTGATCACACCCTCTGTTTTGGCAAGTGATACCAGTTTCACATTGTTTTGTGTAGCTTTGATTGAAATGGCTGCCGCTACATCAATAAGCATATGAGCGTAAGTGTCCATAACTGCTTTCTTTGTTTCTGTGACCATTGAACGCAATCGACTGATGTATCTGTTCATTGCATCCCATGAAGTGAACGCTTCTTTCGTGTCCTCGGTACTAATTGATATAGGGATTGTTATTGGTTTCATCTCGTTGAAAATCTTCACTTCTACTTTTGGCTGGTAAAAAGTGTGTTCGAGGTCTGCATAACTCTTACCGTCTACCTTGTTAAACACCTCGTCTTGGATGATGTTGCACAGTTGCGGTACCACTCTTTCTTTGATACCACCCCACTCAAAAGAATCAATAACCAAGTCCTTTACAAGGTTTTCGTAAGTGTTGTCGAGGATCTCCATCTTTCCTAATCTTGACAAAAGAGCGTGCGTAAATTTTTCTGTGAGTGTGTTTGTGGTATCGTCCCCAATGTCGTGACCAACATCGATCAAATTTTCCATTGACAGCGCACCATCTGTTGTATATGAGTTTTCAAAGACATCCTTTCCAAATGTCTCAATCAATGCGTGTTTTGTCAACTCAACTACATTTTCAATCTTCATTCTCCAAATCTACTCCTTTCTTTTCGAGTGCCCTTTCAAGGGCGTTTATAGCGTCAGTATTGCGGTTAACAATCTCCGTGGTCTTAAAACATTGCCATGTCATAAGCAAACACATAGCAATTGGAAAACCTACTTGAGATATTAGTTCTGCCATTTTGATCATCCTTTCAGTTTTACATTGATAGTAGACTTTCCGTTTCCAATATCTCTAGCAACAACAAAAAGTTCCACTGGATTCAGTTCAACCATATTTTTCAAAAGTGGAATAATCTGTACCACGTTTCTCGATGATGAAACAAACAACTTATCGTCAGTTGTTTTAATAACTGCGATTTTCTTATCGGTTTCCACCGTCTCCACCTCTTCTACTTTGATGGTGGTGTTCACCACATTTTTCAATTTTTCAGCATCCCCTGTGATTGCTTTGAATAATTCTGTGTTAGTTAACATTCTAAACACTTCCTTTCTTAAAATTTCTATAGTCATTGTAACATTAAAAAAAATAACCTGTCAAGAGTTTTTTTCAAAGTTATAAAAAAATGACGCTATTTGATTGTTTTGAAAACGCACCATTTTACGATCAATCAAATCCCATATGAGCCGATCACCCTGCGTGTACCCTCTGCCGTGTCTGTATCTGTAGTCGGCTGGAAACGTGTCCGTATAGATTATGCTATCTTGATATGTCCGTGTTGCTCTCGTTACTTCGACTATGGTCATTCTTTGATAGCGCACCACTTTCAGATGTAATAATCGGTCCATGTATCTGATATAATGACGATTTGACACTACTATCTTATCGTCATCTTGGTCAATGTGTGGATATATTGAATGGGCCCATCCACCGCCTGTGATGCTGTTAAGTTCTGGCTTATTAAATCCATATAACAACCTATTTATTATTTTTTTATGCTTGCTTAATTTTTTGTTGCTAATAATGTTACAATAAATTGGCATACCTAGCGAAGTGTTGAAAACATCACTTTCTCCTGGTTGCATTGTTAAAACACTGTCGTGTATCTCCAATTCATAGAGATACTCGTTTTCTGTGTTTATGGTGTTTGCTAGCCAAAACACCTTAACACCCTCTCTGTCTCGTTGTATTGTTTTCAATAAATCTAAAAATCTTATAAACTCATTGTTAGAATAGTAGTCACGAATAAACTCGTCGAATATTACAATGTTACCATGCGGAGCATTAAAAGTAGACTTATACATATCGGAACGGTCTAATGATAAAGCATACATTATCACATCCGATTTATCAACAATTTCTCCGTCCTTTTCGGTTGCGTATCTCCACTCTCCTGCCCTGTACACTAGTGTGTTGTAAACTCCATCTGTCAACTTTTCCACATAGCCGCAGTCAACAATAACATTCACTAACTTGTTTAGATTTTTTGGCGCGATAGAATCGTGTGTGTGTCTGACATATACCGGAGTGATTCCGTTTACCTTATTAGCACATAGCGACCACAACAACACATTTGTTGTTTTTCCAGTCGACCGTTCCGATAATAACACATAGTGTCCTAATTCTTCATTCAGTGGCATATCCGTCGGATTAAAAAACTCGTCCGGCACACCCAACTTTCTATATAATTTATTTATCTCTTTAATATTCATCGTACGACACCTCTTTCTATATTTTTAAGAAGCCATGCTAAAAATTCCGTGTAGTCAGTTTCTTTCATTTCAAAGTCAATTGGATAGATCACACAAGCAGATCCGCTGTGCATTTCCTCTGATGTACCGTTAAAATCTGTGATAACATCCGTCACATCATTTACATAAGCGTGAGCATTTTTACAATTTTCAATTTTCAAACCAAAGTCAAACATATCAAACACTTCTTTCAGATTAGACACCTTGTTTTTATGCAGATACTTATTAAATGCCTTTTTAGGTAAACCGGCTACCGTACATTCAAGATCTCCATTATCATCTAAAACTAAATATCGTTTTGCTCCAAGCGTCTTAAATTTTACGATAGTTCCGTCGTCCGTTAGTTCTCCGAGATGACCCATTAGAGATATATCAAATCCGTTTTCTTGACAGAACTTATATCTCCGTTTTGCCATCTTTCTATTAAACCGCTTAAAAGTCTCTTTATGCTTTTCTGGATTGAGATACTTGCAAGAATCAGTATCTCCGTAAACTGCGTCATTTCCAATCTTATAAAACACATCCACTAGCAAATGATACCTTGCCCATGCGGTTGTGTAAACACCCCAGTATGGAGATAGAAGTGTGGTTCGAGCATAATTTCTGCGCTCATCCTCTCCCATCGGTTCACTCCCCCACTCGTCTGTATATGTAATGTTTTCGGATGGTATAGTAGTGACCATCATTCCGTAGAACGAATTGACTATTGCTTTCTGGTCTTTGTAGTCTAATCCAGCATTTTTCAGTCTTGTCTTTTCAGTGTAGGCATTAAAAAGCGGATTTATCACATATTTTGGTAGTTTGCCGCTATATGGAAACATCCACAATGTTTCACATGAAACATTTTTCCATTCGTAAAATTTTTGGTAAATTATCCAATCGAGATTAGTTAGCATTACTGTCATACTTTCTGCTTGTTTTATTCTTCCGTTGTCAATTATCGGATTTACAACACTGACACACTTATGTTTTGATTCGATAGAGTGTTGTGTCTTTGAAGTAATGCTATCAAAAATGAAAACACCGTACCATTGTAATTGACCATTTTTTATGACAGTTTCATAACCATCTGGATTTACTTTGACTGGTTTTGACATTGGAAATTTTTCATAAGCTATCCATGATGGATATGAACTCTCAAAATCCTTTGATTTCATGTTTTCCAAGACATAACCTGTCTTTGATGCGTTTGAATGAGTATACCCACCCCTAAACAAGTATCTAATTAAACAGTCATATTCTTGCATTGTATTCGGAAACATATCATTCATGAGCCAATCCTTTACCTCATTAGCTCTATCCTTGTTTGGATACTCTGTGTTAAAAGAATCTTTTAAGGATCTCCTACATATTGATGTTTTTGTTGTCGGAAAGAAACCATTTATTCCGTAGGTGTGTAATAAATACTCGATATATTCCGTAACCACTTTGACATCATTAAAACAGTAGCGTTCTTCTTTCCTTGTTAACGGCGTTTTTGTATTTCTTATCAAGGTGTAATCTAAATCCCCAGCCATCTTTTTGGTTTTTGTGTAAGCGTTCGCTGTCTTTTCAAGTGATATTCCAGAGATTGCAAGTGTGTCGACAAAATGGAAAATGCCAGTATCAAACATAAGCGGCTGTCTTTTTGACTTTGCAAACAAATTTGTAATAGGTAAAAGTTTTGAAACAAATGTAAAATCGTATGGTAGGTTATGTACGCCCACCAAAACGTTCACATTTTTCTGTTTTGACTTATTCAAAACCACATATTGTATCAGTTCTAACAATGTAGGAAGTTTCTTTATATCTCGTTCCAATAATGTATAATGCGTGCCGTTTGAATATATATCAAAAGACCATGCATAAACATATGACGCTTTATGTTCTGAATCAATAACGCTAGTTGTTTCAGTGTCAAAAGCACATATCACTGTGCTATTGTTTCTTCCTTTTCTTTTGCTACCCGTGTGTATTGTGGAATAATTTAATGCATTCCAATCCATGCCACGCTCGAGTTCTACAAGCGAATAAAATACTCTGTTCATATGTTTAACCTTTTCCTTTCTGACACTCCAAACACCTCTGATGGTGCTATTTCATGTTCCTTTTCTTTTATTGACTTGATAGCCTCATATACATCGTCAAGAGCTTGATTCCTTAAGCCTTTCCCCTTGCCGGTACTGTACATATTTTCTAGTAGATATTCCGCCTCGTTCATATTTTGAAGCGCTGCACCGTAAATATAGCGTTTATTCTCATTTAAGTATTTCTCGATTTCAACGGCTTTATCCACCTGTTTTTTATCATCGTATCTTTCACCAAAATATTGACTAAATGTTTTGGTCCTTTCCTCCAATTTTTGCAATGATTCCAAAGACACTCCTTTAATTCCTTTCATTGATATGTTACCAGTTTTGGTATAGCCAAGACCAAGTCTATCTATTCCTTGTGTCAAAGCTTCATAAGGGTTTACACCAATTGCGTTTTGTTTCTGATATGTTTGCATTTTATAATTGAGACGATTTACTATTGACCGCTTGCACTGTTCTGCCAGTTTCATTATTTTAACACCTCTTTCTTTATTGTAAATCTATTTCCGTGAAATGCTGGTACATAAAAGTATGTTTCGTCATCGATATATGGTATCATTCTACCGTCAAACGCGTAGCAATTAAGCATATATTCATAAGATGAAACTGCCCCATTAAAAGTCTTGTTTGTTGGGCACCCAGACGACCAAAAGTATGAATATTTTAATTTTTCGACTTTTCCATAGTTGCAACATTCAAAGACGCCATCATCCAGTTGTGTTTGCATTTCCTCGTATAAGTCAGCCGGACTAACTAAATCGGCTGTTACTTCCATGTCGACATACTCGTGTGTGCCAGTTCTATCAAAACACCATGTTTCTATAGTGTAACCGTCGTTTGTTGTGAATTTAACAGACTTCTGCCATGATGCTCTCTGTCTATGACCATCTTTACCCCATATTCTATACATTGCTCTCATATCTTACACTTCCTTTCCATACCAATCGGCAAGTATATTCGCTACTGACCTTGATTCAAACATTATTATTGTTGGTATTTCACTGTAGAAACCGCTTCTATCAATGTAGATACCATATATGTCATTATCTTCCATTTTATCTCGTTGGAAATCCTGTAGATTAGCCACTCCGTTTTTTTCCCATTTTTTAACGAGCCGATTACACTCGTACCCTTTTCCCACATATATACGCTTGTCAAATGCCATTACCATTTTCATGTTATCACTCCTTTCTTACTTATAGAGAAATGTAAATCAACTGGTCATTATCTGTGGTTACAACTGTCTGATAACATCCAGAACTTTTGTCGTAAATTACTTTTACCTCTTTACAATTGTCTGCAAATATTCTAAAACAACAATCCTCAACCTCTCTAATATCTGTAACATATTTAATATTATATTCATCATCAATACAAAATATTAAATGTTGACGAGCCATAGAAAGTAACTCGTATTCAGTATAATAATCTTTACAAACTATAAAATTTCTCTGTTCCGCATTCTTTCTAATTTTCATTTCTTACACCTATACAAGACTTTGTCTTGCCCTTTCTTTATTTGATAGTCTTATTGTATCATGATAATCTTAAATATTCCATTGACATATTACACAAACATTACAATTATATTTTGTGTAAATTGCTAGTTAGTAAAAACTAATTGTAGTTAGTTAAGTCTAACTAATCCCTATATCCCTACTTT
>ERZ827492.3018-NODE-3018-length-11032-cov-2.507698_pt1 | contig 11032 bp, 17 predicted proteins | sample MGYA00519704_ERZ827492 | MGnify/ENA primary metagenome ERZ827492 (study PRJEB31778, sample SAMEA3449325) | human gut metagenome | biome: human gut; feature: human-associated habitat; material: faeces | place: United Kingdom | collected 2010/2012 ...
GGCCGTCAGCCGCTTCCTCAAGCTGGTCAAGCCCGGCCCCGTCCTGATGGTCGCCCACAATGCGCAGTTTGACGCCTGTTTTCTGCGGGAGCTGCTGCGGGGCTTCAAGCCCGGCCACCTCGACTGGCTGGACAGCCTGACGGTCTACAAAGACCGCCGCCCCTACCCCCACAAGCTCGCCAACGCGATCCTCGCCTATGAGCTGGAGGGCAAAGTGCAGAACAGTCACCGGGCCATCGACGACGTGCTCGCCCTGTTCGAGGTGCTGAAGGCCATGGACGAGGAACGGGACGACCTCGGCAGCTATGTCAACCTGTTCGGCTACAACCCCAAGTACGGCGTCAGCGGCCGCCGGATCACCGGCGTGCGCTTCAACAAGAGCATCACGCGCCCCGAGCAGACGCTCCCGGCCCGGATGTCACGGAGGTGAAGAACATGGCCCCGGCCATCACCATCACGAGTGAGGAGCTGCGCGAGCGCGTCGAGGAGCACCTCGGCCGCTGGATCCCCGACAGCCTGTGGGAATGCTCCGAGCCCTACGCCCGCAGGAAGCTCGACCTCTGCCGGGAGCGCAGCCCGGAGATCGACTACTACAACGACGAGTACCTCGTCCTGCTGGCCGCCGACACCGTCAGGGAGACCGCGTTCAGCGACTTCACAATCGCAGCCTGCGAGGCCCTCATGACGGCCCCGGGCCAGTGAAAGGAGAAAATCATGGAAGCAACAAAAGAAAGGGCCGCCCGACGCGACCGGGCGACCCCTGCGAGAACATCCGGCAGCTCGCCAGCGCACGGATCCCGCACCCAAAGTATAACACGCCGCCGGCGCCGTGCCAAGGCCCGGATCCGGCAGGCGGCCGTCCTGCTGACGGCTGCCGTCATCGTGGCCGGCATCGGCGCAGTCATCTCGACCATCGCCGGAGGCCGTGAAAATACCACGGAGCTCCCGAAGCCGACCGCAGAGCAACCGGCGGTCGTCGTCACAACGCCCGCAGCGAGTACGCAGACGCCGGAGCCGACCGAGGCGCCCGTCCGCTTCTACCTCAGCGCCAGCGAGCGCGACACCGTGGAGCGTGTCGTCATGGCCGAGTCTGGCGGCGAGAGCTTCGAGGGGCAAATGCTGGTCGCTCAGTGTATTCTCAACGCCGCCGAGAAGGAGGGCGTGCAGCCCTCTGAGGCCGTCGTGATTTACAGCTACACCAGCAACCGCCCCGATCCCACACAGAGCGTCAAGGACGCCGTCGCGGCCGTATTTGACCGCGGCGAGGTCGCCATCGACGCCCCCGTCATGTACTTCTACAACCCCGCCCTCGTGACGAGCGACTGGCATGAGAGCCAGATCTTCGTCGCAGAGGTCGGCGGCCACCGCTTTTTCGCAGAAAGGAGCACAACCGCATGAGCGATAAAACCACCGCGGCCATCGCCGCAGAACAGCAGGCAGAGGCCCCCGAGGCCCCGGCCGAGGCGCTGCCGGCCGTCACCCTCGACGAGCTGGAGCAGGTCGACCTCGGCACCGTGGAGCAGGGCGAGCGCGCCCCCTTCCGCATCACTGACGACCGCTGCGCCGACTGGGCCATCCGCAAGATCGCCGAGGAGCGCAGCGAGTACAACCGCCTGAAGGAGCTGGCCGACCAGCAGAAGGCGGCCATCGAGGAAAAGGTCGAAGCCGCCCGCCGGCGCATGGAGAACGGCACCGCCTTCCTGACCTCCTGCCTCGCCGACTTCTTCAATACCGTGCCCCACAAGATCACCAAGACGACCGAGAAATACCGGCTTCTCTCCGGCACCCTGACCCTCAAGAAGGGCACCGTCAAGGCCGAGGTCGACGACTCCAAGCTGGTGCCGTGGCTGCGCGAAAACGGCTACGGCGACCTCGTCAAGGTCGAGGAGTCGGCCAAGTGGGGCGAGCTGAAGAAGCTGCTCGCCTACACCGGCGAGATCGCCACCATCCAGAGCACCGGCGAGATCGTGGAGGGCGTCACGGCCTACGAGACCCCGGCCACCTTCACGGTCGACATCTAAAGGAGGTGCCACATGGCAACTGAGACCAAAAAGACGGAGGCGGCCGCTGCCGCGGCCCCTCCCATCGAGGCCCGCTGTCTGACGCTCCGGCAGAAGCTCGTGGAAATGCGAAAAGCCTGCCCGGAGATCGTCAAGAAGAAGCACAGCGAAGGCGTCAAATACAAGTACGCCAAGATCTACGACGTGTGGGAGAAAATCACCCCCATCATGAACGAGCTCGGCGTCGACTTCGAGGTCATCGGCGAGAAGGCCACGCGCTACGCCGAGAACGGCGACCCGGTCTACTGGATCACCATGCAGACCAAGACCTACAACGGCGACAAGCTCATGTTCCTCTACGAGGCCGACCTGACGATCCGCTGGATCAACCTCGACAACGACGACGAGACGCTGGAGGCAGTCGTCCACGCCCTCGGCTGGAACGACGACCCGGCCAAAGCCAAGGGGGCCGCCCACACCTATGCCCTGAAATACTACCTGTTCGAGAAGTTCAGCATCGACCAAGGCGAGGACGACCCGGACAACAGCGACTTCGGCGCGCAGAGTAAAGGCCCCGGGGGCGGCTCTGGCGGCTCCAGACAGGGCCAGCAGCGTCAGGGGCAGGGCTCTGGCCGCCTGTCCGAGGCACAGCTCAGCCGCCTCTACAAGAAGGCAGAGGCCGCCGGCATGACCAAGGAGCGCACCATCGCCCGGATCCTCGAGAAGTACAAGAAGCAGGATCCGGCCACCCTGACCCGGCAGGAGTACGACGAGATCTGCAACTCCCTCGACGCCGCTGCCGCGCAGCATAATCAGCAAGGAGGTCAAGGCTGATGTATAACCACACAGGACTGCAAGGGCGGCTGACGGCCGACCCTGAGCTCAGACACACCCCGAGCGGCGTGGCGATCACCAGCTTCCGGCTCGCCAGCGACACCGGCCGCAAGACCAAGGACGGCCAGAAGATCACCAACTTCATCGACTGCGTCGCGTGGCGTGCGCAGGCCGAGTTCGTCAGCAAGTACCTCACCAAGGGCCGGCTCGTCCTCGTGGAGGGCGAGCTCACCAGCCGCAACTACGAGGACAAGGACGGCAACCACCGCAAGGCCACCGAGATCACCGTCTCCTCTGTCCACTTCTGCGACAGCAAGAAGGACGGCGGCCAGAGCTCTGGCAGCGACTTCGCCGATCCGGGCTACTCTGAGGGCTCCGGCGACTTCACGGAGATCGAGGACAATGGCGACCTTCCTTTTTAACCTGACCGCCGGACGACCGGCAGACGACCAAAAGCAGGCCACAAACAAACGACCACAGAAAGGAGGTGACGACCGTGGCATGGCTGCAAGTGCATCAGACACTCAAGGATCACCGCAAACTGTTCGACGCTGCTGACCAGCTCGAAGTCGAGCCGCCGCACATGATGGGGCTGCTCGTCTCGTTCTGGCTGTGGGCCCTCGACAACGCCCCGACCGGCAGCCTCGTCGACATCACGCCGCGCATGATCTCGCGGGCCGCTCAGTGGGACGGAGACCCCGAAAAGCTGGCGAAAACGCTGATCCGGGCGGGCTGGATCGACGAAAAAGAGGACGGGACGCTCGAGATCCACGACTGGTACGAGTACGCCGGCAAGCTGATCGACCAACGGCAGGCCGAGAAAGAACGGTCGGCCCGCCGCCGTGCTGCCGCCGCTTCGTCCTCGGACGATACACCGGACGACCAGACGCCGACCGCCGGACAGCCGCCGGACGCCACGCCAACGACCGGCGGCAAGAGTAGAGTAGACCAGAGTAGAGAAAAGAAAGGGAGAGTAACGCCCCCTACCCCCTCAGACGAGGGGGATGGCGCGGGGAAGAAGTCGCCCATCGAGGTCAGGTTTGACGAGTTCTGGAACGCCTACCCCAAGAAAGTCGGCAAGCAGTACGCCCTCAAGGCGTGGAACAAGATCAAGCCGACGGCCGAGCTGCATGAGGCCATCATGCAGGCCGTCAACGCTCAGAAGCACTCCGAACAGTGGCGCCGGGACAATGGCCGCTTTATCCCCAACCCGGCCACATGGCTCAACGGCGGCTACTGGGAAAACGAGGAGGTGAACGAAGGTGCAGAAAATCAGCGAGATCCTGAACAGCCCGACAGCTCCGGCCGAGACTGGGGCAAGGGCTTCAAGCCGGCCGACGACGAGTGACGCCGGTAACTGGATCTGGAGCAACGACGAGCGCCTCGCCGGCCGTCCCGGAGTCCCTGAGCCCGTCCCCTGCGAGTTCTGCGGCGCCCTGCGCTACCACAAGGGCATCCCGCTCGGCAACCGCATCCTCTGGCCTCCCTACGGAGCCGAGCGATGCACCTGTCCCGAGGCTGTGGCTGCCTATGAGAAGGCGAAGGCAGAGCGCGAAGCTGCTGAGGCCGCAGCCGCTAAGGCTGAGGAGGAGAAGAAAATGCGGGATCGCATCAAGCGCATCGTCGGCGAGTCAGGCATGGGCGACCGTTTCCTGCGGCGCACCTTCTCCACCTTCCAGCTCACCGACGACAACAAGCGAGCAGCGGCAGCCGCCCGACGCTATGCCGAAGGCTTCGACGCCATGCTGCCGCAGCCCGGCCGTCAGGAACCCGGCCGCAACGGTCTGTTTATCGCGGGCCCGCCGGGCACTGGCAAGACCCACCTCGCCGCTGCCATCGCCAACCACCTGATCGCGCAAGGCAAGCCGGTCATCTGCATGACGATGATCGACCTGCTGGAGCGCATCAAGCGCACCTACTCCACGACCGGCGGCAGCGAGAGCGACGTCCTGAAGATCTACAAGACCGTCCCACTCCTCGTGATCGACGACATCGGCAAGGAGCCGCCGACCGAGTGGGCGATCTCCACGGTCTACAACATCATCAACGGCCGCTATGAGGCATACCTGCCGACCATAGTGACCACCAACTACGACACCGAGGCCCTGATCGAGCGCATGACCCCCCGGGAGACCCGGGACGACATGACCGCCCGGGCCACCATCGACCGGCTCATGGAAATGTGCAGGGGCATCACCCTCACCGGCCAGAGCTGGCGCCAAAGATAGGAGGACATAACCCCATGAAAAAGGTCTACATCTGCTCCCCGTGCCGCGGGGACTACGAGAACAACATCCAGCGGGCCAAGGAGTTCAGCCGGGCCGCCGTGGAGCGCGGCTGCATCCCCATCACCCCGCACATCTACCTCACGCAGTTCATGGACGACACCGCCCCGGCCGAGCGCGAGCTGGGCCTGAGCATCGGCCGCGAGCTGGTGCTCATGTGCGACGAGCTGTGGGCCTTCGGCATCGACTGCCCGACCGCCGGCATGGCCGCTGAGATCGAGCTGGCCCGGGAGCGCGGGATCCCCGTGCTCAATGGCTTCAAGGCCATCAGCGAGATCCCCGAGGCCGAGAAGCGGGACGAGGATCCGCAGGACGCCGGCAGCGTCATCATCCGGGTGCCGGCCTTCCGGGCGATGGCCCGCTGCAACGAGCACCTCAACCACGGGCCCATCAGCATCGAGGTGGACGGCCGCGTCATCATCTACCTCGCCAAGCGCCTGAAGGAAAACCCGGGCAGCCGGCTCGAGATCGGCGGGTGATCGCCATGGACAACCCGAAGAAGAACGCCGAGGGCTACAACGACCCGACACCCTACGAGGCCGAGAAGCACATCCGGGCGCAGATCCGCGGCAAGCAGGCCCGGCTCGCCGGCAGCTACTTCGAGGCGATGATCTCCGGCTCCTGCGACTACTACCTCGACCGGGGGCTCGCCAAGATCGAAAAGACGCCGGAGCCCATGAAACCGCTCGGGCCGAAAAACTACAAGGGCCAGTTCCTCGCCTGCTACACCAAGCAGGCCCAGCCGGACTATGGCGGCACCCTGAAGGGCGGCCGGAGCATCTACTTCGAGGCCAAGCACACCGACGACGACCGCATCGAGTACAACCGCCTGACCAAGGAGCAGCGGGACGACCTCGAACACCACCACAAGCTCGGCGCCGTCGCCTTCGTCCTCGTGTCCATGAGCCTGACCGAGTGCTTCCGCGTCCCGTGGCCCGTCTGGCGGGATATGGCCGCCACCTACGGCCGCAAGTACATGACCCGCGACGAGCTGCTGCCCTACAAGGTGCCGGTCGTGGCCGGCTTCGTGAAGTTCCTCGACAAGCTGCCGCCGGAGGCCATCACCGTGAAAGACCTGAGCCCCGAGGAGCTCGAGCGTCTGAAGCAGATGATCCGAGAACAGCCGAGCACCATTATCGTCGGGGAGGTGCAGCCATGATCCCGCTCCCCGACAAGAAGTACAGCATCATCTACGCCGACCCGCCGTGGGCCTACCAGAACAGGGGCACCCGGGCGGCCGCCTCGAAGCACTACGGCACCATGACCGTCGACCAGCTCAAGAAAATGGGCGTCGGAGCTGCGGGGGGGGTATTGCTAACAGCGACTGCGCCCTCTTTATGTGGGCGACCTTCCCCATGCTGCGCGAAGCCCTCGAGGTGATCGAGGCGTGGGGCTTCACCTACAAGACCGTCGCCTTCAACTGGGTAAAACAGAACAAGACCGGCGCCGGCCTATTTTGGGGCCTCGGCAACTGGACGCGCAGCAACTCGGAGATCTGCCTGCTCGCCGTGAAGGGCAAGCCGAAGCGCATGAGCGCCAGCGTGCACAGCGTCATCATCTCGCCCGTCCAGCAGCACAGCCGCAAGCCGGCCGAGGCCCGTGACAGGATCGTCGAGCTGATGGGCGACCTGCCCCGGATCGAGCTTTTCGCCCGAGAGACGGCTCCCGGGTGGGACTCGTGGGGGAACGAGGTGCCGACCGCCGGCGCCAGAACGGAGGAAACCGATGGAACAGCTCACTATATTCGAGGTGCTGGAGAACATGAAACAGCCGCCCCGGCCGGATCCTGCGGATCCGCTCAGCCTGCCGGGCTTCGCCAAGGTGAAGGCGTAGCAAGGGGCTCCAGTGGGAATGGATTATTAAAATACCAGACACCTCGGACAAGTACACCATATACCTGAAGCACGGCCGGCCATTTTATAAAAGCAACTGCCCGCACTACAAGGGATACTGGGCCGACGGAGTACATGACGCCGTCGACTGCGCAGCCTGTGACCGGCCGCTGCCGTCCCTGATGTGGGACACCACCTGCAAGGGGGAGTTCACGGGCTGCCCCTTCTACGGAAAGGAGGAAACCAATGGACAAAACGACCCGGGAGACCCGGCGCCAGAGCTATGACGCTGTGCTCCCCAAGAGGGAGAAACGCTGCCGGCTGATCCTCGAGACCCTCGGGGCCCGGGAAATGACCGCCAGCGAGATCACCGAGGAGCTCGTCGCCGCCGGCGAGATCCCATACTTCAACCGCAACTATGTGGCCCCACGCCTCACCGAGATGAAGCAGATGGGGATCCTCAAGACGGTCGGCCGCAGGAAGGCCACCCGCTCGGACGCCACCGAGGCCGTGTGGGCCAGAGCGGAGCCTTCAGGCCCCACGGGCCAGACGGCCGCAGCCTACGCAGACAACCCGACCGAGGCCGAGCAGATGACGCTCGGATCGGCCACCTGAGAGGAGGGCCAGCATGGAACGTCTGACCCACGAGAGAGTCAACGGCATCAAGACGGGCTACTGGAGCGCAGCCACCAAGGAGGTGCTCGTCCAGAAGCTCGCCGCCTATGAGAACACGGGCTATGAGCCCGACGAGATCCGCGCAGCCATTGAACAGGCTGCCAAGAGCAGCGAAACCAAAACCGCGACAGTCATGGCCGAGTGTATTGCGGGCGCCCTGAAGGACACGCTCGAGAAGTACGGAACGGCCGGAGACAAAGAGAAAGGAGCAACCACATGAACGAACAGAACCAGCGCGACAGCATCATGTCGATGGCTCGCGGCGCCTTCGAGGAGCGCGTCGACTATGAGATGGACAAGGTGATCCAGAACATCCTCGACCCCAACACGAAGGCCACGGCCAAGCGCAAGATCACCCTCACCATCGAGCTGACCCCGGACGACGAGCGCCGCACCATCGGCGTCCAAGTGACGGCCAAGTCTACGCTCGCAGCCACCAACCCCGTCGCCACGGCCCTCTATGTCACCTCTGACGGCAACGGCGAGCTCGTCGTCGCTGAGATGGTGCCGCAGGTGCCCGGCCAAATGAACATGGACGGCACGCAGCAGGAGGCCCCGAAGCTTCTGAAGCTCGTCCAGCACGGATAAACACCCACAACACAGAACAAGGAGGACAACACAATGCTCGCAAAAATGATCGACAAAATCGTCAGCCTGAAGGAGACCAAAACCTTCGAGATCGGCGGCCAGACCTACACGGACGGCCACCTCACCCGGATCCCGCCCCACGTCGACCGCCCCGAGGCCATCAGCGTCAGCGGCCTCGACGGCGTCTGCAAGCTGATCCGCACCGAGCTGGAGAAGGTCGGCACGACCATCATGGTGCAGGCCAAGAGCTACAAGAGCGTCGAGGTCATGACCACCTACCTGCCCGACTTCTCCCGCGATACCCTCTACCGCGCCGAGGCAGACGCCCCGGGCATTTACACCGGCTTCCGCAGCCGCGAGGTCGCTCTGATCGAGCTGCGCAGCCTGTTCATCCCCAACGAGGGCACGGCCTACCTGCTCGACCTGCTGAGTCGCATGACCAACGAGAACAGCGTCAGCACCAACGACAACGGCGTCACGCAGACCGTCGAGGCACGTCAGGGCGTCGCCCTCAACGCGGTCGTCGAGATCAAGCCCCGCGTCATGCTGCGGCCGTTCCGCACCTTCCTCGAGGTGGAGCAGCCCGAGAGCGAGTTCCTGCTGCGCGTGCACCCCGAGGAGGGCATCGGCTTTTTCGAGGCCGACGGCGGGATCTGGAAGCTCGAGGCCAAGAAGAACATCGCCGACTACTTCAACACCAACCTCGCCGACCTGATCGAGGCCGGAAAGGTCGTCATCATGCAGTAAGGACACCGGCCGGGCGGGCTGCGGCCCGCTCGGCCCTCCAGAAAGGAGCAAGCACATGGAACGCATGACCCATGAAAGGGCCAACGGCATCAAGACTGGCTACTGGAGCCCCGCCACCAAGGAGACGCTCGTGCAGCGCCTCGCTGCCTACGAAAATACCGGCCTCGAGCCGTGGGAGATCGGCCCGGCCATCGAGAAGGCTGCGAAGGACGCCGAAACCGCGACCGCGACCAAGATGGCCGAGTGCATCGCCGGCGGCATCAAGGACACGGTCGAAGCGATCCACCGAGATCCTGATGGATTTTTCAAAGGAGGCGCCAGATGAAAGACTACAAGACCCTCACCCGCGAGAAGGTCGACGTCGAACCCGGGGCCGCCCGCTATATGGGCGAGACCCACATGATGGAGGACTGGAGCGACAAGATGATCGACCTCGTCCTCAACGGGCCGACCCTCAACGGCTTCAAGAAGGACGAGCTCCGGGCCATGCTGCGCCAGACCTATGCGGCCCTGAAGCAGTACGAGCAGATCGGCCCCATGGCCTCGCCCTACATGAACGACCCGTCGACCATCGTGGCCCGGGCCTTCGCCGAGCTCTACCCCGGCATCGACTACCACGCGCAGTTCGTCCCCGACCTGTGCGACGAGTCGGGCAACAGAGCCTTCGGTCTGACCATCTTCCCCGACGACGGCAGCGCACCCATCGTCTGCATCTCGGCTGAGGCGCCCATCAGCGCCGCCCCTGAGCTGCTGGCGCACGAGCTGGCCCATGTAGCCACGCCCGAGGACAAAGACCACGGCGAGGCATGGCAGACGGCCGAGAAGGCCATCGGCGACAAGTATGACGAGATGCTCAACTCCATGATCCCCGACGACGATCCGGGCGTACTCGTCCCGCACGAAGTCGGAGACGGCTGGCTGCTGCTCATGCCGACCCGGGCGCATATCCCGGATCCGCAGCGCGACGACTGGAAGCCTGCCACCTGCCCTATCTGTGGGGCCGAGTGCTGGGAGACCGAGATCCACCGGCAGGCGCTCGCTGCCGAGCCCGGACTTCGGGCCGTCTGTACCGACTGCGGCCTGCGTGGCGCCGCCGGCGTCGGACTCGTCGACACCAGCAGCAAAAAGGAGGAAAAAGACCATGAATGAGAACAGAAACAACAGCGGCACCGCGGGCGGGATCGGCTTCTGCGGGCTGCTGACCATCGCCTTCATCATCCTGAAGCTCACCGGCGTTATCTCATGGAGCTGGCTGTGGGTGCTGGCCCCGATCTGGATCCCCACGGCCATCGTCCTCGCCGTGCTGCTGGTCGTCCTGATCGTCGTCCTCGTGAAGGAGGGCGTCAAGCAGACCGAGGAGCGCCAGCGCCGGGAGCTGCGCAGCGAAAACATCGACAAGCAGGCCCACCGCTACGGTCTCGAGCGCCAGCCCGGGGAGACCGACCTCGAGCTGAAGAAGCGCATTGCCTTCCTCAAGCAGGCCGAAAGGAGGGCCGGAAACAGATGATGGACGAAAGAGAACGCCGCGACATCATGCTGCGGGCCATTCACCGCTATGGAGAAGCCGCTCAGATTGACATGGCCGTCGAGGAGATGGCCGAGCTGACCAAGGCCCTCTGCAAGGTCAAACGGGCAACGCCCGGGGCCACCACCACCGCAGCCATCGCCAACGTGATCGAGGAGATCGCGGACGTCCAGATCATGCTCGACCAGCTCCGGCTCATATTTGCCCGCAGCACCGACGAGGTCGAGGAGGAAAAACTGCGCCGGCTGCCCGGCCGGCTCAACAGCTACGCAGAGTCCAACCTTCACAAATGGCTGCACCAACAGTACAAGCCGGGGATCTGGAGCCGCACGGTCGACGCCGGAGCTCAGCCCCGCGAAGGAGGTGCCCCGGATGAATAAGGCAACCTGCCGCGGCTGCGGCGCCCCTATCGTGTGGATCAAAACGCCCGCCGGGAAGGCCATGCCGTGCGACCCGGCGCCGGTCTACTACAAGGCCACGCCGGACGGCAAGGACAAGGTCGTCACCACCCGGGGCGAGGTCGTGAGCTGCGAGATCGTCCCCGGG
>ERZ827492.3019-NODE-3019-length-11029-cov-3.578458_pt1 | contig 11029 bp, 10 predicted proteins | sample MGYA00519704_ERZ827492 | MGnify/ENA primary metagenome ERZ827492 (study PRJEB31778, sample SAMEA3449325) | human gut metagenome | biome: human gut; feature: human-associated habitat; material: faeces | place: United Kingdom | collected 2010/2012 ...
CATCGAGGTGGTTCTGGAGGTGGGCCAGGCCAGCGTGTCCATGCTCCAGCGTCGGCTGAAGCTGGGGTACGGCCGGGCGGCTCGCCTGGTGGATCAGATGGAGGAGAAGGGAGTGGTGGGCCCCTTTGAGGGGTCCAAGCCCCGCCAACTGCTCATCACGAAGGAGCAGTGGCAGGAGATGCGATACCGCCAAGGTATGGATGGGCCTGTCCCGGAACCGGTGCCGGACGAGCTGCCCTACGAGGGGGACGCGGTGCCCCAAGAGCGGGATGTACCGCCCTTTGATATGGACGAATAAAACAACAGCCCGGAAGGCGGAATCCAGGTTCCGCCTTCCGGGCGTGTTCCTTGTACGGGAGGTACAGGAGGCTGGGATCAGCCGCCGGCAGGGGCCGCCTCCAGCTCCCCTCTGCTCCAGGCGATGGTGTCCCGCAGGGTCTGAAGCAGATCCCGAGGACGGTAGCCCAGCTCGGCGGTGGCTTTGTCGTGGGAGAACTTGTCGTTACTCAGCAGGGTGTACAGGGAGTACTTGGTGAACAGGGGGCGCCTTTTCGTCCGCCTGGCGTGGAGGCGGATGGCGGGCAGGGCCGCCTTAGCCATCCAGTGGGGGAGGACGGCCAGACGCTTTCCTCCGGCCAGCTGGCGTACCATGGCCAACACGTCCCGAATTTCATAGTGGCGGTTGGAGAGGATGTAGCACTGCCCACTCACTCCCTTTTCCATGGCAAGCAGGCACCCGGCGGCCACATCCCGAACGTCCACGAAGTCGTAGCCCCCCCGGACGCAGGCTGGGAGCTTACCCCGAAGGTAGTCGTTGACCAGCTGGACCAGATGGTTGCCCGATCGGTCGTAGGGGCCCAAGATGCCAGAGGGGTGGACCACCACTGCGTCCAGCCCATTCCGGGCCGCATCCAGCACGGCCTGGGTGGCTTCCGCCTTGGTTTTGGCGTAGCCGCCCACCACCGCGCTGGGGGAGAAGTGGGATACCTCGTGGAGCACCTGGGACTTGTCCCCCTCGGGGATGGCGTGGACGGAGCTGACGTACAGCAGCCGCTGGACCTTGTATTCCCGGCACAGGGTCAGAACATTCTTAGTGCCGTTGACGTTGACGTCATAGGTGCGGGGGGAGACCTGATCAGAAATGTCAATGACCCCGGCAGTATGAATGACCTCGATCTGCCGTCCACAAAGGCCCTTAAACAGAGGACGCAGAGTGGAGAGGTCCCGGATGTCGCCCTCGACATATTGCACGCCGGGCAGGCGGGCTGCGGTCTCCCCCGGCAAGATCAGCCCTCGGACCTGGGCGCCTCGGCGGGAAAGAAGCCGGAGAAGGGTGCTGCCAAGATGACCGTTGGCTCCAGTTACAACATATATTTTTTCCATGGAAAGACCCCCGCGTCAAAAGATAGCCTGTTGAACTTCCAACACATTCATATTATAATGGAAAAAACAGCGTGCAACAAGGTACGGATTGAAGGAAAACGGTAGGATAATGAACACATTGTACAGAGAATGTACAGAAGTGGGAACCGTTCACAAAAAATTTTCAGATTGGGGGACTGCGCAATGGGGGCCAATGACCATCGCACCAGGGTGACAAGGATGATGATTCGAAAGGCCTTTACCAGTCTTCTGCAGCAAAAGCCTATCCAGAGCATATCTGTGAAGGAACTGTGTACAGTGGCGGGAATCAGCCGAGGTACCTTCTACTCCCATTATACCGATATCTATGACCTGATGGGTCAGATGGAGGATGAACTAATGGAGGAGGTCCGAAGAGGACTTGGAAAGATGTTGGAGGGCGATCCAGGTGAACCGAGCCTGTTGAAGGTGACGGAGGGGCTGTTCTGCAGTCTGCAGGAGAATGCCGACCTATGTACGGTTACCCTGGGGCCTCACGGGGACAAGGAGTTTGCGGCTCGGCTGCTCAATCTGGGTAAGGAATATTTCATCGAAGCGTACCGTCTGTATTTTCCCAACGCCACGGCGAAACAGCTGAAACATTACTATGCTTTCGTCAGCAACGGCTGCATGGGTCTGCTGGGCGAATGGTTAAATGATGGTATGACCAGCAGCGCTGAGGAGATGGCAAAGGTGGCGGAGAGCATCATGATGTATGGGATGGGTTTCTTCCGCCGCAAGGAATGTTGACCCGTCGAGTGTGGTTGCCCCGGCCGCATTCCGGCCGTAGCGGCCCGCCCCTGACCTGAAGAGTGCTGTTTGATTTTCAATTAGATAAAGATAGAGACAGAGAAAACGCCGCCATGGGATTCCCATAGCGGCAGTTTTCTTAAGGGGGAGAGATTCAGTCTTCCGCAGCCTTGTTCACACAGGCAATTGCGTTCAAACTGCGGGGATAGCCGATGTAAGGCAGGCACTGGGACACCACGCGGATGAGAAAATTCTTGTCATTGCCCAGGTTCATGTTGCCCTTGGCGTGGCCGGTGAGCTGGGGTTCGCATCCACCCTGGGCAGCAAGGAAGCAGAAGGTGATCATTTCCCGCTGCTTCAGGTCCAGACCGGTGCGGGTATAGTAGTCGCCGAAGCAGTTGGCGGCCAGCCAGCGGTTGATATGGCCGGATTTCCAGGCCTCCAGCATCTGGGGACCGAAAATGTCCGCCTGGGTCTGGGCACCCTTCTCCAGCCGGTCGGCCATGGTGGTGGTGGCCTGGCCGGCCAGCGGGAGGGCCACGCCTCGGGCGGTGAGCACCCGGTTGACCGCCTCCAGGAAGGGCAGAACCCGGCCGATGCCCAGATAGTCTACCCCCTGGTAGACGATCTCCTTCACCGCCACCGGGGACACCCCGGCGTCCAGGGCCTGGGGCAGGGCGAGGCGCTCAAAGGCGTCAATGCCCTGGTAGCCCAACAGGGCGGCCAGGATCGCGATGCTGCGGGTGACGTCGTCCAGCTCCTGCCCCGGCTCGTGGACCGCCTCATCGAAGGCGAAGTGTTCAAAGCGTTCCATAAATTCAGGATCCGTCGCGCGCAGGTGATTCATGGATCAGACCTCCAGCTTCTCATGTGATGGTATTGTGATGTGGGCAGGTTCAGAGAATGGTGACGGTGTAGCGCAGGATTTTTTCCTCTCCCGGCTCCAGCAAGACGCAGTAGGGCTTGTGGGTGAACTGGCCGTCCTCATCGTCCATCGCGCCGCACCCATGCCAGGGCTCCAGGCAGAGGTAGGGGGCGTTGGCGTGGGCCATGGTCCAGAAGGCGATCATGGGGAAGTCTCCAAAGCCCATGCGTACGCCGCAGCCGCCTGGCCCTACCAGACTGACGTGGCGGGAGCGCAGCCCCTCAAAGACCAGGGTGTCAACCTGGTCAAAAGTCTGGTGGCTGAGCCGCAGGGTGTCCGTATTGGGCAGGGCGTACACCGTCCGCTCCCGGCTGAGCAGCCCCTGGGAGGAGGGGATCATGGCGTGGGCATCCTCCCGCTCGTCAAACACCAGTCGGTAGTCCTCAAATTGCTCTCCCGGCCGGAGAGGACAGCGGAAGGCGGTGTGGCCGCCCACGCAGAAGGGCAGGGGATTTGCTCCGGGGTTGAACACCTCATACTGGGTGTAAAAGCCGTCCCCGGTCAGGTGGTGCCGTACCCGGAAGCGGAAGGGAAAGGGGTATTGCCGCAGCGTGGTTTCGTTCTCCCGCAGCTCGAATACCACATAGTCCGTGCCCTGCTCCACGGCGGTAAACAGACTGTCCCGGGCGAAGCCGTGCCGTCCCATGGAATAGCGGCTGCCACCCAGGGCCACCTGTCCGTCCTTGAGCGACCCCACAACAGGAAAAAGGTGGGGGTTGCGGCCCGCCCAGTACTGGGGATCCCCGCCCCAGATATACTCGGCGCCGTCTCCATCCCTCAGGGAGATCAGCTCCCCACCCTCCGGCCGGGCGATGGCGGAGAGGGACCCCCGGCGAAGCTCCAAGTCCATATCCATATGCCTCCATTCCGCCGTCCGAGCGGCATGTGATTGATTCATTTTGAGATTATAGCACCGGGAGGGCGGGAAGGGAAGAGGCTTCGCGGAAAAAGGGTGTGAAATAAATTGACAAAAAAATATCAAATTTGGCGGATTGCCTCTGGAGTTGCCTGAGGTTTTGTGGTATGTTAAGGGAGAAAACGGCCGTTCGTTCTCTCCCTGGAAGACCCGCTCCGCTGGGCCCTTGCGGGGGCCTCGGGACTGCCTCGCTGGGCCTGCGCGGGGGCCCCGAACAGCCTGGTGCGCGCGCCGCAGCCGAAAATGGGCGACAGGCTCCTCGAAGCATGTCCCCCGCGCCGCCGGCGGAGCATACGAGATTTTCCCCGGCAGGGAAAGACGGAAGGGAGCGGGCTATGCGCCAATGGGGAAAGGAAGGATCGCCTTGAAGCTCAATCAGGACTCCCGCATGGCCCTGGATGCCATGCGGGAGGGGATCAACATCATCGATACGGAGGGGCGCATCGTATTCGCCAACCGTGCCTACCAGGAGTTCCTCAACCAGGAGGCGGGGGGAGACATCGGTCCGGTGGAGGGGCGGATCCTCCGGGAACTGCGGCCAGGGGCCCGGTTGCCGGAGGTGGTGGCCACGGGGCAGGCTGTCCTTCACGCCCCCCGGATGGAGAAGAAAGACAAGATCTATTTCGTCAATATGTATCCCATCCGGCAGGAGGGCCAGGTGGTGGGCGGCTTGTCGGTGGTCACCTTTCTGAAGGACGCCTACGATTTCCAGAGCGAGCTGAAACGGTTTGAGAAGCGCAGCAAGCAGCTCCTCCGCCGGGTGAATAAGGCCAACTCCGCCCGGTACACCTTCGACTCCATCATTGCGGTGGGGGAGAATGTCCAGGCAGTGAAGGCGCTGGCCCAGAAAGCGGCGGAGACGGACGCCACGGTGCTGCTGGCCTCGGAGAGCGGCACAGGCAAGGAACTGTACGCCCAGGCAATCCACAATGCCAGCGCCCGGAAAAACGAACTGTTCGTGGCCATCAACTGCGCCAACTTCAACGCCAATACCCTGGAGTCGGAGCTGTTCGGCTACGTGGAGGGGGCGTTCACCGGGGCCAAAAAGGGGGGCAAGATGGGCCTGTTCGAGGCGGCCAACGGAGGCACCCTCTTTCTGGACGAGGTGTCCGAGATGGACTACTCCCTCCAGGCCAAGCTTCTCAGGGCCATCCAGGAGGGGCGTATCCGCCCGGTGGGCGGGGTGGAGGAGATCGAGGTGGACGTGCGCCTCATCTCCGCCTCCAACGCTGACCTGCAGGCTTACATCGAGGAGGGGAAGTTCCGCAGGGACCTCTACTACCGCCTGTCTACCTTCCAGATCCATATCCCGCCCCTGCGGGAGCGGCGGAACGACATCCCCGCCCTTACCCAGGTGATCCTTCAGGAGCTGTCCCAGAAGCTCAAGCGGCCCATCACTATCACCCAAGAGGCGCTGGGCTGCCTGGCCGCCCACGACTGGCCGGGCAACGTGCGGGAGCTGCGCAACGTACTGGAGTTCTCCGCCTACCTGTCGGACAAGGGGGCCATTGTCCGGCAGTCTCTGCCGGAGCATATTGCCCGTCCTGCTGCCGACGGGAAGGAGATCCCCCTGGCCCAGCGGGTGCGGGAGTTTGAGCGGGAGGAGATCCGCAAGCTTTTGTTGCAAAACGGGTCGGACCTGGCCGGGAAAAAGCGCACCGCCCAGCAGTTGGGCATCTCTTTGGCTACCTTATACAATAAATTGGTGGAGTGAATATTCTAAAATGTTGGAAATCTATGAAAAAATTTAGAATTGAAGCAGCGGCATGGAGTTTCAGGCCGATGTAGGGAGAGAGGTCCGAAGTAAAATTCTAAAATAGTAGAACTTTCTGATGGGGAAGCGCCGTAGGACGCGGATGGGCAAAATGCCGCAAATCCGCCGTACTGCGGCGTTTTCTGTATATAGTTTGCCCAATGACAAACTTGGCATTCATTTTGCATTTAACCAGGATAGATGCCGTATCAACCTGAGCGCGTATTTGGAAGGAGTGACTGTCAGATGGCACTGAAATTGACTGTCTATGAACAAGAGATGCTGGACGGTAAGCACGGAGAGGCAAAGCAGCTGGCCATGAAGATCATGGTCAAGGTTGGAGAACCCCTGGGCGCGGAGGAACTGGTGGAGGTTGTTTCCGTGCAGGCCATGGCTCACTTCGGCTCTTTGCACATTGCTGGCCGGGACTACCTGGGCCGCTTGGCCTGCATGGGCGGCAAGTGCTGTGTCCCGACGACGCAGGATCCCGCGTCCATCCCCTTTGACACCTGGGAAGAGATGGGCTATGACAGGGAGTATGCGGAAAACCAGATGAAGCTGTGTGAATCCGTGATGAAGCTGGGGGAGTACCACGCCTGGTCCTGTACACCGTATGTTCAGGGAAGCGTGCCCCGGCTGGGCCAGAACGTGGCCTGGGCCGAATCGTCCGCGGTCAGCTATGCAAACTCTGTTCTGGGCGCCCGTACGAACCGCACCCCGGCCGGCCTTGCGGTCTGCGCGGCCCTCACCGGCCGCATTCCCAAGTTCGGCCTCTATTTCCCGGAGAACCGCAAGGCCCAGGTAAAGGTTAATGTGGATGCCGGCCCGCTCCAAGACCTGGACTACAACACCATTGGCATTATCCTCGGCAAGCGGGTGGGCAACTATATTCCCGCAATCTATGGGATTCCGCAAAACGCAACCAATGACAACCTGAAGTATCTGGGCGCCTCCGCGGCTTCCAGCGGGTCCGTGGCCCTGTGGCACGCCGTGGGCGTGACCCCCGAGGCGCTATACAACGACCCGTTTGAAGGGCGGGAGCCACTGGATGAGTTTACCATCACCCGGGAGATGCTGACGCAGACGGAAAAATCCCTGTGCACCAAAAATCCGGGTGAGATCGACCTGTATGTGACAGGGTGCCCCCACAGCTCCACGCAGGAGGTCTCTAAACTGGCCCAGCTGATGGAAGGGCGCCGGGTGAAGCCTGGCAAGGACATCTGGATCTTCACGACTGCTGAGACCAACAATATGCTCAAGCGCTCCGGCGTCATCCAAAAAATGGAGCAGGCCGGCGTGCGCATGATGGTGCAGACCTGCCTGGTCATTTCGCCCTTGGTGGGGAACGGAAAATACAAGACGCTGATTACGGATTCCGGCAAATTTGCCAGCTATCTCCCCTCGGAGCATGGAATAGAGCTGGTGTATGCGTCCATGGAGGATTGTGTGGCGGCGGTCACGGAAGCTGTGTAAGGAGGGAATGGAAATGGCGGAAAAAATTATTCTGAAAGGGCGCGCGCTGGCCCCCGGCGTGGTAGAGGGCGAGGCCCTGGTCAGCAAGGAATCCCTGGTATGGTCCCATGGGGTCAACCCCCCAACGGGTAAAATCGTGGATGTGCGCGTGGCCGTGTGCGGCGAGTGCGTGAAGGACAAGGTGCTGGTTTACCCCCTGGGGAAGGGATCGACGTCTTCGGCGACCTGGATTTTGGACACGACGCGGTGCGGCAACGCCCCGAAGGCCTTTATCAACCGGGAGACGGAGTTGATCATCTTAACCGGTGCGGTTCTCTCCTCAGAGCTGTATGGCGTGACCATCCCCGTGGTAGACCGCCTGGACAAGGATCCCATTGAGGTGATCGAGACGGGGGACTGGGTGAAAGTGGATGGAGACCACGGGATTGTGGAAGTGACAAAGCGCGCAAAATGACCGGGTATCCCGGGATCCGGTCCAAGGACCGGGTAAGGGCTTGAATCAACACAAATCAATAGAGTTGGAGAGGTGAATTCATATGACGCCTGAAATTATCTTTACCCTGGTTACGATCGTCGTCATGTTCGTCCTGATGCTGACAGAGATCATTCCCCTTCCCGCCACAATGGCCCTGACGGGAATCGCACTGATGTTTGGCGGGATCGTGACGCCCAGCTCCGTCTATTCCAATTTCGGCGGAAGCACGATCATTTTCCTCATTGTAATGTCGCTCATTGTGGATGCTCTGACGGAGACAGGCATTATTCAAAACCTCAGTGACCTGGTGTTCCGCGGGAAGATCCTGGTCAACCAGCGGTTTGCCATCTTTGTCACCTGCATGTTTTCGGGAATTGCAACCGGCTTCCTCTCCAACACGGCGCTGGTCGTGATGTTGATCCCGGTGCTGGCCGCGCTTGTCCTCAAGTCCAACGGCAATCTCCGTCTAAAGTACCTGCTGCTGGGCGTCGCCACGGAGGCCACAGTAGGGGGATCCATTTCGCTGATCGGCGGCGCGCCGAACCTGGCAACCCAGGGCGCGCTGGAAGAGGCCGGCGTGGAGACCATGGGATTTTTCTCGGCGGCGCCGCTGAGCATCATCCTGGTCATTGTGACCGCGATCTATTTTGCCACCCTCGGCTATAACATCATGCGCAAAGTCTGCAACTTTGACGATACAGAGATTACCAAGAACGCCGCGCCCACCAACCGCGTCTCTGCCCCCACGTGGAAAAAGGTGGTCTCCCTGGCAGTGCTGGTGGGGTGCATCATCTGCTTCATCCTGGACATCGGGGACAACCAGATCATCGGGTTTATCGGTGTGGCCATCCTCTGGATCACGCGCTGCACCAAGCCGGGCCCCGCGCTGAAAGCGGTGGATTGGAACACCATGTGGGTGCTGAACTTTGCCCTGGTGGTGGCGGCGGCAGTGATCCAGAGCGGAACCGCGGCCTACGTTGCAGATTTTATCCTGGTCCTGTGCGGAGGGGAAAATGCGTCCTACGTCTTGGTTCTGCTGGTCGTGCTCGCGATCGGCGGAGTGTTGACCCAGGTTCTGTCCAACACGGCGACCAATGCCATGTTCACCCCGATCTGTATCTCTTTGGCGGCATCCCTGGGTATATCCCCATTGGCGATTGCCATCCCTAGCATGCTCATGGTAAACTGCGCGGTGACATCCCCCCTGGGCTCCCCCTGTATGACGGTGGCGCTCAACGGCGGTTATCGGCCAAAGGACTATTTGCTGGTGGGACTTCCTCTCTTGATTATTCTGATCCCGTTTAATATTTTCGGCTCTCTGATAATTTACGGGGTTTAAGCAGAAAGGAAGTTATGCCATGAAAACCATCCGTATCGGCAGCGGCGCGGGCTACGCCGGCGACCGCCTGGAGCCCTCTCTGGAGCTCATTGAGAAGGGCAACCTGGACTACATCAGCTACGAGTGCCTGGCCGAGCGCACCATCGCCATCGGCCAGCAGGCCAAGCTGAAGGACCCCACCAAGGGGTATAACGGCCTGCTGGAGCACCGCATGGAGAAGGCCCTGCCCCTGTGCTGGAAGCACAAGGTGAAGCTCATTACCAACATGGGCTCCGCCAACCCCCAGGCCGCTGCCCAGAAGTGCGTGGAGATCGCCCGCAAGCACGGCCTGACCGGCATGAAGATCGCCTGCGTCACCGGGGACGATCTGCTGCCTGTCATTGACAAGTACATGGACACCGAGGTGTGGGAGACCCACGAGCCTCTGTCCAAGCTGCCCGGCGAGATCGTCTCCGCCAACGCCTATATGGGAGTGGAGGGCATCCTGAAGGCCCTGGACCAGGGGGCAGACGTGGTCATCACCGGCCGCGTGGCTGACCCGGCCATCTTCATGGCCCCCGCCATCCACGAGTTCGGCTGGTCCCTGGAGGACTGGGACAAGCTGGGCAAGGGCACCATGATGGGCCACCTGCTGGAGTGCGGCGGCCAAGTCACCGGCGGCTACTTTGCCGAGCCGGGCAAGAAGGACGTGCCCGGCGTGGGCCACCTGGGCTTCCCCATCGTGGAGATCGCCGAGGACGGCTCCTTCTTCGTCACCAAGGTGCCCGAGGCGGGCGGTATGGTCACCAAGGCCACCTGCTCCGAGCAGATCATCTACGAGATCCATGACCCGGAGAACTACCTCACCCCAGACGTGGTGGCTAACTTCAAGAATGTGAAGTTCACCGAGGTGGACAAGGACAAGGTGGTGGTGGAGGGCGCCACCGGCAAGCCCAAGACCGATACCTTCAAGTGCTCCATCGGTTATAAGGACTGCTACATCGGCGACGGCGAGATCAGCTACGGCGGCCCCGGCTGCCTGGAGCGGGCCAAACTGGCGCTGGATATCCTGAAGGAGCGGCTGGAGCTGGTGGCTCCCGGCCAGTTCGACGAGATGAAGTACGACCTGATCGGCTGCAACAGCCTGTACTGGAACCCTGACTATCAGTACAACGAGCCCAGCGAGGTGCGGGTCCGGGTGGCAGGCCGGGCCAAGACTAAGGCCATTGCCGACCTGGTGCCCAACGAGGTGGAGGCCCTGTACACCAACGGCCCCGCCGGCGGCTGCGGCGCGGTGAAGCGCACCCGAGAGATCGTCTCTGTGGCCTCCATCCTGGTGGACCGCAACGACGTCAAGCCCGAAGTGGAAGTTTTTGAAGTCTGATAAGGAGGGAAGGAACCATGAAGCTTTGGGAAATCGCCCACTCCCGCACCGGGGACAAGGGCAACATCTCCAATATTTCTCTCATCGCCTATGATCCCAAGGATTTTGACCTGCTCCGGGAGAAGGTGACCGCGGAAAAGGTCAAGGCCCATTTCGCGGGCATGGTGAAGGGGGATGTGGTGCGCTATGAACTGCCTAACATCCAGGCCCTCAACTTCGTCATGTATGATGCGCTGGGCGGCGGCGTCACCCGCTCCCTGTCCGTGGACATGCACGGCAAGGGTCTGAGCTCCTACCTGCTGAACATGGAGATTTAACAGACATCTTTTCATATTCATAAAAAGGTGACAGATACAGGCCCGGCGGTTCCTGAAAAGAAGGGGACTGCCGGGCCTGCGCTTTGGAAAAGGATTAAAGCTAAAAACACAGAACCCGGCATGGTATTTGCCATGCCGGGTTCTGCTGCTGTAGGATTACTTCTGATTTAGACAAATCCTGATTACTTGGGGAACTTGATGGCGGCCTGAGCGGCAGCCAGCCGGGCGATGGGCACACGATAGGGGGAGCAGGAGACGTAGTTCAGCCCCATCTTGTGGCAGAACTCGATGGAGGTGGGATCGCCGCCGTGCTCGCC
>ERZ827492.3021-NODE-3021-length-11024-cov-2.487009_pt1 | contig 11024 bp, 11 predicted proteins | sample MGYA00519704_ERZ827492 | MGnify/ENA primary metagenome ERZ827492 (study PRJEB31778, sample SAMEA3449325) | human gut metagenome | biome: human gut; feature: human-associated habitat; material: faeces | place: United Kingdom | collected 2010/2012 ...
TGCCGCCAGGCGCTTTTTCCGCACATCCTCCGGCATGCCGGTGAGTATCTCCCGGCGGATGGAGCTGAACAGTCCCCGGTCATCCCGCCAGACCTGGCCGTTGGAGGCCTCCGCCAGAGCATGGCTGGGGAGATACAGCCATGCCTGCCAGCTGTCCGGGGCCCCGGCACAACCGGTATAGCGGCGGTAAAAGTCCCCTATGCGCCGCACTCCCCGGCTCTGCTCCGCCAGGGCGCTGGATATGGCCCCGCCGCCCTTCAGCTGCCGGTAGGCCCGGCTCAGTGCCAGGCCTATCTCCCTGTCGGTGTCGTCGTCTATCCAGAGGCAGAAGCCCTCTTCAAAGTCATGGTCCTCCGACAGCTCGTCGTCATAGCCGAAGCATTCGGAACCGTGGCCTGCCAGGCCCACGGCTATCTTGTCCTCATATTCCGGGAAGAGCCGGTGGATGAGCTCCTTTCCCCGGCTCTCGTAAAGCTCCCGGGCTCTTTCAAGTCCCCGCATATATCTTCTCCGCCCTCTCTTTCAGTTCTTTTGCATAGAGGAAGTATCCGAAATAGTCGAAAGTTGGGGCGCACTTGGATATAGTAAAGGCGTGGTAGCCGTCTTGCGGAAGCTTGTCATCGTTCAAAAGCTCCCAGGCCCGCTCCATGCACTGTTCTATACGTTCATCCTCCATGTCCTGCTTGGCATACATCTCCGCCATGTTGCAGTAGCTGACGGCCATGTCGTTGCCGGGATTTTCACAGTGCTCAATGACCTTCAGGGCCAGATTGAAATACCGCTCCGCTCCCTGATAGTCCTCCACGTCGGAGCAGGACAGGGCCATATTGTTGTACAGCCCGGCAAAGCGGTAGTCCATGGGGTCCAGCTTCTGGGCATACACCCGGCTGACATGGCGGAACACCGGCAGTGACTCCGCCGCCCGTCCAAAGCATTTCAGGGTAGTGGCGGCGTTAAGGAGCACTGTGGCTCCGGACAGGGTCTCACCCATACGGTGCTCCCGGATTATTTTCATGGCCCGGTCCACGGCGGCCAGTCCCTTGTCCATATTGCCGCTGCGCCGGTACTGACCCAGCAGCTCGCTGGTAAAGCTCAGCTCCGCCCGCCAGTCTCCGCAGTTCTCGGCCTTGGCCTGCCAGTCTTCCAGATATTCCTGGGCCTCGTCCTCCCGCCCCTGTTCATACAGGGCGTCCAGCTGCTCTATCACATTCCTCACCGGCAGGCTTACAGGACAGGGGCTGCTGTCCGGCGTACCGGTGTACATGCTGCTGTCAAAGGGGCAGCAGCTCTCGGTATAATCTTTTGGGTCCATAATATCTCCCGCTCACCGGTATTTTCAGGGTGCCTGTCCCTTCTTGAAAAGGGCCCCCGTCACGGTGTATAATAAAGTATTCTATCACAAATGCTAACATAAAAGAAATTTGGAGGCTGTGGCATGAGCAACAGTTTGATAATGGAAAAGTCCCCCTACCTGCGGCAGCATGCCGAGAATCCCGTGGATTGGCTGCCCTGGGGCCAGGAGGCTTTTTACCGGGCCGACCATGAAGACAAGCCCATCTTTCTCTCCATCGGCTATTCCACCTGTCACTGGTGCCACGTGATGGCCCGGGAGAGCTTTGAGGGCTCTCAGGTAGCTGCGCTGCTGAACCGCTACTACATTCCGGTAAAGGTGGACCGGGAGGAGCGTCCGGATGTGGACAGCGTCTATATGAAGGCCTGCGTGGCTCTCACCGGCAGCGGCGGCTGGCCTCTCACCATTATCATGACTCCGGACAAGCTGCCTTTCTTTGCCGGAACCTATATTCCAAAAAACAGCCGGGGCGGGCAGGCCGGACTCATCCCCCTGCTCTCCGCCATTGCAGCCAAATGGGACAGAGACAGGGAATCTCTGCTGCAAACGGCTCAGGAGATAAGTTCCTTTGTGGCCCGGGAGCAGCCCGGCTCTCCGGCCCAGCCCGGAAAGGATAGGTTTACGGCCGCTGCCGGGCAGCTGGCCGCCGCCTATGACAAGGAGTACGGCGGCTTTGGCACCTCCCCCAAGTTTCCCTCGCCCCATGACCTGCTGTTTCTTCTGCGTCTTTCCCATTTTACTGGATACAAGGAACAGCGGCAGATGGTGGACAACAGCCTGAGACAGATGGACCGGGGCGGTATCTTCGACCATTTCGGCGGCGGCTTTTCCCGCTACTCCACTGACCGGGAATGGCTGGCCCCCCATTTTGAAAAGACCCTCTATGACAATGCCCTTCTCTCCTTTCTCTACACCGAGGCCTGGCAGGACGGACACATGGCCCTTTACCGGGATGTGGCGGAGAGCACCCTGGACTATTGCCTGAGGGAACTGAAGGCAGAGGAGGGAGGCTTCTTCTCCGCTCAGGATGCGGACAGCGAAGGGGTGGAAGGAGCATACTATCTCTTTACCCCAGCGGAAGTGAAATCCGTTCTGGGAGAGGATGCCGGGCGGCATTTCTGCAACTGCTACGATATTACCGACGAGGGGAATTTTCACGGTAAGAGCATACCCAATCTCCTGCTGAATAACCGCTGGAACTTCGTCCCTGAGGGCTACGACGAGTACCGGGAAAAGCTGCGCATATACCGGGAGCAGCGCATGCCCCTCTTTACCGACGACAAGATTCTCACCGGCTGGAACGGCCTTATGCTCATGGCCTTGAGCCGGGCAGCCAGCGCCTTCAACGACCGGCGCTATCTAATGGAAGCTCAGGAGCTGGCAGCCTTTATGGCTGAAAAGCTCTACGAGGGCGGGCGGCTGAAAGCCCGGCTCTGCGGCGGCGAACTGCGCTTCGACGCCCAGCTGGACGACCTGGCCTTTTATGCTCTGGGACTTTTGGATCTGTACCGGGCGGACTTTAATGTCCAGCATATCTCCGCCGCTCAGGCCCTGGCCCAGGAGATATTGGAAAACTTCGCCGATGAAAAAGGCGGCTTTTTCCGCAGCTCCCGGGAGGCGGAAAAGCTCTTCATCCGTCCCAAGGAAATTTATGACGGAGCTCTGCCCTCAGGCAACAGTGCCGCTGCCCTGCTCTTTTCCACCCTTGCCCGGCTCACCGGGAAAGGCCTTTGGCTGGAGGCCGGGGAGAAGCAGCTGGCATTTCTCTGCTCCGCCTGCTCCCGGGTCCCGGCAGGCTGCGCCTTCGGCTATCTGCCCATGCTCACCGAGGTATACGGAGGCCGGGAGCTGGTCTGCGCCCTGCCCTCCGGGGAGCTGCCCGGGGCATTCAAGGCGGTACTGGGCCGTTACGCCCCGGAGCTGACAGTGCTGGTCAAGACGCCGGAGAACTCCCCTCTTCTCTCACAGTTGGCCCCCTTCACTGCCGAAATGCAGCCCAAGGACGGCAAAGCCGCCTATTATATTTGTCAAAACGGCAGCTGCTCTCTGCCGGTGACGGAGCTGTGAAAACTTAAGAGCCCTGCCTTCAGCATAAAAAAGAACCGTTCACACGGTTCTTTTTTTGTGCTTATTCAATTCAATATGCCCCGAGTTTATCAGCGCCAGCAGAATGATTATTCCATATCCCGCAAAACTCAAAGCGTCGGGAATCTGCTCAAAGAGGACCAGGCCCAGCAGGGCGGAGAAGATTATCTGGGAATAATCATAGACCGAGATCTCTCTGGCCGGGGCATAGCTGTAGGCCGCTGTGATGCTGAACTGGCCGCAGGCCCCAAACACTCCGCACAGCAGCAGCCACAGAATCTGCTCCGGGCTGGGTGTACTGAAATTCAGCAGAGCCAGCGGCAGCATCGTCAGGGTGGAGAATGCGGAAAAGAAGAAGACCACATAGGTCTTGGCCGCACCATGGGTAGTGGCTCCCCTGACGCAGGTATAGGCAGCTCCGGCGCCCATCCCGCCTATTGCCCCCACTATGGCCGGCGCCAGCAGCAGGTTTGAGAGCGAGGGCTTTATTATAAGCAGGCTCCCTGCAAAAGCCCCCAGCACCAGCAGCAGCTGCTTTAGGTTCATCCTTTCCCCCAGCAGCAGGCTGGAGAAGATCACCGCAAAAAAGGGCGACATCTTGTTTAGCATATTGGCATCCGCCAAATTGATCCGGCCTATGGCGTAATAATTGCACACCAGGCCCACCGTGCCGAAAATGGCCCGCATCCAGACAAAACGCCGGCTCTCCCTGCTAAGTTTAGTGGGCACATGGTTCTTTATCATCATTGGGGCGGTTATCAGCAGGGCCACAAAGTTTCTGAAAAAGGCCTTCTCAAAGGTGGACACATCCCCCGCCAGACGCACGCAGGCGGACATGGACGCAAAGCTCAGCCCTGCCAGAAGTATAAAGATTATTCCCTTGGATTTGTTGCTCATGTCTTTTCTCTCCGAAATATCCCCGGTGCAGCTGCACCGGGGATATTTTACAAATTATGCTGTCCTGTGCCCTGGGTTCAGTCACCCATGCAAATGCCGATATCCCTGGCCACCTGTATCATCGGGTGATCCACAGGCAGGAACTTGGTGCGGCTGGCCGCCTCTTCCAGAGGTATGGAGCAGATCTCTCCCCCCTGTATGGCCACCATGCGGTCGTATTCCCTGTTGATAATCAGCTCGGCTGCAGCCGTACCGAAGCGGGTTGCCAGCACCCGGTCATAGGGGCAGGGAGGGCCGCCTCTCTGGTAGTGGCCGGGTACGGTGACTCTGGTCTCCTGGCCGGTGAGGGCCTCAAGCTCGGCAGCGATCTTGTAGGATACGGCAGAGTAATTTGAGGACTCCTTAAGACGGCGGCGGGTCTCCTCGTCTAATACTACGTCATCCTTGCTGACGGCACCTTCAGCGCAGGCCACAATGGAGAAACTGCGGCCTTTTTTCTTTCTGGCCTCGATAAGCTCCGCCACCTTGTTCAGGTCATAGGGTATCTCGGGAATGAGTATAACGTCGGCGCCGCTGGCTATGCCTGCATTTAAAGTCAGCCATCCGGCGTCACGGCCCATCAGCTCCACCACGAAAATGCGGCTGTGAGAGCTGGCAGTGGAATGTATATAGTCGATAACATTGGTTGCTATGTCCACGGCGCTCTGGAAGCCGAAGGTGGTATCCGTGCCGTAAATGTCATTGTCTATGGTCTTGGGCAGAGTTACCACGTTCATCCCGGCGTCTGAGAGGAGCTTTGCGCTCTTCTGGGTACCGTTGCCCCCCATTATCACCAGGCAGTCCAGGTTCAGCCGGTTATAGGTGTCCTTCATGGCGGGGATAAGGCTGTTGCCCTCCTCATCCACTATATCCTTGCCCGGGATATAATGCTGCCTTGAAGTTCCCAGTATGGTGCCCCCCTGGGTGAGTATGCCGGAGAGATCCTTCTGGGTCATGAACTTATAGTCGTTTTCAATCAGGCCCCGGTATCCGTCATACATACCGAATATCTCAATATTGTCCAGCTTCTCAAAAAGGGCTTTGCCCACGCCTCTTATGGCCGCATTCAGTCCCTGGCAGTCGCCGCCGCTGGTTATGAGTGCAACTCGCGTCATTCTTTTCAAAGCCTTAGCCTCCTGTATTCTTTTTGGAAAAGGGGCTGCCCTGAGGCCTCCCCTACCCGCCCAAGGGCGGGTTCCTTACTCAGATAATTATGTTCCATAGCCGGGTTTTTTGCAAGACTTATTTGCAACAATTTTCACACTTCTATAATTTTTTCTGTTGTTCTCTTGGCGTCCCCAGGTTTTCCGGTAAAAAAAATAAAGGATGGAGCCTGAGGCGCCATCCTTTATAAAATCGTTTTCTGCCCTCAGTGCTGCGCCAGGAGAGGGCGCACTGCCTTCTCATACATGAGGCGCTGCCCCAGGCGGTTTGGGTGTATCCCGTCGGGACACAGGTATTTCTCCTGTTCTTCAATAGAATCCGGGAATACCGAACGGAGGTCCAATATCCGGCAGCCCAGGCTCTGAGCCACCCGCCGTACCATTGCACTGTAGCCCTCCTGCCAGCGGTGTATGGCCTCCAGGTCTCCCAGCCAGTGCAGGATGGCCCCGCTGTCCAGTCCTTCCCGGCACACATGGGCCAGGTATCTTTTGGAGGATATGGGCGGCAGAGTAGCCGCTACCGGCAGGCTCCCCGCCTCCTCCACGGTCTTTATCATCTTGGCATATTCCTGTTCAAATTCCTCCGGAGGCACCACGCATAGGTGCTCCCCCTCCGGGTCCGCCGCAACTTCAGCCCAGTCATAGGCGCAGTCATTGCCGCCAAACTCTATCAGCGTGTAGTCCCCCAGACGGCCCTGACCCAGGAACTTCTCCAGACGGCCAAAGCCCTTTATCACTGTGGAGCCGAAGCTGCTGTGGTTGTCCAGCTTTATACCGGTTTCCTCCTCAAGCCGTACAAACTGGTCCTTGCAGCGGCTGTAGCGTCCGTTCTCCTGCACTACCCCTGCCATTATGGAATCTCCGAATATACTCAGCAGCATTCTGGTTCTCTCCTTTTCTTCATCTAGTTTTAAATACTATATAACACTATTTTAAATATATGTCAAGTGCTTTATAATAAAAGATATTGCAATTTTTTTAACTTTATGTTATGCTGCAAAAAAACGGTAGGAGCAGAGGCAATGACAGATATACAGAAAAAGAGTCTGGAGCAACTGTCCCGGCGCAGTCTTCCCCAGTGGGAGGAACTGCCGGACCTGGAGCTGTACATGGACCAGGTGCTTAGCCTGGTGGGACGTTATCTCCCCGCCGGGGAAGACAAGGGGCTCACGGCCTCCATGGTGAATAACTACGTCAAGCAGAAGGTGCTGCCGCCTCCGGTAAACAAGCGCTATGGCCGTGGCCATCTGGCCGCTCTGCTGATGCTGTGCACTCTAAAGTCGGTGATGCCCATTTCAGCAGTTCAGCAGCTTTTTGAGAGCTGGGGCGGGGCGGACGGTCTGGAGCAGCTTTATGCCGACTTTAGGCAGTTATATTCTCAGGTGAACTCCGCAGTGGCTGCCAGGCTGGGGCAGCTTCCCGGAGAGGATGCCAGAAGAGTGCTGCTCTCCTCCGCCTTGGCTTCTCAGGCCGCTCAGTCTCTGGCCATGGAGCTGCTGCCGGGAATCGGTGAAAATTGAGGGCCGGGCCATGTTCCCCGGCCGGAGTAAAAAAGGAACTCTGCTCGAAAGAGCAGAGTTCCTTTTTTCGTTATATACCCTTGCCGGGTCTTACTTCTTGCCGAAATACCTGATGATGTGGCGGGGGCAAATGTCGGCGCAGTGGCCGCACTGGACGCACTTCGTGACATCCACAACTGCCAGATTGTCCTTGACCACTATAGCATCGGCGGGGCACTCCCGCTGGCACTTCATGCAGCCAATGCAGCCGAAGTCACACATCTTCATGACCTTGGCGCCCTTGTCCTTGTTGCCGCAGGCGGGCATGACCTTCTGGGAAGCAGGGATGAGCTTTATAATGCTCTTGGGGCAGGCATCGACACAGGCGCCGCAGCCAACGCACTTGGCCCGGTTCACCTTTGCTATGCCGTCCACAATCTCCATGGCGCCGAACTGGCAGGCCTTGACACAGTTGCCAAGACCGATGCAGGCGAAGGTGCAGGTCTTGTTGCTCTTGCCGCCGAAGAGCATGGCGGCCTGGCAGTCCTTGGGGCCGTTGTAGTTAAAGCGCTTTTCGGCATGGCCCTCGGTTCCGGAGCAGGGGACAAAGGCCACCATGGGCTCGGCGGCCCCGGCTTCCACGCCCATGATGCGGGCAACCTTTTCGGCACATTCGGCACCGCCGGCAACGCAGCGGTTGGTGGGAGCTTCACCGGCGGCCACTGCGGCGGCATAGCCGTCACAGCCGGGGTAGCCGCAGCCGCCGCAGTTTGCACCGGCCAGGCAGGCCCTGATGGCCTCCTGCTTGGGGTCCACTTCAACATAGAATATCTTGGAGGCAACTGCCAGGACAGCGCCGAATATGCCGCCCAGCACGCCAAGAACAAGAATTGCGAGAAGGATAGAACTCATATCAACCTACCTCCTTAGAATATCTGCATACCGCTGAAGCCCATGAAGGCCAGGGCCAGCAGACCGGCGGAAACCAGGCAGATGGGGAAGCCCTCAAAGCACTCGGGGTAGTCGGAGAACTCGGTGCGCTCACGGACGCTTGCAAAGAGAACGATAGCCAGCATGAAGCCCAGGCCGCCGGTAATACCGTAAACCAGGGACTCAATGAAGTTGTACTCGTTCTGAACGTTCAGCAGCACCACGCCCAAAACTGCGCAGTTGGTGGTGATAAGGGGCAGGTAAATGCCCAGGGCAGAATACAGGGAGGGGACGGACTTTTTCAGGAACATCTCCACAAACTGTACCAGAGCGGCAATGACCAGGATGAAGGCCAGAGTCTGCAGGAACTCCAGATGCAGGGCAACCAGCAGATACTGGTCAATGACCCAGCAAATTGCAGAGGCAAGGCCCATGACGAAAACCACAGCCAGGCCCATGCCGGTAGCGGTCTCCACCTTGCTGGAGCAGCCCAGGAAGGGGCAGCAGCCCAAAAACTGGGAGAAGATGAAGTTGTTGATGAGGATTGCTCCAAGGGATATGGAGATGATATTGGTAAGCATTATTCTTCACCCTCCTTTTCAGCCATTTCCTGTGCCTCTTTCTTCTTGGCGGACTTCTTAAGGGCATACTGCATAATGGCTATCAGCAGGCCCAGGGTGATGAATCCACCGAAGGGCAGAGTCATTATGGTGGCGCCGAAGTCGCTGGGGAAGATCTGGATACCGGCGCCGGTACCGTCCATGGTAATGCGGAAGCCGTTGGTGATGTCAATGAGACCGCCGCCGAAACGGCCGCTGCCCACCAGCTCGCGGAACACGCACATCACTATAAGCACCAGGGTGTAGCCCAGGCCCTGGAAGATGCCGTCAAAGAAAGAAGCTCCAACGGTGTTCTTCTGGCAGAAGGCCTCGGCACGGCCTATGATGATGCAGTTGACGACGATCAGGGGAATAAAGACGCCCAGTGCGTCAGACAAAGCGGGTATGTATGCCTGCAGCAGCAGATCCACAATGGTGACGAAACCGGCAATGATAACCACGAAGATGGCCAGACGTATCTCATTAGGGATTATCTTACGTATGGCGGACACAACCACGTTGCAGCAGGTCAGTATGATAAGAACGGACAGGCCCATACCCACGCCGTTGAAGAGGGTGGTGGTGATGGCCATAGTGGCGCACATACCGATAAGCTGTACCAGAACAGGGTTATTGGTTATCAGGCCTTCCTTAAACTGTTTCTTGATATTCATTCAGCCTTTCCTCCTTAACCCAGAGATTCAACGGCCTTGATGGCTGTTGCAGTTGCCTCGGTGACGGAACGGGAGGTAATGGTGGCGCCGGAGAGGGCGTCGATGTTGCCGCCGTTCTTGGTGAGAGCTATGGTATCGTCCTGGCCCACGAACTGAGCACGCCAGTTGACGCCCACCTCGGAGGTGCTGGCGGCATTGGCGCCCAGGCCGGAGGTCTCGGAATGGGAGATGACGGAAATTCCGGTGCACTTGTAGTCGTTGTCAACACCTACGGCCAGGGTGATCTTGCCCTGAGAACCGCTGAAGGTGGTCATGACCACATAGCCGGCTCCGTTGGTGCACTTGCTGATGGCATCAATTGTGGGCCAAGCCTCTTCATCGAAGGTCACTTCCTCATATCCGTCGGAAGGGAGAACAGCCGCATAGGCTCTCTCGGTCTTGATGCGGTTCTGCTCCTCGATGGTCTCGTAGGTGAGCTCGTTTACAACGCCCAGAACGCCGGCTACTACGGCGCAGACCAGGAACAGAACTATTGTAAGTTTAAGGATCTTATTCATTTGGCCGCCTCCTTTGCTGCCTTTTTGGCTGCTTTCTCAGCTGCAATGTCCTCTTTGCTGACACCGAACTGATGGCGGTGGAAGCCCTTGTCAATGGCCCAGGTGCACAGGTTCATAATGAGTATTGCGTAGGTCACGCCCTCGGGGAAGCCGCCGAAGTAACGGATAAGCACAGTCAGCGCACCGCAGCCCGCTCCGTAGAGAAGCTGTCCGTTGAGGGTGACGGGGCTGGTGGCATAGTCGGTAGCCATGAAGATGGCTCCCATGACAAGGCCGCCGGCCAGGACATTGTAGAGCATCCATTCCACATTGCCGTAGCCTTCCTTACCGAACACCAGGCAGAGGATTGCCACAGTGCCTATGTAAGCGCCGGGAATACGCCAGGAGATGACCTTGGTGATGAGCAGGTAGGCGCCGCCGATGAGCAGGGCCAGGGTGCTCAGTTCACCGATGCAGCCGGGGATAGTGCCCAGGAACATGGATTTAAGATTGAAGTACTCGGGCATGGCAGTGCCGCCGTACATATAGGACAGGGGGGTAGCCATGGTGACTCCGTCCACTGCGCCCGTCAGGGCCTTGGGCACTGCATACCTGCCCATAATAGCCGCATAGGAGGCCAGCAGGAAGGCACGGCCTGCCAGGGCGGGGTTGAGGAAGTTCTTGCCTATGCCGCCGTAGAGCTGCTTTACCACCACGATGGCAAAGAAGCTGCCTATAACGGGGAGCCACAGGGGAGTGCTGGGGGGCAGCACCATAGCCAGCAGCAAGCCGGTGAGGGCGGCGGACAGGTCGCCGATGGAGTTGGACTTCTTCATCAGCTTTCTGTAGCCCCACTCGAAGAACACGGCGGAGGCCATGGATACCACAGCCAGTGCCAGAGGATACGCGCCGAACTGCCACACCGACACGGCCAGCGCGGGCAGCAGGGCCAGAATGACGTTGAGCATTATGCGCTTGGTGTCGGTATTGGTCCTGACCTGGGGCTGATACGCCACGTCAAGGACTATTCTCTCTTTATTCTCGCTCATTTCTGCGCCTCCTTTGCTGCCGCTTCAGCCTTGGCCTTTTCCTTGGCCGCCCGCACCTGGAACTTGACCTTGGCGGTCTTGAAGGCGTGGGTCAGGGGCATTCTTGCGGGGCAGTTGTAGGAACAGCTGCCGCACTCGAAGCAGTCCATAACGTGGTATTTCTCCATATTTTCAAAGTCGTTCTTGGTGTAGTACATGTACA
>ERZ827492.3023-NODE-3023-length-11019-cov-3.005016_pt1 | contig 11019 bp, 10 predicted proteins | sample MGYA00519704_ERZ827492 | MGnify/ENA primary metagenome ERZ827492 (study PRJEB31778, sample SAMEA3449325) | human gut metagenome | biome: human gut; feature: human-associated habitat; material: faeces | place: United Kingdom | collected 2010/2012 ...
TCTTGACCTCGACGAAGCACAGAGTGCCCTCCGGATCGCGAGCGATGATGTCCGCCTCGCCGAAGCGACAGAACCAATTGCGTTTGATGATCTCATAGCCGCGCGATTTCAAATAGCGGACGGCGGCCTCCTCCCCCTTCTTGCCGAGTTCCTGACGTGACTCGATATGGCCTTCCTGCTCGTAGGGATCCCCGCAGAACTCCTCGGGCGAGATATCGAAACTGCGATCAGGAGGTACGCTCGGTGCGCGAACGACCACTTCGGCATCTTCGTCTGCTGTCTCAGCCTCGCCTTCATCGTCCTCAATCTTGCCTTCGGCGAACTCGAGCAAATCCCCGTCGATATCGCATGCGGATCCATCGCCGCATTCGTCACCACGGGCTTTCTTGTCATTAATCATGTCATGCTCGTCATCTGGTACTTCCCCGTCATTTCCGGGATATGCAATCTGCGCTTTTGCGGCCATGTTCATCCTTTCTCGCCAAACTACCGTGGGGGAAATTCTTTCAGGCAAATCCAACAAAAACGCCGAATGTTTCTGGTCAAATCACCGAGCAAACACCCATCGGTTCAAGACCCCTCTCTAACGAAAATCGGAACGAATCCGGATACGATTTGCGCTATGCACAACACGCGCACCGTGGGATACTGAGCATGTGAAACGACAGAGCGGAGGGTTCATGAAAGAGGAGCGCGCACAGTACATTGCCGATATCCTGGCGTTGGATGGAGACGTCAACGGGCGAGAAATGGCACGTGCCTTCATCGCCGACTCAGATGTCTGGGTTCACGGCGCGCCTGCGCCATTTCCCTACGTGCCATACCTCTTCAACAAGGAGGACCGCGCCTACATCGCCGATCAAGTCACGACCATGCACCGCATCCTCTGCAAGGTGATCAGACGCTACCTTGACGACGAGTCATATCGCGAGCTCTTTCACTTTCCCGAGGAGTTACATCGCCTCATCATGCTGCCTTGCGACTATGACGACCTTCTGCCCATGGCGCGCTTCGACCTCTTCCTGAACGAGGAGGATCTCAGCTACAAGTTTTGCGAATTCAATACGGACGGCAGCGGTGCCATGTCGCGCGACTACATGATCGGCAAGGCCCTCATGCAAGGCGCGGCCTATAAACGTTTCGCGCAAAATCACGAGCTCAGGCAGTTCGAGCTCTTCGACAGCTGGGTCGAGTCGTTCATGCGCATATACGAGTCGCGCCCCGGTGCACGCCCCCATCCCACCATCGCCGTCACCGATTTTCGCGAAAGCGGGGTCTTCAGCGACTTCAATCGTTTCATCGATGCATTCCAGAAGGCGGGCTACGACGCGCGCTTCACCGACATACGCGACTTCGAGTTTGACGGCGAGCATCTCATCGACTCGACCGACGGATGCATCGTCGACGCCATATACCGGCGAGCGGTCACGAGCGAAATCCTGCAGCATCCCGGCGAATGCGACGGTCTCATCGATGCGGTGGCTGCAGGTAAAGTCTGTCTCATCGGACATTTCCGCACGACGGTCGTGCATTCCAAGGAAGTCAACATCGTCCTGTTCGACGAGCGCACACGCGCGTTCTTAACCGAGGAAGAGGCCGCCTTCGTGGACGCACACGTGCCACGCACCTATCGCCTCGAAAGTGGCGTGAACGGCTTCACGCTCGATGAGGTCATGAGCGACAAGGACGCCTGGATCATCAAGCCGGCCGATGACTACGGCGCACACGGCGTCTATCCCGGCGTGGACTTTGACCAGGAACAATGGGAGCACATCGTGGATGACAACCTCGATGCCGGCTACATCGTGCAGGAGTTCTACCAGCCGCCCCGCGTCGATATCATCAACACGGTCATCGATGACGATGACCCCTGCCTCGTCGAGTCATGGCAGTCGATGCCCGGCGTGTATCTCTACGAGGGCAAGCCCGTGGGTTTCTACTGCCGTCTGGGCAACGAGGGCGTCATCGCCATCGACCACGGTGGTCTATGCGCGAACAGCTTCGCCGTCGACTAATCGACGGCGAGCTCGGCAGCGGTCTTGAGGCGCTGCTCGACGACATCGCGATCCAGAAGTTCGATGGACTCAAAGAGCGGCGGGCTCACCATGTTGCCGCACACGGCAACGCGAATCGGCTGAAAGACGAACTTCGGCTTGGCGTCGAGCTTCTCGAGCAAGCCGCGCAGCGCAGCCTCGATGCCCTCGACCGTCCACTCGCAGTCGTGCAGTACGGCAGCAGCCTCGATAAGGGCGGTCTTGGCGCCCTTATCCTCCTTGCGCAGCACCTTCTCGACGCTCTTCTCGTCAAGTTCGATATGCTCGTCGAGAAGGTAGGCGATCATGGGAACGGCCTCGGTCATGAGCTTGACGCGCTCGCTCACGAGCGGATAGATGCGCTCGATGCGGGGACGCAGCGCCTCGACACCGGCCTCATCCGCGGCATACCCCGCCTCGATGAGATACGGGGCGATGGCGTCGACGAAGACCGCAGGACCCATCTGCTGGATGTACTGGCTGTTAATCCACTCGAGCTTATCGTAGTCGAGCGAGCTCGGGTTCTTGCTGATGCGCTCGAGCGTGAAGAGCTTGGCCATCTGCTCGCGCGTGAACAGCGTGGTCTCGCCGTCAGGCGCCCAGCCGAGCAGCGCGAGATAGTTGAAGAGCGCATCGGGCAGGTAGCCCATATCGCGATATTCCTCGACGCTTGCAGCGCCGTGACGCTTGGAGAGCTTCTTGCCATCCGGACCGCAGATCATCGGCAGGTGGGCAAAGGTCGGCGTGGGATAGCCGAGGGCCTCGTAGACGAGGACCTGACGTGGGGTGTTGGACAGATGGTCATCGCCACGGATGATGTGCGTCATCTTCATGTTCACGTCATCGCAGACGACCGCGAAGTTGTAGGTGGGCGTGCCATCGCTGCGCACGAGGATCATGTCGTCCATGAGGGCGGCATCGAACTCCGCGTCGCCGTGGATGACGTCGTGCACGACGATGGTGCCGCGGTCCTCGGGGACCTTGAGACGCCACACATGGGGCTCGCCCGCATCGATGCGCTTCTGGGCCTCCTCGCGGCTTAGACTGCGACAGGGATCGGGCTCGTTGGCAGCACCGGCCTGTACGGCCTCGCGACGCGCCGCGAGCTCCTCGGACGTGCAGAAGCAGGGATAGACGTTGCCGCTCTCCTTGAGCTGCTCGAGGGCCTCCCTGTAGGTGTCGAAGCGCTCGGTCTGCATGTAGGGACCATAATCACCACCGATGTGCGGACCCTCGTCCCAATCAAGGCCGAGCCACTTCATCGCGCGAATGATGAGGTCGATGTTCTCCTTCGTGGAGCGCTCGGGATCGGTGTCCTCGATGCGCAGGACGAAGGTACCCCCCATCGCGCGTGCAAACGCCCAGTTATAGATGGCAGTGCGTGCACCGCCAATATGCAGCTTGCCCGTCGGCGACGGGGCAAAGCGAACTCGAACCTCACTCATATCGTTTCCATTCCTCGTACTCATTCTAAAAAGAGGGGATAACGCCGTGCGCTATCCCCTCTCGACTGACGTGCAGTTGAAGGAGCGTTACTCGCCGAGCTCGATGCGAGCAAACGAGACGACCTTGATGTCGTCGCCAATCTCCTTGGCGCACTTGGCAATGTAGGCGCCGACGGTGATGTCCGGATCCTTCACGAATTCCTGCTCCACGAGGCAGTTCTCCTTGTAGAACTTCTCCATGCGGCCCGTGGCGATCTTCTCCTGGATATTCTCGGGCTTGCCGGACTCGGCGGCCTGCGCCTTGTAGATCTCAAACTCATGCTCGCGGATGTCCGCAGGCACGCTTTCCTTGTCAAGCGACACGGGATTGGTCGCGGCAATCTGCATGGCGACGTCCTTGCCCATGGCCAGGAAGCGCTCGTCGGTGGCCGTGGCCTCGTTGTCGAAGGTGAAGCCCACGAGAACGCCGATACGGCCGTTCATGTGAATGTAGGGAACCAACGCGCCCGTACCGTCGATCTCGAGACGCTTGAAGTTCGAGATCTGCATGTTCTCGCCGATGATATGGATGGCCTCGGTCAGTGCATCGCCGACTTTCTCGCCCTCGTACTCGCTCTCGAGGAGCTCGTCGACGGTGGCGGGATTGTTATGGACGACGGCACGCGTGAAGGTGTCGCAGTAGTCCTGGAACTTGTCGGTAAGTGCGACGAAGTCGGTCTCGCAGTTGACCTCGACGACGGCACCCTTGCGCGCATCGTTCTTGCAGACGGCAACGTTGACACGGCCTTCGTTGGTCGCACGGCCGGCCTTCTTGGCTGCTTTGGCAAGACCGTGCGTGCGCAGCACGTCAACGGCCTTCTCGAAATCGCCCTCGGCCTCGGTGAGAGCCTTCTTGCACTCCATCATGCCGGCTCCGGTAGCCTCACGGAGCTCCTTGACCATCTTTGCGGTAATCTCTGCCATTATTCTGCAACCTCCTCGGTCTTCTCTTCGATCTCTTTAATGGTTGACTCGGAAACCTCGACTCGCTCGGAAATCTCCGGCTCCTCGGGAATCTCGGGAACGGCCTTGTCCTCGGCCGGTGCGTCCGCGGTCATCTCCTGCTCGGTAACAACCGTACCAGAACCAGCGATGAGCGCGTCGGCGGCGAGCTGGCACAGCAGGTTGACCGAACGGATGGCATCGTCGTTTGCGGGAATGCCGTAATCGATATCATCCGGATCGGCGTTGGTATCGATCAGACCCACGATGGGGATGTGCAGGCGATGCGCCTCGCGCACGGCGTTATCCTCGTGCTTGGTGTCGACGATGAACAGCGCGTCGGGAAGGTCGTGCATATTGCGGATGCCGCCCAGCGCGAGCTCGAGCTTGGTGTGCTCCTTGTTGAGACCGGCCTGCTCCTTCTTGGTGTATGCGTCGAAGCGGCCATCGGCCTTCATGGCCTCGATCTCTTCCATGCGCTGCACGCGCGTGCGGATCGTGGCGAAGTTGGTGAGCATGCCGCCCATCCAACGGTAGTTGACGTAGGGCATGCCGCAGCGCTCGGCAGCGGTCTTGATGGGCTCCTGGGCCTGCTTCTTGGTGCCGACGAAGAGAACCTTCTTGCCAGCGGCGCCCAAGTTGTAAAGGAAGCTATACGCATCGTCGATGGCGTAGAGGGACTTCTTGAGATCGATGATGTAGATGCCGTTGCGCTCGCCGAAGATATACGGCTTCATCTTCGGGTTCCAGCGGCGGGTCTGATGGCCGAAGTGAACGCCGGCCTCCAGAAGGGACTTGATGGACACAGTTGTAGCCATTGTGGGTAAACCTCCAGTTTTCGTTAGTCCTCTGCTCGGATCATCGCCGTGCTGCCCGCAACCCCCTTCGAGGCCACTAGCGGGGCGGCTCCCCTCGCATGTGAAATAAAAGCTACTGCCATGCGTTTTCGCACAGCTTGCCAATTCTATCTCTGCCATAAGACGCATGCAAGGATTAATTAAGTGCTACCATTGCCCAATACCTATCGGGAGCTGCGCAGCAGAACGCGGCTGAGAGGCGAAATCAATCGCGACCGACAAGACGGTTCCGGTAATGCGGGACTGGAAGGGATTGCCATGGACAACACCATACTCATCATCGCCGCATCGGACAGCTGCGCCGGAGCGGGCATCGAGATCGACCTCAAGTGCGCCGCTGCGCACGGCGTTCACGGCACCTGCGCCATCACGGGCGTGACAGCGCAAAACACCTACGAGGTCACCGCTATCCAGAGTATTGAGCCGACTATCGTGCAGGCGCAAATCGACGCCGTGTTCGCCGACATGCCGCCAGCGGCCATCAAAATCGGCATGCTCGGAGACGCCGGCGTGGCCCGGGCAGTCGCCACATCACTTGCCGAGCACCCGGAGGTGCCGCTCGTGCTCGACCCCGTGCTCGTCGCCACGTCAGGCGCGACGCTCACCGAGGCAAGCGTTTTTGAGCTCGTGCGTGATACGCTCATTCCCCGTGCGACGGTGGTAACTCCCAACATTCCGGAGGCCACCGAGCTCACGGGCATCGAAGTGTACGACGCCGAAAGCATGGGACAGGCCGCCCGCTTCTTCCTGGATTCTGGTGCAGGGGCTGTGCTCGTCAAGGGCGGGCATGACCAGGCAGACCTTCTCGTCGACCGCCTGTACGTCGGCGATGAGGTCCATGAGTTCGTCTCGCCGCGACTGCCGGGTGAATACCACGGCACGGGTTGCTGCCTCTCTACCGCGATTGCCTGTAACCTCGCTTGCGGCAAGCCCCTTGTCGATGCGGTCCGTGACGGTCACGACTTCATCGCCCGCGCGCTCGTGCAGCCACTCGAGCTCGGGCACGGAACACAAATGTTCGACCCGTTGCGTGCATCGAACGTCTGGAAGCGCACGACTCTCTAGACAAGATCAATCAGAGCCCAAGGCAGCCCGAAAGGACGCGTATGAAACCCGCCATCGATTACACGCTCTATCTGGTCACCGACCGTGATCTTATGTCGACCGACACCCTCGTCGAAGCCGTTGAGGCGGCCTGCGCAGGCGGCGTGACCCTCGTGCAGCTGCGCGAGAAGCACGTCACGAGAGACGAGTACGAGCGCATCGCGCGTGAGGTAAAGGGCATTTGCGATGTCCACGGCATACCGCTCATCATCAACGACAGCCCCAAGGTTGCCGTCGCTGTCGGTGCTGCCGGCGTTCACGTGGGACAGGAAGACCTCGAAGCATCGCGTGTGCGCGACATCGTAGGCCCCGACGCCATCGTCGGCGTATCTGCCGCAAGCGTCGCAGAAGCGCGAGCGGCTCAGGCAGCCGGCGCCGATTATCTAGGCGTCGGTGCCGTTACCCCCACAGCCACCAAGCCCGAAGCTGGCGTATTGACCATCGATGAGCTGCGCAAGATCGTTGACTGCGTCGATATCCCCGTAGTTGCCATCGGCGGGGTGAATGCCCAGACCATACCCTCGCTTGCCGGCTTGGGACTTGCCGGCTACTCCGTCGTTTCGGCGATTATCGCCGCTCCAGATATCGAAGCCGCCAGCCATGAATTACGCGAGCTCATCGACGAAGTCGAACGAGCATGAGCGGCACCTGCCACATCGTATGCGCCGGTCCCGGGGGCGGGACAAATGACCTGTCCAATTGTCACACCCCCGACGACTTCCTCATCGCCGTCGATGGCGGCTTTGCGCATTGCCTTGCCGCCGCGCTCGAGCCTGACCTCTTCGTAGGCGACCTCGACAGTCTTGCACCCGAGCTCGTGGGACTCATCACCTGCGAGCGCATCGAGCTGCCCTGTGACAAGGACGACACCGACACCATCTACGCATGCAAGGAGGGCCTGGCACGTGGATACACGAACTTCGCCCTGCACGCGGCACTCGGCGGAGATGTCGGTCATGAGCTTGCGAACATGCAGACCCTCGCCTTCCTGCACGAACATGGCGCAAGCGGCGTACTATACGGGGACTCCCAGCGCGTGCATCTCGTCACATCATCCAATGAACCGCAAGGATTTTCGGCACCGCCAGGAACACGCGTCTCCGTACTCGCCTTTGGGGGCGATGCCTACGGCGTCACCGAACGCGGCCTGCAATGGAAGCTTGAAGATGCCGCATTGAGCTGCGCCATACCCCTCGGGGTAAGCAACCGTAGCTGCCGGGAGCAGTTTCAGATTGGCGTGCGCGACGGTATGCTCCTCGTCATCATCGGATAAAACGTTACAAAACGCCGTCCGCATCATATAGCGCCTGTGCCAACCAGCCCAAATGGAGTATCTTATAAAGCACGTACACGCGCGAGAGAATGGGAAGCACATGCCTTACGTGAACTGGCAATATGACACCCTCAACACCTTCTGCAACGACGTCTTCAAGGCGTTCGGCTTTTCCGATGAAGACAGCGCCGTCATCAGCGACGTGCTCCTCACCGCAGACCTCTATGGCATCGAGAGCCACGGTATGCAGCGCATGGTGCGTTACCACAAGGGCATCGAGAAGGGCACCATCCACGTCGACGAGATCCCCGAAGTCGTCTTCGAGACGCCCGTCTCGGCTACTATCGACGGCCATTCCGCGATGGGCCAGATCATCTCGAAATTCGCCATGGACCTTGCCATCGAGAAGGCCAAGAAGAGCGGCATGGCCATGGTGACCGTGCGCAACGGCAACCACTTCGGCATCGCCGGCTACTACACCAAGATGGCCTGCGACCAGGGGCTCATCGCCATCGCCTGCACCAACTCCGAGGCCATCATGGTTCCCACCTTTGGGCGCCAGGCCATGCTCGGCTCCAACCCCATCGCCATCGCCGCCCCGGCAGACCCCTACCCCTTCTGGTTTGACGCATCGACCTCCGTCGTCACGCGCGGCAAACTCGAGATCTACAACAAGAACGGCGAGCCCCTGCCGCCCGTCTGGGCCCTTGACGCCCAGGGCGAGCCCACCACCGACGCCCCCGACGTACTCGCGAACATCGTCGGCAAGAAGGGCGGTGGCATTATGCCGCTCGGTGGCGCAAGCGAGAAGACCGGCAGTCACAAGGGCTATGGCTGGGGCATGGTCTGCGAGCTGTTTTCCTCCATACTTTCCATGGGCAACACCTCGGACGAGTGCTGCACCTTCGATGACAAGACGGGTATCTGCCACGGCTTCATCGTCATCGATCCGGCTATCTTCGGCGATCCCACCGAAATCAGGGCTCATCTTTCCGACTACCTCCAGAAACTGCGGGATAGCCCCGTGGCGCAGGGTGCCAAGCGCGTCTGGACCCACGGCGAGAAGGAGCACCTCAACGAAGAGCGCCTGCGCAAGGAGGGCATCCCCGTCAACGACAACACGATGATCGAACTCGCAAATCTCTGCTCGTATCTCGGCCTTGACTTCGACGCGTACTTCACCGGATACGAGCTGCCTCAGGACACCGACTTCTTCGAAGGGAACTACTAGGCATGGCACAGGGAAAACACGCCAGCAGGTCCGGCAGACGCCGCGGATTCCTCATCGCCGAGATTATCTGCATCATTGTCGTCATCGTATGTGCCGTGCTCATCTTCATGCAGGTCAGCAAATACTGGGCCGCAAACGAGGAGTTCAACACCATCACGGAGGAATACGATCGCAACCCCAATGCGCTTGTGACGGATAATCCCAATTGCGTGGGCTGGATCAAGGTTGCCGACACGCGTATCGACTATCCCGTCATGTACACGCCCGACGACCCCGAGTACTACCTGCACCGCAACTTCGAAGGCGAGTACTCGTCGGCTGGCACGCCGTTCTTGGGCAAGGGCTGCTTGCTCGATGGCAATAGTTCCATCATTTACGGCCACAACATGAACGACGGCAGCATGTTCGCGAGCCTGCGTAGCTTCGACAACCCGGACTTCGGCCTTTCCCACGTAATCGACTACAACACCATCGAAGGCGCAACGGGCTTCGGCACCTATCAGCTCATCGGCTGCTGGTACGAGGACCTCACAGCACCCAGCCCCTATCGCTATTGGGACCAGGTCGGCGAGCTTTCCGAGCAGCAGTTCAATGACTACGTGGCAAACGTCAAACGGCTTGCCACGTACGAAACGGGCATAAGCGCAAGCTACGGTGACAACTTGCTCGCGCTTTCGACCTGTAGTTACGGCACGGCCGACGAGCGTTTCGTCGTCGTTGCCGTGAAGCAATAGGGCCAGAAAACCCTAGTGATGGCGGAAGCGCCGGTAATTCTCCAGATAGCCGGCGAAGTCCGATGAGGTGTCCGAGTTGCCGATGGCCCACATCTTGTGATCGATGATGGTGGACTCGAACCCGTAGTAGGCATCGATATAGGCGATGAGATTGTCCAGAGCGTTGAGTTGGGCCTCGGGATAGTAGCCCTGGCCGTTCCAGTGCACCATCTCTATACCGATGGAGCAGAAGTTCATGCCGTAATTGGTGTCGATGCTCCCGTCGTAGGGCCACTCGCGCACCCCGAACTCCCGGTTGAAGCCGCGGTTGCCCCAGCCGGCATGGTGGGCGACGTAATCCATGTCGACGCACTGGACGATGGAACCGTCCAGGCCCACGATGAAATGGGACGCCACGCCGGCACCGTTGTAGAGCCAGCCATCTACGACGTTCATGGGATCGCCGCTGCCCTCGGTGTCATGGAGCACGATGTAGCCCTGCCAATCCGCTCCCTTGTAGTTATAGGTCAAGGCAGGCTGTAAGTACGTCGTGAGGTTCAATCGCGCGCGCAGGGCATCGGCTGAAGGGTCCGTGTTGGGCAGCAAGGCACCCTCCCCTGCGGCATACCAGGCAACGCCCTCGCCACGCCAACCCGCGCCCACGAGGAAGCTATGCTCGTCGTAGGACATGCTGTAGTTGTGGGACCCGGAGTTGTTGTGAATGGCCTCGATGTTCACGTTGGGGTTGAACTGGCGGTACAGCGGCTTGTCCTTGATGGCGTCCTCGGAGTACCAGCCGATGCCCTCGTAGCGCCAGCCAGAGGCGACGAGGCTGTCGCGCTCATAGGCACTGGTGGTGTAGTGATGGTCCGTACCCGAGTACAGGCGATAAACCGGAGCGGAAGACGTCTCGGGCGCTCGCCAGCCCACACCCTCGTAGCGCCAGCCGGCGTTGACGAGGCTGTCGCGCTCGACGGTGCTGGCCGTGTAGAAGTGCTCGCCGGAATTGCGGTTGTACATGCGGTACATATCCGCCGAGGCCGTCGTGGAGGTAGCGGGCGCCTGTGCCACGAGGGCGCTGTCGGCATCTTGCATGGGAGAGGCGAAGGCATAGGTGAAAAGACCCGAGACGATTGCTACACAAACGGCCATGATGGCTACGACAAATGCTAGAACTCTCAGATATGCGATGAATGTCGGGCGATCTTGCATCTTCATGGAATTCATGAGGCATCCTAACTAAGATTCGATTGCCGTAGACGGTAATTACTTTTACATACATGTAAAGGTAATACCGTCTACGTGAAAGGTTAGAGAATCAATTTTGGGGTTATAGGACAAAACGTGTTGATGGCTAATCCCATTCGGCGCGCCATGGGAGA
>ERZ827492.3031-NODE-3031-length-11002-cov-3.836576_pt1 | contig 11002 bp, 9 predicted proteins | sample MGYA00519704_ERZ827492 | MGnify/ENA primary metagenome ERZ827492 (study PRJEB31778, sample SAMEA3449325) | human gut metagenome | biome: human gut; feature: human-associated habitat; material: faeces | place: United Kingdom | collected 2010/2012 ...
GGAGGATACCATGGGGCAGGCGGCGGCGCTGTCCGGCGGGTATGGTTCCAGCAGGTGGGCGGGTCGCTGGTGAATGCCGTGGGCATAGGCAGCCGGACGGCCTCCGGCCCGCTGTGCGTGTGCCGCAGTGTGGAGGAGGTGGCGGAGAAGTTCCACGCCGGCGACGTGCTGGTGGTGCCATATACCACCAATGAACTGCTGCCGTATCTGCGGGATGCCGCCGCCATCATCTGCGAGGAGGGCAGCGCCGAGTGCCACGCCGCCACGGTAGGCCTGCTGCTGAGCAAGCCCGTGCTGGTGGGGGCGGGCGACGCCACCCGCCGTCTGGAGGACGGCGTCCGGGTGTCGGTGGACTGCGCCCGTGGCGTGGTGCAGACCATGCCCCAGTAAGAGAGAAAAATCAAGAGGGGAGCAAGCCTTCGCTTGCTCCCCTCTTTGCATCTCACCTGCCTCCGCCGCCACAGCCGGTAAGTGCCGGTGCCTGTATGAAAAAAGGGCCGCAGGCATTTGCCTGCGGCCCCTTGGCCTGACTGCAAGACCTCCGGGCCTTGCGGTTTTTACTTCTCAATGACCACCTTGCCGTCCTTCAGGCACACATGGGCGGTGTCGCCGGATTGGAGTTTCCCCTCCAGCATCTGCTCGGCCACTGCATCCTCCACCTCCGTCTGGAGGGTGCGGCGCAGGGGACGGGCGCCGTAGCGGGCGTCAAAGCCGTCCTTGGCCAGTGCGGCCACGGCGTCGTCGTCGGCCTGCAGGGTGATGCCCTGCTGAGCCATGCGGCCGCCGATGATGTCCAGCATCCGGCGGGCGATGCTGCGGATGTTCTCCTCCGTCAGCTGGCGGAACACGATGATCTCGTCGATACGGTTCAGGAACTCCGGCCGGAAGGTCTGGCGCAGCTCCGTCATAACGGCCTCCCGGATACGGGCGAAGCTCTGGGCCTCGTCCTTCTGGGCGTCGGGATCGCTGCCGTCAAAGCCCAGCGGCTTCTCGGCGGCGGTGATGTTCTTGGCACCCACGTTGGAGGTCATGACGATGATGGTGTTCTTGAAGTCCACCCGGCGGCCCTGGGAGTCGGTGACGATACCGTCCTCCAGGATCTGCAGCAGAATGTTCCACACATCGGGGTGGGCCTTCTCGATCTCATCGAACAGCACCACGGAGTAGGGGTGACGGCGCACCTTTTCGGTGAGCTGACCGCCCTCCTCGTGACCCACATAGCCGGGAGGCGAGCCCACCAGCCGGGACACCGTGTGCTTCTCCATGTATTCGGACATATCGATCCGGATCATGGCGTTCTCATCCCCGAACATGGACTCGGCCAGCGTCTTGCACAGCTCCGTCTTGCCCACGCCGGTGGGGCCGAGGAACAGGAAGGAACCGATGGGCCGCTTGGGGTCCTTCAGACCTACACGGCTGCGGCGGATGGCCTTGGCCACGGCGGCCACAGCCTCGTCCTGACCCACCACCCGCTGATGCAGAGTCTCCTCCAGCTTCAGCAGGCGCTGACTCTCGTCCTCGGTGAGACGGGTGACGGGGATACCGGTCCAACCGGCTACCACCTTGGCGATGTCGTCCTCGGTGACGGTGCCGCGGTTGGTGGACATCTGCTTATGCCACTTATCCCGCTCGATCTCCACCTGCTCCTGATAATTCTTCTCAATATCCCGCAGCTGAGCGGCCTTCTCGAAGTCCTGAGCGGCGACGGCCTCCTCCTTCTCCCGGTGCAGGGCGGCGATCTTCTCCTCCAGATCCTTCAGATCGGGGGAGGCGGACTCGGCGGCCATACGCACCTGACTGGCGGCCTCGTCCATCAGATCGATGGCCTTATCCGGAAGGAACCGGTCGTTGATGAATCGGCGGGACAGCGCCACGGCGGCCTCCAGCGCCCCATCGGTGATGGTCAGACGGTGGTGAGCCTCGTACTTATCCCGCAGTCCCTTCAGGATCTCCAGCGTAGCCTCCGGGGAGGGTTCTCCCACGGTGACGGGCTGGAACCGGCGCTCCAGAGCGGCGTCCTTCTCGATGTACTTGCGGTACTCGTTGAGGGTGGTGGCGCCCACCACACGGATCTCGCCGCGGGACAGAGCGGGCTTGAGAATGTTGGCGGCGTCCACGGCACCCTCGGCGGAGCCGGCGCCCACGATGGTGTGCAGCTCGTCGATGAAAAGGATGACGTTGCCGGCCTTCTTCACCTCGTCGATGGCGTTCTTGATGCGTTCTTCAAACTCGCCCCGGTACTTGGTGCCAGCCACCATGCCGGACAGATCCAGCGACAGGACCCGCTTGTCCAGCAGTTCCTCCGGCACGTCGGCAGCGGCGATGCGCTGGGCCAGACCCTCTGCGATGGCGGTCTTGCCTACGCCGGGCTCACCGATGAGCACGGGGTTATTCTTGGTGCGGCGGGACAGGATCTGGATGACCCGCTGGATCTCCTTCTCCCGGCCGATAACGGGGTCCAGCTTGCCGCTGCGGGCCGCCTCCGTCAGGTCGCGGGTATACTCCTCCAGAGCGCCCTTCTTGCCGCCCTCCTGTGCGGGGGCGGAAGCGCTGCCGGACACAGCGGCGGTGCGAGGCGCCTCATTGAGCTTCTTCACCACGGCGCTGTACAGCTTCTTGGGGTCGATGCCCACGGTGCGCAGGATGCGCAGGGCCATGTTGTTGCCCTCCCGCAGCAGCCCCATCAGCAGATGCTCGGTGCCGATGTAGCCGGCGCCGGTGCGGGCGGCCTCGGAAACGGCCAACTCCACGGCGCTCTTGGCACGGGGCGTCAGCCCCTGAGAGGGTGCGGCGCCGGAGACGCCGGTGCCTACGCTGCGGTGCAGGATGTCACAGACCATCTCGTCGGTGAGGCCGTTCTCCTCCAGCACACGGTGGGCAATGCCCTCCTCTTCCCGCAGCAGGCCCAGCAGCAGGTGCTCGGAGCCCACATAGCCATGTCCCATATCCTCAGCGGCCTCCTGGGCCAGACGCAGAGCCTCCTCTGCACGAGGGGTGAATTTATTTTCCATCATAAAGAAACACTTCCTTTCAAAAGGTGTGGTGATCTACCAAAATTATTGCCGGGGCATTATTGCTGAGGCAGTGCCTTCAGCTGATCCCGCAGCTTGGCGGCGGACTCGAAGTCCTCGGCCTCCACGGCGTGGCGCAGCTGGGTCTGCAGGGCGTTGCGCTGACGCTGCAGGGAGAAGCGCTCCTGCTCCGCCTTGTCCACCAGCGCATCCTCCGGGGCTTCCGCCACGGCCTGTTGGGCCTGCCGGGTCACATCCACCGGCTCCGGGAACTCCGTCAGCAGGCGATTGCCAAACCCGCCCAGCAGCGGCTCGAAGAGCCGGAAGGGATGGGAAAAGAAGTCGTCGCCGAAGAAGCTGTCCGGCTGCATCCGCTGCACATAGCCCAGCTTCCGGGCGCAGTCGGCGCACAGGTGCGTCTCCGTGACCCGTCCGTTGATGCTGCTCTTATAGTAGTAAGTCGCTTCATTTCTTCCGCAATTCTGACATTTCATAATGATTTCCTCCTTATCGAAAAATCAAACCGGTCAACTGTACCGATCCGACGCTATACCAGATGGATGAGGGCCTGCTTCAGCAGGTCGGCCCGCAGGACGCTGCGCTGATCCTTGGGAACGGATCGCAGAGCGGTGTCCGACAAAAGGCTCGCCAGCAGCTTTCCCGTCTGGGCGGGGATGGCCTCCGACTGCACCAGGTTGGAGAGGATGGCTCTGGCACTGGCCGGATCGATCTCCGACCCGATGGAGTTGATGACGTGCATCATCAGCGTTTGCCGGTCCACATGGACACGGGTGATGCGGATGTAGCCGCCGCCGCCCCGCCGGGATTCCACGATGTAGCCGTGCTCCGGAGAGAACCGGGTGGACATGACGTAGTTGATTTGGCTGGGTACGCACCCAAATCGCTGGGCCAGATCCCCCCGCTGCATCTCCAAAACACCGCCTGCATCGTCCAGCGCCTCCTGAATGAACCCGGCGATCATATCTGTGATTCCCATATCGTTCCCCTCCTGATTTGATATTGCCTTTCCTTGACCTTTGCCCATAGTATACCACGCCGGTAGGAAATGTCAATAGGGTATTTGACCTTTTTTGATGTTTATTCTGTAAACAATTTGTGAATGGGATGGAGCGGTAAACTCCGCAAAAGTTTGCCGCCCCGGCGAGATTTTTATTTACATCGGGTAATAAAGAAGATATAATTTACTGAACGTATAAACAGAAAGAGAACGGGTGAGAGAGAATGGCGACTGATTTTTCCCGCACATTGAGCCTGCTGCGGCAGGAGAAGGGCGTCTCCCAGCGGAAGGCGGCCGGGGAGCTGGGCATCAGCCAGGCCCTGTTGAGCCACTATGAAAACGGCATCCGGGAGCCGGGCCTTGCCTTTGTGGTGAAGGCCTGCGCCTACTACCACGTGTCGGCGGATTTCCTGCTGGGCCGCACTCTGAACCGGGACGGCTCCATCATCGAGGCGGAGGACGTGTACGACTCCAGCGGTGAGAAGGGCAGCCTCCGGGGCAGTATTCTGGCGACTCTGCAAAAAAAGCTGGTGGTGAACACCACCGGCGTCCTCTTTGAACTGCTGGGCAAGACCGGGGACCGGGAGGCCATCACCGCCGCCGGGGACTATCTGGGCGACGCCCTGTATCAGCTGCTGCGGCAGCTGTACCGGCAGGGCGGCGGCAACGAGGACCTGTTCGCCGTGGCTCCCTCGGTCTTTGACGGCGGACTGGTGGCGGCGGATATGCAGCTATGCGCCCTGCGCTACCGGCAAGCGCTGGCCGCTCAGGAGGGGCTGCCGGAGCTGACGCCGGAGAGCCTGACGGGCCAGCCCGGCGTGGGCCAGAGCGCAGCGCAGGTGTTCCACAGCGTGGACGAGCGCTGCAAGTCCTACCAGCACTAAGAAACCAACGACCTAAGGAGGCCTATATGTTTGACCAATCCCATATCAGAAACTTTTCCATCATTGCCCACATCGACCACGGCAAATCCACGCTGGCGGACCGCCTGCTGGAGCTGTGCAACGCCGTACCGGCACGGGAGATGGAGAACCAGATCCTCGATAACATGGACTTGGAGCGGGAGCGTGGCATCACCATCAAGTCCCGTGCCGTCCACCTGTTTTACACGGCGCAGGACGGGGAGACCTACGCCCTGAACCTCATCGACACGCCGGGCCATGTGGACTTCAACTACGAGGTGTCCCGGTCTCTGGCGGCCTGCGAGGGCGCCGTGCTGGTGGTGGACGCCACGCAGGGCGTGGAGGCACAGACGCTGGCCAATACCTATCTGGCCATGGAGCACGATCTGGAGATCCTGCCGGTGTTCAACAAGATCGACCTGCCGGCGGCGGACCCCGCCAAGGCCAAGCAGGAGGTGGAGGACATCATCGGCCTGCCGGCCATGGACGCCCCGGAGATCTCCGCCAAGCAGGGGATCAACATTCAGGCGGTGCTGGAGGATATCGTGCAAAATATCCCGGCCCCCAGCGGCGACCCCAAGGCCCCCCTGCAGGCGCTGGTATTCGACAGCCAGTATGACCCCTATGTGGGCGTGGTGGTGTACTTCCGGGTGAAGCAGGGGACCCTCCGCAAGGGCCAGACCATCCGCATGATGGCCACCGGCGCCGAGTATACCATTCTGGAGTGCGGCTACCTGAAGCCGCTGGGCAATGAGCCTACCGATGCCCTGCAGGCCGGTGAGGTGGGCTACTTCACCGCCAGCATCAAAAACGTCAAGGATACGCAGGTGGGCGACACCATCACCGGAGCGGATGACCCCGCCGACCAGCCTCTGCCGGGCTACCGCCCCGCCCAATCCATGGTCTACTGCGGCATCTACACCGAGGACGGCTCCAAGTACCCCGACCTGCGGGACGCCCTGGAGAAGCTCCAGCTCAACGACGCATCCCTGTCCTTTGAGCCCGAGTCCTCCATCGCCCTGGGCTTCGGCTTCCGGTGCGGCTTTTTGGGGATGCTCCACATGGAGATCATCCAGGAGCGGCTGGAGCGGGAGTTTGACCTGGACCTGGTCACCACCCTGCCCTCTGTCATCTACGAGGTGACCAAGACCGACGGCAGCGTGGTGAAGGTGGACAACCCCCACAACTACCCCGACCCCGGCTCCATCGCCGAGGCCCGGGAGCCCTACGCCAAGGTGTCCATCATCTCCCCCCCGGACTACGTGGGCAACATCATGCCCATGTGCCAGGAGCGCCGGGGCGAGTTTAAGGACATGCAGTATCTGGACACCAACCTGGTGGAGATCAAGTACCTGATGCCCCTCAACGAGATCATCTATGACTTTTTTGACACCCTGAAGGCCCGCACCAAGGGGTACGCCTCCCTGGACTACCAGCTGGAGGGCTACCGCCCCTCCGACCTGGTGAAGGTGGACTTACTCCTCAACGGTGACCAGGTGGACGCCCTGTCCTTCATCGCCCACCGGGAGAAGGCCTACAAGCGGGCACGGCGCATCTGCGAGAAGCTGAAGGAGAACATCCCCCGCCAGATGTTCGAGGTGCCCATCCAGGCGGCCATCGGCGGCAAGATCATCGCCCGGGAGACCATCAAGGCCCTGCGCAAGGACGTGTTGGCCAAGTGCTACGGCGGCGACATCACCCGGAAGAAGAAGCTGCTGGAGAAGCAGAAGGAAGGCAAAAAGAAAATGCGATCCCTGGGCACGGTGCAGATGCCCACCGAGGCATTCATGGCTGTTTTGAAGCTGGACGAGGAATAATCTGAGTATGACAGCGCACCCTCCGGGTCCATTTCGGGCCTGGAGGGTGCGTGCTTGTTACGGGATACGCAGCGCCCCAGCGGCGCTCAGGTATCCACCTCGCAGCAGTACAGGGTGTTGGTGTCGGAGTCGTAGACCCCCAGGGTGAAGTTGAAGGAATACCGGTCCAGAATGTCTGTGTCCGTATCGCTGTGCCGGTCGATGAGGCGGTAATACCCGGTTTGGATCTCGGGCAGCTCCACCTCGCCCAGATAGGGGCCGATGCTGGTGATGCCGTCATCGTATCCATAGGCCAGGATCCGGGTGGTCTTGTCCATAGGTAGAGGGCGCCACCGGCCGTCGGTGCGGATCTGCTCCAGCAGGCTGCCGTCCAGGGCCTGCAGCACCGTGCAGGCGGTGCCGTCCCGGGAGAGGCCGCCGTGGCTGTCCGTGGAGAGGTGTTCCCGGACGTGGGAAATGGTGAGGTTCAGTGCCCGGCCCACCCGGTCCGCCGCGCTCCTGGGCCAGCAGGCCCCCAGGCAGAGGGCCAGCAGAAGGGCCAGAGCGGCCGCGGGCAGGGCGCGGTCAAGCCGTCTCTTCATCTGGCTGCGCCCCCCTGTACTCCAAAATGTCCCCGGGCTGGCAGTCCAGGGCCTGGCACAGTTTTGCCAGGGTGGAGATCTTCAGCGCCTTTGCCTTGCCGTTTTTCAGAATGGAGATGTTGGCGATGGTGATGCCCACTCGTTCGGCCAGCTCGGTGACGCTCATTTTCCGCTTGGCCAGCATCACGTCGATATTGAAGATGATTTCTCCGTCCATAGGGGGCCCTCCTTATATGGTCAGATCGCTCTGTTCCTGCAGAGCGGCCGCCTTCTGCACCAGGTAGGACAGCACCGCGGCCGCCACGGCCACCGCCACGCCCACAAAGACGATCACCAGGGCGGCCAGCACCACGCCTGGATGGCTCATGTTCAGCAGAAGCAGCAGGACGTTCCCCAGGAAGAAGAACACGGCGTCCCCGGCGGCGAGACGGGAGATCCGCTGGAGCAGCCGGGCGTTGTCCATGGAAAATGACCGGTCCTTCCCGATGTTGACCACGATCCTCCAGGCCAGGACCAGCGCCGCGAAGCAGGGGATCCCCGAGATCCACAGGAAGATGAGCCAGGGGAGGAACCGGTTGGAAAACTCCGGGTAGGCGGCCTGCAGGCGCAGCCCCTCCGCGGGGATGACGGCGGCATACAGGATCAGGGCGCACAGGCAGGCCACGGCCAGGATGCACTTGAGCCACCGGGCGAGTTTGATTTGGTTCATAACGGGATGCCTCCTTTTGCTTTGGCTGGCTCCAATATAGCACCGGGAGGCGGATATGTCAACAAAAATTTATCGTAATACGATAAAAATTTATTCTGAAGAAGGAGGCGGACCAGAGAGACACCCCATCCGCGTTGGCGGATGGGGTGTGCCTGGAGCGTCCGGGGACCTGCTTACTTCAGATAGTGGTCAAACCAGTTCAGGATCTCCTCCATCCGGCGGATGCGGTTCTGGGGCCGGCCGGAGCGGGACAGCTCGTGGTTCTCTCCGTGGAAGAGGACCAGCCGGGTGGGGGTGCCGTTGCGCTTGAGGGCGGAGAACATGGACAGTCCCTCGCTCATCCAGCAGCGATAGTCCTCCTCGGAATGGATGAACAAAGTGGGGGTCTTGGCGTTGGGGGCGTACTTCAGGGGAGAGTGCCACCACAGCTTTTCCACGTCAGTGCGGGTGGTGGCGCCAATCTGGGAAGGAGTGAAGAAGTAGCCGATGTCGGTGGTGTGCTCGAAGGACACCCAGTTGGCGATGGAGCGCTGGGCGCAGGCGGCGGCAAAGCGGTGGGTGTGGCCGATGACCCAGTTGGTCATGAAGCCGCCGTAGCTGCCCCCTACCACGGCAACCCGTTTGGGGTTCACCTGGGGATAGGCTTTGAGCATCTCGTCCAGAAACTCTATCAGGTTGTCGTAGTCCACGGTGCCGTATTTTCCCGAAATGTCGCCGAACTCGTTGCCCCGGCCGTCGCTGCCCCGGGGGTTGCAGTAGAACACGAAGTAGCCCGCTCCAGCCCACATCTGCATCTCGTGATGGAACACATCGCCAAACACCGTGCGGGGGCCACCGTGGATGTGGAGGATGGCGGGGTATTGTTTGCCCTTGCGGTATCCGTGGGGCTTCATGGCCCAGCCGTGGATCTCGAAGCCGTCGGAGGCGGTAAAGGAGTGATACTCCGGTGCGCAGACATCATGCTCAGCCAGGTAGTGGTCGTTGAAGTGGGTAAGCTGGTTGCCATCTCCGTCAAACAGCTCGGTGAGCCCCTGGCTCTGGAGCCCGGCAAAGACCACCTTGCCGTCCTTCACGTCGAAGCTGTCCACGCTGCCGCCTCTGCCATAGCAGGTGGCGATGTGGCCTTGACGGTCAATGGTCATCAGGTTTGCTTGGTCGCCCACAGTGGAGATAAACCAGAACTGATCTCCCTCCGGCTTGAAGCCCCGGCCTCCTCCCAGGCGGGCATCACTGCCCACGGTGGAGTAGCCAATGGACGCCTCATAATCGGCCAGCTTGGCCAGCCTGCCGGTGGCGATGTCCGCGGTGTAGAACTGGCAGTACTCCTCGGTACCGTAGTTCTCGCCGTAGGTGGCGGCCAACAGCAGGGTGCTCTCGTCCAGCAGGACGGCGGGGCCAGTTTTCAGCTTGCCTGGCCTGAGCACGCAGGTGGTTTTTCGGGTAGCCAGGTCGTAGACGTACAGCCCGCTGTAAAAGGGGGCCACATCCTTCCACGGCCCGCCCTTGAAGACCACCTTGCCGTGGGCGGCGTGGGACAGGGAGGCGTCCCAATCGGGCTTGGTGATGGGGGTGAGCTTGTCCTTCTTCCGGTCATAGAGGTACAGCCGGCTGCGTTTCCCGCCGGTGTACCCCATGCCGTTGCTCCAGAAGGGCAGTTCCTCAAACACCTCGGCGGCGGGGGACTTGTATTCCTTCAGGGCCTTGGCACGCTCCTCCCCGGACAGGCCCTTCAGATCGGGGTAGTTCAAGTCATGGCGGGCGGACACCAGGAATCGGCCGTCCTCCAGCTGCTTCAGACCGGTGGCGGTGACGGGCAGGGTAAAGGCCTTCACCGCCTCGCCGCCGCAGGGGTCGATCTCATAGTAGACGGTGCGCTGTTCCCCGGCCTCCACGGCGTCCCGGTCCACCTTGTCCCGGGCGGCGGGGAAGAGCAGGGTGTTCTGGTGAGTCCAGCAGTAGCTCTTGGCGTCCCCCAGGGCGGTGAGGCGGCGCACGGCGCCGCCGGTCGGCTCATAGAGGTAGAGGTCGCCCACATAGCGGTTCTCCTCCTCTCGGGTCTGCTGCACCACAAAGGCGCACAGGGCCCCATCAGGAGACCAGGCGGGGTTACTGACGAAGGAAAAGGACAGAAAGTCCCGGATGGCAACAGGTTTTTTCATGGAGAAGCTCCTCTCTGCAGGTATGGTTTGCCTTGATTGTGCCCCAAACCGGTCCCGCCGTCAAGAGGGAAGAGAGAAAAATTTGTGCTGTGAAAACCATACAACCACAAGACTTTGTGGGGGCGCAAAACCGTTGAAAAAACTTGAACCGCCAGAAGAAAAAGTGCTTGACTTGGGAGGGGGCTTTGTTGTACAATAATCGAGCGCCTGTGTGGGCGCACTGCGATGAGGCGGGAGATTGCTCGGAAAACGAGGTAACTTCCGCGGAGTATGTCCGACAATCGGGCGGCTGAGAGACTCTTCCGCGGCGTAGATCGCCGGGGGTGGGTGAAACCGGCCAGCTGTTGCGCCGGTTTTATTCATGGCCCGGAATGATACGCACGAAAGCGTGGACGAAAATCTCTCACCGTACGAAGAAGCATGCCGCCGGGCATGTGACAGGACAGCGGGCCGCTCCCCGGCCCACCAATCGTCAACTTCGTATGTTTTAAGGAGGAAAACCCAAAATGGCACAGAAAGAAATGATCCGCATCCGCCTGAAGGCCTATGACCACCAGCTCATCGACCAGGCCGCCGAGAAGATCGTGGACACTGCCAAGCGCAGCGGCGCCACCGTCTCCGGCCCCATCCCCCTGCCCACCAAGAAGGAGGTCGTCACCATCCTTCGCGCCGTCCACAAGTACAAGGACAGCCGTGAGCAGTTCGAGCGCCGCACCCACAAGCGCCTGATCGACGTGGTCAAGCCCTCCGCCAAGACCGTGGAGGCCCTGATGAGCCTGGAGCTGCCTGCCGGCGTGGAGATCGA
>ERZ827492.3034-NODE-3034-length-10993-cov-2.963613_pt1 | contig 10993 bp, 11 predicted proteins | sample MGYA00519704_ERZ827492 | MGnify/ENA primary metagenome ERZ827492 (study PRJEB31778, sample SAMEA3449325) | human gut metagenome | biome: human gut; feature: human-associated habitat; material: faeces | place: United Kingdom | collected 2010/2012 ...
CCGCCAAAACGGCCCCCGCCGGTTCCGCAAGGCCGGATACCAGCGCAGCCACGGCACCCTTGGCCCGGCTGCCGGTGGCGCAGGCAAAAGGCACCGCAACAGCCAATCCCTCCGGGATATTGTGCAGGGCAATCGCCAGTGCCGTGCGCGCCCCCAGCTGCGGGTCCGAGACGTTGGTCAGCAGGGTCAGGATGCCCTCCGGCAGGTTATGCAACAGCAGGGCTGCCCCCGTTACCAGCGCAGCCCGCATGGCAGAGCCCTGGGTACGGGAGCCAAAACGGTCGGCCAGTGTATCCTCGTCCGGCAGAGCACAGGCCAACAGCCAGGCTGCCAGCATACCACCCAGCAGCAGTGCCGCAGCCGCCCTTTCCGCCGATATTTCCGGGCAGCGATTTTATAAGGAATACCTCGCAGTGACCGGGGGCTGCCCTGAGGAGCCGGAGGGATTGATGAGGGACCTTCTGTTTAAAGATGCGTCAAAAAACAAGTCCTATGTGGTAAAGAGGATGCGCAGAGGGGTGCGACAGGCGGAGTTGGAGTACAAGCTTCTGGAGCGCTCCGTTGACAGCTGCCTTTTTAAAATAAAGCTGCACACAGGCAGAAGCCATCAGATAAGAGTTCAGTTTGCCTCTAGGGGCCTGCCTTTGCTGGGAGACACAAAATACGGCAGCAAAGAACGCAGCTGCTCAATTGCCCTGTGGTCCTGCCGCCTGGCCTTTCCACATCCGGTGAGCGGTAAGAGCCTGGAGTTCTGCGCTTTGCCGGAGCCTGTTTTTCCCTGGGAGGAATTTGAGTATTTGAAAACGGGACATGAATAAAAAGTTGATATATGGGAATAATATTAGCACTCCAATTAATGGAGTGCTAATATTCATATTTAGTTCATATAATATGATATATTTGTTAATAATTGTTCGGTATCTTATATACATGATGAAACGAGATAAAGATAGTTTCATTCAAATGATATGGTGATAAATTGATGGAGGTATATATATTATGTTTGAACTTATTCCTTTTGATCGTCGTGTACGCAGTGTAGCAGCTTTTGATCCCTTCCGTGATTTTGATGAGCTGGAGCGCAGTTTCTTCGGTGACACCAGAGCCGTGTCTGGTTTCAGAACCGATGTAACCGACACCGGAGACGCTTACAAGCTGGAGGCCGAGCTTCCCGGATTCAAGAAGGATGACATCAAGATCGACATTGAGGATGACGGCCATGTATTTGTTTCCGCCATTGATATCGATGACTGCCGCACCGCTATCAATATCATCGAGACCATTGTCAATGATCCCGAAGTCGGTGCTATCTATAAGGGCGTTGTTACCCGTCTGATGAACTTCGGCGCCTTTGTTGAGATCGCACCCGGCAAGGAAGGCCTTGTCCATATCTCCAAGCTGGATGCGAAGCGCGTGGAAAAGGTGGAGGATGTGGTATCCGTCGGCGATGAGATCCTCGTTATGGTTACCGAGATCGACCAGCAGGGCCGTATCAATCTTTCCCGCAAGGATGCCATCGCCAAGATGGAAGCCAAGAAGGAAGGCAAGGAATAATCACCTTAGCGTAAGCCAGCGGGGCAGGGGAGAGTCAATTACCCGTGCCCCGCCTTTTATCACCAAGCTGTGAATAAAGCCTGAACATTTTATCCATGGTCTTGCCGCATTATCCCCTTTTTGCTACAATATAAAATAACACCGTCTCCTGTGATGGTGCTAGCAACATTTTTACTCAAACAAGGAGTGTGTATTTTTTTGGACGACATAGGCAGTACAACCTACCTACTTATTCTGGTTCTGTTAATGCTATCCGCTTTCTTTTCCGCATCCGAGACCGCGTTTTCCGCGGCCAATATGATCCGTCTGCGCACCATGGCCGAGGACGGCAATAAGCGTGCCGCACAGGCGGTAAAGGTGGCCGCGCAATACGATAAGCTGATTGCGACCATCCTTATCGGCAATAACCTTGTTAATATCGCCATTTCCTCATTGGTCACAGTGATCGCCACTGCGTACTTCAAAAATTATGCGGTTGCGATTGCCACCGGTATTTCCACCCTTGTCGTTCTCACCTTCGGCGAAATTATCCCCAAGAGCTTTGCCAAGATGAACGCCGAGAGCATTTCGATGGCGTTTGCCGGGGTGCTGCGGATCCTCATGACCGTCTTTACCCCCCTCAGCTGGCTGTTCCTGCGACTGATGCAGCCTTTTAAGAAGAAGGACGATGGCGAAGAGCAGCCCACCATCACTGAGCAGGAACTGATGTATATGCTGGATACCATCGAAGAGGAGGGCGTGCTGGAGGAGCAGGAAAAAGAGCTGGTACAGTCCGCTCTGGAGTTCAATGATACCACCGTGGAGGATATCCTTACCCCTCGCGTCAATATGGTCGCCATCGATGAGGAATCCACCCCGCAGGAGGTACTGCAGATCATCACCGAGGAAGGATTTTCCCGCATTCCCGTTTACAGCGAGACAGTGGATCACATCATCGGTGTAGTGCATACCCGTGATATTCTGCAAGCTGCCCTGCTGAATAAGAACTTCGATATCAAAAAACTGATGACCGAGCCGATGTATGTGCATCGCAGCATGAAAATTGCCCGTCTGCTCTCGGAATTCCAGCGTAAAAAGGTGCATATCGCCATCGTTATGGATGACTACGGCGGTACGCTGGGCATCGTCACCATGGAGGATGTCCTGGAGGAGCTGGTCGGTGAGATTTATGATGAGCGTGACGAGGTCGTCACCGAGTTCACCGAGGTGACCCCCGATACCTACGAGATCAGCGGTGATATGCCGGTGGATGACTTCTTGGATGAAATCGACTACCATCCCGCCGATATTGAGGAAGACGACTACGATACCATGAATGGTCTGGCGCTTTCGGTGTTGGAGCACATCCCAGCTGTCGGTGAGACCTTCCAGCTTGGCCGGCTTACCTTTACTGTGTTGGAAATGGAAGAACAGAAGATCGAAAAAATGCGTGTCATCCTTGCCCCGGATTCTGAAAAGGAAGCCGAAAAGGAAAAAGAGAAGGATTGATGCAACGCCCCTTGTAAGGAAAGGAACCTGTTATGAGTACAGAGAAAACGAATGCCCGTAACCGTCACGCGGCGCCGATTGGCCTCGTTTTTATCGTGCTGTGCGTTATTGGGCTATGCACCGTGTTTAATTGGTGCTATGGCCTTACCCGCAATCTGGCGGATAACACCGCCCAAAAAACCAAGTACGAGCAGATGCTGCTGCCAGTGGTCATGTTCGACCCGCCCGATTTTACTGACCCCGCTACCTGCGATAATGAATTTTTGCTGCAAAGTAGTTTGTGGGCCTGTATGCTGGGCGAACGCCGCGGCAGCTACGAATTTGATGAGTACGGCCGCATGGTCATCCCGGCGGCGGATGTGGACGCTCAGGCTGTTAGTCTGTTTGGTCAGAATATCAAGCTGGAGCATATGACCATCGGTGATATGGAAAATGCCTATCAGTACGATAGCGATATTGCTTCCTATCATGTGCCCATCATCGCCATGACCGGCTTTGCCACCCCAAGCGTGGAAAAAATTGTAATGAAGCAGGATAGCTGCCAGCTTACCGTAGGCTATGTGCCACCCACTACAGTGCTCAGTATCAATTATGATAGCAAGGGTAACCTGGAGGAGACTCCCTCCAAATACATGCTGTATGAGCTGCGGAAAAACGGCAAGGATTTTTATCTTTACTCCGTCACCACCATCATGAATGATAGTGTTTCCGGCACCGAGTTTAATACCGGTACCGTCGGCCGGGTAGATACGCTCACCTCCTCCGATAGTCAGGGGGGCGGTAATACCCAGGCCCCGTAAGCCAGTTCACTTATAACCCCCGATCCGCTGTGGTCGGGGGTTTTTCTGTCATAACTGTTGTGTTTTGGCACAAATTGCGCTATAATATTAGCGTTCTTTTTGATTCTGACGGAGAAAAAGAGGGGGTAGGCGTATGACCGTGGCGAAAAAGATTATTTCCACGCTGTTGGTAGCTGCGGTAGCTGTCGGCATTGGACTGGTGCTGGCGCTGCTTCTCCCTCAGGGGGGATCGCCCCCGCCGGACCCTACCCCCACCGAAATGGCGGATACCACCATCCATACCGGCCGTCTGCCGGGCTACGAAAATGCCCCACAGAACACCACTCCGGAATACTTTTGGTATCTCTTTAATGGCAGCTTGGTTATGGGGAAGGATGGCAGCCTGCCGCTGCTGCTGGAAAACACCCCAGGCAATGAATGTGTGATGCGGGTGCGCTACACTCTGGCCGATGGCACCGTGCTGCTCACTACTCCGATTATTAGGGCGGAGGAATACCTGCTGTATGCCTATCCGGATTTCTTGCCAGAAGCGGGTAGTTATCCTGTTACCGTCAGCATTTTGGTGTTCCACGCCCAGCAGGATCCCGCCACCGATGAACCCTTTGCTACCTACACCGAACAGGCCACCCTTACTGTTCCACAGGGTGCTGCGCTGTCGGCCAAGACCACATAAATCAGAGGAAGAAAGGATGTTTTACTATTATGAGCGATTATATCACCCGTGAACGCAACCTGACCCTGCTTACCGACTATTATGAGTATACCATGGTGAATGGGTACTTCCATGCAGGTATCCAGGAGAAGATCGCCGTATTCGATGTCTTTTTCCGCCGTGTGCCGGAAAACGGTGGCTTTGCCATCTATGCCGGCCTGCAGCAGATCATCGAACTTATTAATGGCCTTTCTTTTACTGAGGAGGACATCGAGTACTTCCGTAAAAAGGGCTGCTTCTCGGAGAAATTCTTCAATTTTCTGCGGAATTTCAAGTTCCGTTGCGATGTTTGGAGCATTAAGGAAGGCACCCCCATCTTCCCCAATGAGCCGATTATTACCGTCCGTGGCCCGCTGGAGCAGGTACAGATGGTAGAGACCATGTTGCTCGTCACCTTTAATTTTGAGACTCTCATTGCCACCAAGGCCAGTCGTCTTATCCGGGCAGCGCAGGGCCGTGCTATTGTGGAATTTGGCTCCCGCCGCGCCCAGGGGTACGATGGCGCTATGCTAGGTGCCCGTGCCGCCTACATCGCGGGCTGTGCCGGTACCGCCTGTACCATCAGCGACCGCATGATGGGCGTTCCGGCTTCCGGCACCATGGCCCACAGCTGGGTTCAGGCCTTCGAGAACGAGTACGAGGCCTTTAAGGCCTATGCAGAGACCTACCCCGATAACTGCTGCCTGCTAGTGGATACCTACAATGTCCTCAAATCCGGTGTGCCCAATGCCATCCGGGTATTCAATGAGGTCGTCCTGCCCAAGGGCTTCCGTCCCAAGAGCATCCGTTTGGATAGCGGCGACTTGGCCTACCTTTCCAAAAAGGCCCGTAAGATGCTGGATGATGCCGGTTTTCCGGATGTCAAGATCATGGCATCCAACTCGCTGGATGAATACATCATCCGCGACCTGCTGCTGCAGGATGCCAAGCTCGATTCCTTCGGTGTGGGCGAAAATCTCATCACCAGCAAAAATGAACCTGTTTTTGGCGGCGTGTATAAGCTTGTTGCCATCGAAAATGACAATGGTGAGCTGATCCCCAAGATCAAGCTCAGCGAGACTGCCCAAAAGATCACCACCCCTGGCTTCAAGGAGGTCTATCGCTTCTATGGCCGGGATAATGGCAAGGCCCTGGCGGATTACATCGTGTTGGCTGGCGAAGAAGTGGATGACACCAAGCCCATTACCATCTTCGATCCCAATGACATTTGGAAGAAAAAGACCCTCACCAATTTCCGTGCCGAAAAGCTCCAGGTGCAGATCTTTAAGAAGGGTGTTCAGTGCTACACGGCGCCTTCGCTGGAGGAGATCCGCAGCTACAGTGCTGCCCAGATGGATACCCTGTGGGATGAGATCAAGCGCTTTGAGTACCCCCACACCTATTATGTCGATCTTTCTCAAAAACTGTGGGAGACCAAGCAGCGCCTGATGGAAGAGATGAATCAGCAGTAATTTTACCCGCAATAGGGAGGAGATAGTATCATGGAAAAAATGTATCATGTAGGTTTCGATGACACCCACGGCGCCAAGTATGTTATCCTGCCTGGCGATCCCGGCCGTGTGGAGAAGATCGCGCAGTTTTTGGATGAGCCGCACTTCTACTGCCAGCACCGCGAATACACCACCTGGCTGGGCAAGGTAGATGGCGAAACGGTCATGGTCATGTCTACCGGCATGGGTGGCCCTTCTACTGCCATTGGTGTAGAGGAATGCTATAAGACCGGTGTGCGCACCTTCATCCGCATTGGCACCACCGGCGGCATCAATCTCAAGGTCATGGGCGGCGATCTTGTCATCGCCAACAGTGCCATTCGTATGGAGGGCACCACCCGCGAGTATATGCCCATTGAGTTCCCGGCCGTCGCCGATCACGATGTTACCTGCGCTCTTATCCAGGCCGCCAAAAACCTGGGCGCCCGCTGGCATGTCGGCACCGTCCAGTGCAAGGATGCCTTCTACGGCCAGCATGAGCCGGACCGCCTGCCGGTCGGCCCCATGTTGGAATATAAGTGGGAGTGCTGGAAAAAGGGCGGCACCCTCTCCAGCGAGATGGAATCCGCAGCGCTTTATGTTGTCTGCGCCACACTGGAGGAAGCCCGTGCCGGCTGCATCCTGAATGTCTGCTGGAATCAGGAACGCAAAAAGCTTGGCCTGCCCGATCCCGAGCAGCACGATACTGCTCTGGCCTGTCAGGCCGCCGTGGAGGCAGTCCGTTTGCTTATTCAGCAGGATAAGGAAGCTGCCGGGCAGCAGTAAAAGAACTTTCAAAGAGCCGTGCCCCACGCGGCTCTTTTCCGTTCACGGAGGAACGATATGACCGAGCGACTGGATAATCTGATTTTGGTCGATGTGTTCGATAATCCCATCGGTACGGCAGATAAGCGGCGAGCCCATACCGTCCCGCTTTTGCACCGGGCCTTCTCAGTGTTCCTCATCAATGATCGTGGGGAGCTGCTGCTGCAAAAGCGTGCCTCGGGCAAGTACCATTCCGGCGGCCTGTGGGCCAATGCCTGCTGTTCTCACCCGAGAATAGGGGAGGAAACTATCCCCTCCGCCGAAGCCCGCCTGACGGAAGAACTGGGCGTTACCTGCCCCTTGCGGGAGATCGGCTGCTTTGTCTATCTCCATCGGTTCCATGATGCCCTCTACGAATACGAGTATGACCATGTTCTCATTGGACGGCACTGCGGCCCCTTTACTCCTGATTCGGAGGAGATCGAGGATCTGCGCTGGGTCACACCCGCACAGCTTACGGAGGAGCTGCGTACCACCCCGGAGCGCTTTGCCTCATGGTTCCTCACCGCCGCGCCCATGGTGCTGCGGTTTCTGGAATAACTTGACGAAATCGAATGAATATGGTATTCTAACACACGACAAATGAATCAGATGCAGGCAGACGCTTCCTCTCATTCAGGGGAGCAGGGAATCAGGTGCAAGTCCTGAGCGATCTCGTCGCCGTAACGGGGAGCCGACCTCCATTTATGTCACTGGGTAACCGGGAAGACGGAGCAAAGCGATGATCCGAAGCCGAAAGACCGGTCTGCCCGCGGTGCAAAAAAGTACCACGAGGAATTGGTCAAACGCACAAAAGACCCGCAGGGGAGCATCTCCGACGGGTCAGTTTGGCTGTCCCATTTTGCACGAAGGGGGCAGCCTCGGTCTATTTTAAGGAGGAAAAAAGAAATGCAGAAAAACAAAAAAGTTCTTATCATTGCAGCAGTGGTGCTGATACTCATTGCAGCAGCGCTGTTCTTCATCGAAGGCTCCAAAAAACCCGTCCCGATTGAAGGCGCCAAGACCATCACCGTTACCGTGATGCAGGAGGGCGTGGAGAATAAGGTTTTCACCATTCACACCGATGCCGAATTCCTGCGCGGCGCCCTGGAGCAGGAAAAACTCGTTGAGGGCACTGAGTCCCAGTATGGCCTCTATGTCACCACCGTGGATGGCGTTACCGCCGATGACAGCCAGCGTCAGTACTGGTGCTTTAAGGATGGCAACGGCGATGACCTTACTGTCGGTGTTGATTCTGCCCCCATTGCCGATGGTGACGCCTTCCAGATCGTACTTACCACCTATTAAGCCGGCCGCATGAAGCTGAAAACACGGGAGTTGGTGCTGGCGGCAATGCTGTCGGCCCTGCTCATCGCCGCCAAGCAGGCCATGTCCTTTATCCCCAATTTTGAACCGGTCACTTTATTGCTGATCCTGTATACACTGCACTTTCCCCGCATGACGCCGCTTATCATCTATGTGTTTGTGGCGGTACAGGTGCTTCTTTATGGCTTCAATGTTTGGGTGTATATGTATCTTTACATCTGGATCATTCTCTACGCTGTAGTGCGCCTGCTGGCCCGGTGGGGCAGTTACCTTTTGTGGATTATCGTTGCCACGGTGTACGGGATGCTCTTTGGCCTGCTTTGTTCACCGGTTTATCTTTTCATTGGCGGTTGGAGCATGGCAGTCTCGTGGTTTATCTCCGGTATCCCGTATGACATCATGCACGGCGTGGGCAATGCCATCATGGTGGCGGTGCTGTTCATTCCACTGGATAAGCTCTTCACCCGCTTGAAGACAACCAAAGGCTATTAAAAAGCTCCCCCGCCCGCAGTAGGGTGGGGGAGGTTCCTCTTTATTCGGCTTTGTTAATTCGGCAGCTCCACCACCCAGTTTACCTCATCAATGGGGTTGCGCGGATCAGTGTCGGCATCGCTGTGGTAATACAGCCGACCATCGGTGCCGGCCACCATGTAGCGGAAGTCGTTGCCCTCGGCGTACACACCCTTCAGCGGCATAGTGTACACCTTTGGGACTTCACTGTTAGCCTGCAAAAACAGATAGGTCCCATCTTCCTGCTGCAGCAGTACATTACCATCTTCGGTTGCTACCGGCACGCCGGGCAGGTCATATTGGTCAGTGGCAGGCAGCTGTTCCTCGGGGGTGTCCGGTGTACCAATGGGGTCACCCCATCCATAGTGGTGGTGATACAGCCCGCCATCCGCGGTCCGGTACCAGATATCGTCATGATAGCGCATTTTATTGTAGGCACTGTAACAGAAACTCGTCACATTCTGTGCGACCTCCAGCCGGTCGTTAGTATCCTCCTTGCTGCAGTTCCACAGCGTATTATTTTCATCCAGTATCAGCATTCGTTCCCGCTCACCACCGGCGATTGCCTTGGCCTTAATACCCTCCAGCGTATGCCAGGCGGTTTGGCTATATTCCTCTGCTGTTTTCTCCGGGGCGTAATCTATGCGGTAATACCGCACAGTGCCGTCCTTAAGAAGAATCGAGTCATAGGAGATCGCCGCTACTTCCTGTATTGGATCGGGCTGATATGGACCGCCCATTTCCAGAACATTGTAGCTGTTGTAGCTTCCGTCATCAAACAGCACGGATAGTGAGCCAAAGGTGGTTCTGTCAACCAGGATATCCTTCACCCCTTGGAATTGCAGTTCCAGCGTGGTTATATCCGGCTGTCCATCTTCGGTATAGCCACAGCGGTACAGGTTGTGTTCGTCGGTCAGCATCCACAGGCTGTAAATTGCCCGATCCGCCTTAATAATCTTCTCTCCCGCCACCTCAGCCTGCTGCTCCGGCATCTCCACGGTGATCGTCTCATATTTTGGCGTTTGGGCAGCCTTATCATCGCACCCTGCCAGCCCCATCAGCAGTACCAGGGCACATAGTATCGCGGTTAATTTTATTGCCTTTTTCATGTTGTCCTCCATTCTTTTCGGCTGTTTTTTTCCTACACTTAGTATAACGAATAACAACCCCATTTTGCAACATCAAAAAAGAAAATATTTGCAATAAATACAAACAAAAAACCGCCGCTCCCATCTTCGGGGACGGCGGTCGCTGCTTTATTATATCTGTTTATCCCAACCGGCCGGGCAGGTACCACAGCGCAAAGTTAAAGTAGACCAGAATGGAGAATGCATCGGTAATGGTCGTGATGAGCGGCGATGCCATAATGGCAGGGTCCAGCTTCAAAATCTTTGCCAGAATGGGCAGGATACAGCCCAGCGATTTCGCCATGCAGATGGTGAGCATCAATGTGCCGGAAACCACCAGCGCCACCTGCGGGTCATGGTACTGGATCAGGATACGGATGAAGTTTACGCTGCACAATGCGATACTGCACAGCAGCGCTACTCTTATCTCCTTCCACCACGCCTTGGTAAAGTCCTTGGGGGAGATCTCATCCAGCGCCAGACCGCGGATGATCATGGTAGAAGCCTGACTGCCGCAGTTTCCGCCGGTATCCATGATCTGCGGGATAAAGGTGACCAGCAGCAGGCCGCCGATGATGGCCACATAGTACATAAGCATGTACGGCATGACCTTGGAAAGCGAGGTGCGGCCCACCTTGATGCCCACGAACAGTGCGTTGCCCACAGGCGGGGTGATGTTGCCGATGCACAGGTTATACACGAGGATCAGACCGAACTGGATGGTGCTCATGCCAAAGCTCTGGCAGATGGGCAGGAACAGCGGGGTGAAGATGAGGATGGCCGGGGTCACATCCATAAAGGTGCCGGACACCAGTAGGATCACGTTCATGATGAGCAGGATGATGTACTTGTTGCTGGTCAGGCTCAGCAGGGCTGCCGCCACAGCATCCGGGATCTGCAAAAAGGCCATGACCCAGCCCAGAATGTTGGAAACACCCACAAGGAACACCACCATGCCGGACATCTTGGCAGAATCCACGATGATCTTCAACAGGCTCTTCAGGTTGATGGAGCGGTAGCAGAAGGCAAGCACCAGTGCATAGACAACGGCAATGGCAGAGCCTTCGGTGGCAGAGAACACACCGCCGATGATGCCGCCGATGACCACGATGATCAGGGACAGGGAAGGCAGAGCGCGCAGGGTGCAGACGCCGAGGTTTTTCCAGTCAAATTTGCCGGGGGTGCCTTTATAGCCCAGCTTGA
>ERZ827492.3037-NODE-3037-length-10980-cov-3.196979_pt1 | contig 10980 bp, 14 predicted proteins | sample MGYA00519704_ERZ827492 | MGnify/ENA primary metagenome ERZ827492 (study PRJEB31778, sample SAMEA3449325) | human gut metagenome | biome: human gut; feature: human-associated habitat; material: faeces | place: United Kingdom | collected 2010/2012 ...
ATGCCAATTCTGGCAAACTCACGATAGACGACGCCGAGACCCTTCGTGTGATCGGTGTGCTCGTGCGTGACGAGGACAGCGCCCAGATGGCGCAGGTCGAACCCGGCCTCTTCGCAGCGGGCGAAGAAGTCGCGCTTGCAGATGCCGCAATCGATGAGCAGGCCCTCGCCCGTCGCAACGTTTTCGACAATGGCCGCATTGCCCTTCGACCCGCTCGCGAGAACATGAAGCCGTATATGTGCGGTATCCGCCTGCAATGTCACGAAGCTATCCCGCAAGCTCGCCTATACCCAGCGCACACGCGACATGTCGAGGCGCTTGGCGCTACGCGGCTCGAGCATCTCCTTGGGATGCCCCACGGCGATGAGCGCGAAGGGAATGCAGCCCTCCTCGCCACCGATGACCTCGGTCACGGCATCGATGCGGTCTTGCTCGGGATAGATGCCGAGCCATACGGCACCTAGGCCAAGCGACTGGGCTTCGAGCAGGATGTTTTCCGTGCAAGCCGACATGTCCAGCGGAACGCAGCCCTCGAAGCGCTTCTCGCCACCCGAGACGCACGGCACTATGACGAGATCGCACTTGCCAGCAGGATGCGCGTACGGGCTGCACGCAGCCAGCGCCTCCTTGACTTGCGGGTCACGCGTGAGCACGAACTCCCACGGTTGCTGGTTGCCCGCCGACGGAGCCGCCATCGCGGCCTCCATCAGCCGCTCGACCTGCTCGTCACTCACCGCCTCATTGGTGAACTCCCTGATGCTCACACGCGTGAAAATCGCATCTTCCATGATGTGCCCCCTTCGATGGCGCCTTGCGGAACGCCGGTGCCAAGCCGTTCTCGTTTGCCGCCAGTATACGCCTGACAACAAGATGCATCGCTCTGCAATATCTTACGTACGCGCGTACCTCGCCAGCAACACCATGCATGGTGCATCTTTGGGACACTCTCTTATCCGTTTCTGCATATCATCTCAAGAGGTGAAGACCGAAGGAGGCATCATGGATAGCATACGAAGTGCTGAGCAAACCTCTAGACCAAAGAGAGCATTCTTCATTGACGGCGAGAACAACGTCAAGCAACTGCTCGTCGGTCTTGAAAATCTCGATGCAAATGACGAAATCGTCGTATTCCATAGAGATAACTTCCCAAAGGACTGCAGGGCAAAGCTGGAGAGCTGCTCAGCAAAAATTGAATGGATCAATTGCGTCAATCCGAAGACCAAGAACTCAATGGACTTCCGGATTGTCAGCGAGTTTTCCATAAGGCTCGCTTCAAACTCATTTGGGCATGGTTATATCGTGAGCCGTGACAAGGGCTATCTTGCCGCCGTGAACTACCTCGCAAGGGCCCCACAGGGAAAGAGGCACATGCTCGCTCTTGTGCCCAGCATCAGCGAGGCAATTGCCGGAAATATCTCCAACTACATTCGTTTCCTGGAAGAGGCAACGACGCCGGATGAAATCCGAGAATTCTTTGCCTTGTTCATGAGCAACGCATCGGCAAAGAAAGTGCTGGGCATACTCGAGGATTTCTTTCGCCGCAAGATTCATGAAGAGAAAGTCTTGGACAACGTCCTTTCACTGAATGAGGATACACGCACACGCTCGGTACTCGAACTCCCGGGTATTGGCACGGCATTAGCGAAGAAGCTGGAGGGCGTCGACATCAGAACGGAAGGCGAGCTCAAGAGAACCGGTGCCGTCGGTGCCTGGAAAATGATCCATGAGGAAGACCAGGCGTTTCCATCTAAATGGGTATATACCTTTGAGGCAGCTTTGCAGGGCATACGTGCCACCCAACTCGACGATGCGCTCAAAGAGAAGCTAAGGCATGATGTGGAGATGACCATCCCCGCCCAGGCGGCGTGACGCTCTCAGCGGCGTGACGCTCTCAGCCGCGTTTCGCGAGGTCGTCGAGCGCATCGCCGGTGACCCGATAGACCGTCCACTCGTCCATCGGCTTGGCGCCAAGTGACAAGTAGAAGCCGATGGATGACTCGTTCCAGTCCAGACATGACCACTCTAGGCGACCACATCCACGCTCGACGGCGATGGCGGCAAGCTTCTTGAGCAGCGCCGTGCCACAACCATATCCGCGGTACTCTGGCAACACGAGCAGGTCCTCAAGGTAGATGCCCGCACGGCCCAGGAAGGTCGAGAAGTTGTGGAAGAACAACGCGAACCCGACCTCGCGCCCGTCAACGACGGCGAGCAGGACCTCGGCCTTTTGCTTGTCGAAGATCCATTCCTCGAGCAGCGCTTCGTCGGCGACGACCTCGTCGAGCATGTTCTCATAGGCCGCGAGCTCCCTGATGAAGCGCAGGATGACCGGCACGTCAGATCGCTCGGCGTATCTGATGGTGACCTCTTGGCTCATGGCATCCTCCAAAACCAGACAAACCGGCCCCGGCGACTTTTGTCTTATTTCCCACGCAGGGTCTCGAAGACGTCCGTGAGGAAGCTGGGATCTTCCGAATCCACGACGACCATCATCGTCTTCGAGCCTTCGTAGGGCAGCCTGCGCTGCGCGTCCGGGAAGAACGCATCCAAGCACTCGAAGGGTTTGAGCAGCAGCTCGTCATCGTAGATCCCGCCGACGACCACATCATCGAGGTAGACGATGTACTCGCCCATCATCTTGCGCGTCCTGACGCCTTCAACGCCCGCAAGCAATTCCAGCACGTAATCGTGATATTCCTGCGATGAGGCCATGTGCCCTCCCCTTTTTTCGTGCGGAATGAAACGATGCTGCCAGTATACTTCCCCGCCATGCCAATGAGAAAACGATCGGTACATTTCTCATGACAGCACCGGATAGATGCGCCATACTGCTGGGCAGTCAACGACACGGAGAAAACACCATGAGCATGCCCGAGATGAGACGCAAGCTGCAGCACATTCCGCACGACGAGTGCCTCGCGATGCTGCGCGACGGCCAATTTGGCACGCTCGCCGTGCATGGTGCCGACGGCTACCCGTATGCGGTGCCCATGAACTACGCACTGCTCGATGCGGGCGAGGAACTGCCGCTCATCTGCATGCACAGCGCTCAGCAGGGTCACAGGATCGATGCGATCAAGCGCGATGCCAAGGTCAGCTTCACCGTCGTAGGCCAAAGTCGCATCGTTCCCGAGAAGATCACCGACTACTTCCAAAGCGTCATCGTCTTTGGCAGGGCATGGGTAGAAGATGACCCGCAGATCAGACTCGACGCCCTGCACGCACTCGGAGAGAAGTACTGCGCTGGCTTCGAGAGCCTTGTCGAAGACGACATCGCCAAAAGCGGATCACACTGCTCGATCATCCTCGTGCGAATCGAGCAACTAACCGGCAAGGAAGGGCTTGACCTTGCCAAGACCCGCAGAGAATAGCCATGCGTGCCTTCATCGCCCTGGACATTCCACAGGCTCTGCGGGAGGACGTCGTCGCCCTGGCGCGCCAGCTCAAGACCGCCGTTAAGGGGCGCTTTGTGCCACGCGAAAACTACCACCTGACAATCGCCTTTCTGGGGGATGCGAGCGAGCGTGACCTTGCCGAGGCCATGACCGTGCTCGACGAGGCGGCGAGTCGCTTCGACACCATCGAGCTGTCACCCGATGGGCTGGGCAAGTTCGGACACGCGAACGATGCGACCCTGTGGCTCGGCTTCACGCAGGACCCGAAGCTCATGGAGCTTGCCGCCTTCGTGCGTGCAGAACTCGATGACGCCAGCGTGAGCTTTGACGCAAAGCCCTTCCTTCCCCATCTCACCATCGCACGACGTGCCGCGCTCGACCATGGCATGCTGCCGGCCTTGCCCTTCCCCGCTCCGGCACATACCGGCGAGCTCTCGCTCTTCAAGAGCACGCTCACGAGCGATGGCGCAATCTACGAGCCGGTCTACACGGTGCAACTCTGCGCCGACGTGTAAAAGGGCCTGACCCTTTTACACGCTAACCCGTGGCCAGGAGCTTTTCCTCGAGCGCCTGGCGGGCAAAGGCGCTCGTGCTCATGCCCTCGTTCTTGGCTTCGCGCTCGATGGCCTTCTTCATGGCAGCAGAGACCTTCAGGGATATGGTCGCCGTGGCACCACCGGATACGGGAGGCAAGCCGTGTACGACATCACCCACGTTATGCCATCCATCGGGCCATTCGTCCGCATCAAGCGCCGTGCTCCAGGCATCAATCATCTCTTCGGTGACGACCTGTCCGTTTTCTGCCCTTAGATTGCTCATAGCCTGCCCCTCGAAAATCCGAGTTCCTTCTTGAATTTCTTCGTCGGTGGCGTTTTGGCATGAAAAACGCACCAGACACCGTCTTCGTCTAGAAAACCCACCAGCTCTGCAAGCCTTCCGTCAGGCAAGACGCCGATTGCTATCCAAAGCGGCGGATCATCCGTGCCGTTCCTCTGTCGGGAGCGAATGGTCTCTTCCCAAGCGTAGGCGACCTCCTCATCGCTCAATCCATGCTTTCGAGCATGAGGATGAACACGTACCATAAGCATCTCCCGGCAGACGGACGGTAAACTGTTTTTTGCACACATAAAGTATACCTTATGTGTATACATATTGGTATACCGTAACGTACTTGGAATATGCAAAAGGGGCAAATGCTTTTCCGACATGCGCCGTTTTCCCGCCTCACACTTACGCAATTTCTTTACACGGCGCATTTCGGATAGAATGCATCGCATGACATGCGGGAGAACACAGCAACAAGCTCGCATCTGGTACGTGGAAGACGACACGGACCTCGCGCAAGCAACGACGCGATTGCTTTGCGAAGCAGGATTCGACACACACGCGTTCACTGACGCTACGAGCGCGCGATTGGCACTCGCGCAGACTTTGCCTGATTTGCTCATGCTCGACTGGAATCTACCTGATGCGGACGGCATCGCCCTCTGCCGCAGAGCAAGGAATATCGAACCCGAACTTCCCATCCTCATGGTTACCGTGCGCGATGAGCCACGTGACATCGTCGAAGGCCTCGAAAGTGGCGCGGACGACTACGTGACCAAACCGTTCGACGCAAGCGTCCTCGTCTCGCGCATCCGCGCCCTGCTACGTCGTTCATCGCCGTCACGTACTATTTTGAGCTGTGGCGACGTGCGCATCGATGTCGACGCTGCCTGTGCGTTCCTTGGCGAAGATGCCCTCGACCTCACGCCGACGGAATATCGATTGCTGCAACTCTTCCTCGAGAACAAGGGGCGCATCCTGACGCGCAGCCAGATCGTCCAGAGGATCTGGGATACCGATGAAAACGCCGTGTACGACAACACGCTCACCGTCACGGTAAAGCGTCTGCGCGCGAAGCTAGGAGCCTCCAGCTGCATCAAGACCGTACGTAGCTTCGGGTACCGCATGGAGGAGCTGCCATGAACATGATAATCGCCCTCGTCATTGGCACCATCATCGGCGCGGCGCTCGTGGCCCGCCAGGCATTCCGTTCCAGACAGCGTCAGGAAGACCGCATACGCAATCTCTCCGTCTATCTGGAGCGCGCGGTCGCAGGCCAGGCGCCCATACTCGAAACATCCGGTGAGGATGAGATATCGCAGCTGCAAGACGAGATAGTCAAGACCGTGACAGCGCTCGAGTATGCCCGCCGACGCGCGACTGAGGACAAGGAAGCCTTCGCCGAGAACCTCGCCAACATCGCGCATCAGATAAAGACCCCCATCGTCACCATGTCGCTTGCCGCGGATGAGCTGCCCGACGACGAGCAGGCGGATGTCATTCGACGCCAGCTCAAGAGGCTCATGCAGCTACAGGAAGATCTCCTCATGATGGCGCGAATCGATTCGGGCGCACTCGTGCTCGATATCGATGATTGCGATGCATACTCACTCCTGGAAACGGCAGCCGACGACATCGACGAACTCGCATGTCATAGGCAGGTTACGATAGACGTCGAAGAACGCGGTACCGTGAGCCTGCGCGCGGACTTCCACTGGATGTGCGAGGCAATCTCCAACATCCTCAAGAACTGCGTCGAGCATGCACCGGCACACTCCACCGTGCACGCATCCTATGCCGATAACCCCCTCTACACCGAACTGCGCATTTCCGACGAAGGACCCGGTTTCTCTTCCGATGACCTTGCCCATCTCTTCGATCGCTTCTACCAGGGACGCGGAAGCGTCGCTGGCGCGACCGGTCTCGGGCTTTCCTTCGCCCGCCAGCTTGTCGAGGCGCAAAACGGAACCATCGCTGCGGAGAACCTCCCCGCCGGCGGAGCGCTGTTCGAAATCAGAATCTATCGTCACCCCATTGTCACTTTGCATTCGTAAGCTAGGCCCAAGCAAGAGCTTCGTGGCAAAGTGGAGGTTACGATATGCCGATCGTCGAATGCATCGATGTCGAGAAGACGTACGGAAAAGGTCCTCAGGCTGTCCATGCCCTGCGCGGTATCAGCCTGTCCGTGGATGCGGGGGAATTCGTCGCCATCATGGGCGCATCGGGATCGGGCAAGTCCACCTTACTGCACATGATCGGCGGCATAGACACGCCCACTGCCGGTGTCGTGGCCGTCGATGGGACGGATGTCGCGACGCTGGACGCGACACAAACGGCCATCTTCCGCCGCCGCAAGGTCGGATTGATCTACCAGTTCTTCAACCTGATCCCGACGGTGAACGTGCGCAAGAACATCATCATGCCCATGTTGCTTGACCGGCGCGAACCCGACCAGATGCTATTCGAGAGCATCGTCGGCACCCTCGGCATAGACAAACTACTCGATGCCATGCCTGTCGAATTGTCAGGTGGTCAACAGCAGCGCGTGGCAATCGCCCGCTCGCTCGTCTACCGGCCAGCGCTCCTGCTCGCCGACGAGCCCACGGGTAACCTCGACAAGCGAAGCTCGCGCGAGACGGTCGACCTTCTCAAGATGGCAAACCGGCAGTTCCACCAGACGACGCTCATCATTACGCATGATGACGAAGTGGCACTCGAAGCCGACCGCATCATCACGATCGAAGATGGTCGCATCATCGCAGATGAGCGTAGGTGATCGTCATGAGGAACAACCTGACGACGGATTTCATCCGCGGTAACAAGACATCGAGCATCATGATTGCCGTCACGGTCCTCATCAGCAGCTTCCTGCTTACGTTGCTGACAACGACGCTGTACAACTTCTGGATTGACGCAGCGATGCAGGCCCAGACACAGGGCGTCGATTGGCACGCGCGCATCACCGGCGAACTTGCCGCCACCGCTTCGATATACCTAGGCACGACACTTCTTGGCTGCATCGCGCTGGTGCTCATCATTCGCAACGCGTTTGCCGCGTCGATGCAAACGCGCGTGCACCAGATGGGCATCCTATCCACCGTCGGCGCGACGCCCCGCCAGATACGCGGGGTGTTCATACGCGAGTCACTTATGCTCAGCATGATCCCCGGTGCCGTGGGAGTAGCCCTCGGCATTGGTGTGACTGCCGGCTTCATCACGCTCGTGAGGCAATATGCCCAGTCCATCGGCATCGAGCGAGACCTGGCGATTGCATTTCACTTCGACCCGCTCCTCCTTCTCGCCATCGTTGGCCTCGTCCTTCTCACCGTACTCGTATCCGCAGGACTGCCAGCGCGCAAGATGGCGAAGATATCTCCTCTCCAGGCAGTTCGGGGACTTCCCGAAGACCAGCTGGACAAACAGGTGCGACGCGGTATCTGCGCACGCCTCTTCGGTATCGAAGGCGAGCTTGCAGCCGGCGCGATACGCCTGCGACGGTCTCTACTCCGCTCCACCTCCATCGCATTGGGCCTTTCGTTTGTCATCTTCATCGTGTTCTTGTCATTCATGACCGTCTCGAAGGTGGTGAACGAGCTGCATTTCTATCGCGATTACGGCGATGATCCGACCTACGTTGCCCAGACGCTGGCTCAGAACGATGCTATCTGGAGCGGTTACGCGCTTGTCGTCGGTGCCTTCTGCGCCATCCTGGCCCTCATCGGCATCGCTGCCGTCGTCACGCAGGCACTGGGATTCGTGAGCCAGCGCAAGCGCGAGTTCGCCCGCTATCGCTCCATCGGCATGACGCCAGGCGGTATTTACCGCATGCTCTGCGTCGAAGGTCTGCTGACGGTGATTCGCCCGCTGCTCATCGCACTCATTCCAGCCGCCGTGCTCTCCATCGCCATGGTAATTGCGGGGCGCCTGGATATTTCCACATATGCGGCGGCCTACCCCTATGCCGCAGTGGGCATATATGCACTCATCATTTTCGCAATCGTTTTTGGAGCGTACTTGATAGGCGCGCATCGTGTGAACCAATGCGACCTCGTCACGGCCCTGCGCGATGACACGCTCGTGTGAGGATGAGCAAACAAGATTTCTCGACTCCGCTCACTGCGTTCGCTTCGCTCGAAATGACAAGTATGTGACAGGGGTCAGACCCCTGTCACATCGTGACGAGTGCTAGACTTGAGCTTGCAAGGACCCTCTCCCGACGAGCAAGGCGAACCATGTGCAAGACCGGCATCATCATCGTGAATACGGGCAGTCCCGCCGCACCAACCAGCGAGGCGGTGGCCGAATACCTACGTGCGTTTCTCTCCGACCCACGCATATGTCCCATGAATCCGCGTCTGTGGCGTCTCATCCTGAACCGTTTCATCATCCCCAAGCGCGCCCCGGTCTCGGCTGCCAAGTACGCAACGATATGGACCGACGAGGGCGCACCGTTGGATGCGGGAATGAGGTCGCTCGCGCAGAAACTCGGGCGAGCATGCGCGCACGATGACGACATCGCTCTCATACGCCATGCCATGTGCTACTCGGCGCCCTTCGTCGAAGATGCCCTGGCCGATTGCAGGGAGCATGGCTGCGACGAGGTCATCGTCATCCCGCTGTATCCCCAAAGCGCCTTCTCGACAACCATGGCGGTAAAAGACAAGGTCAACCAGGCGATCGAGGATCTCGACTGGACGCCGGCGCTACGCTTCGTGGAGAGCTACCATGACGAGCCAGCCTACATCGCCGCGATTGCGGATTCCGTTTCCCAGTCGGGATTCGACGCCGATGCGGGAGACCGTCTGCTCTTCGCGTTTCACTCGATTCCGATGACCGACATCCGCTCCGGAGACACGTACGACGAACAGACGCGGCAAACGGCACGAAACGTCGTCGATGCCCTGGGGCTTCCCGAAAGCGCCTGGCATGTGGGCTACCAATGCCGCTTTGACAAGAGCCGCACATGGCTGGGGCCTTTCACGAAGGAGGTCCTGGGTACGCTTGCCGATGCACGGCGCCTCTTCGTGATCGCACCCAACTTCTCCGTCGACTGCCTCGAGACGACCCATGACATCCAGGACGCGTTGCGCAGCGCCTGGCTCGAAGCCGACGCAGGGCGGACGGAAGACTCGTTCGTCTACGTGCCCTGCCTCAACGATTCGCCGGCCCAGATTGACCTGATCAGGCAGGTCGTCCTACGCGTCCTTTCTACGCCTTGCGTGTCTGCTTGAAGCGTTCGATGTCCTCGCGGTACTCCGCGAGCGTCGAATGGGGCTCCTCGATGTAGAACGGTAGGTCAGCCAGACGCGGGTTATTGGTCATGGCCGCCAAGGCGTCAAAGCCGATGGTGCCGGTGCCGATACGGGCATGACGGTCCACATGCGAGCCGCGCGCCTCCTTGCTGTCGTTGAGGTGCGCGGCGCATAGCTTGTCCAGGCCGATCACGCGATCGAACTCGTCGAGCACGCCGTCCAGGTCGCCGACAATGTCATAGCCGGCACCCCACAGCGCAGCGGCATCGATGAGCACGCCCACGTGATCCTTGAGGTCGACCTGCTCGATAACCTGCGCGACCTCCTCGAAGCTACTGCATAGCTGATGTCCCTCGCCCGCAAGCATGCAGATGAGCAGCTTGCCCTGCTGGCTGGGATGCACGGTTGCGTTGATGGCGGCGGAGAACTTGGCAAGGCCCTGCATCTTGGACTCATCGAGCGCGCTACCGGGGCGCACAAGGTAGTTCTGGCCGGGAATCTCGTCGAGACGTGCCATGTCCTCGGCCATGACCGCCAGGGCGAAGTCGCGCTGTTCGACCTTGCCCGAGGCGGGCTCGATGTCATAGGGCGCGTAGGCGAGCGGGCTCACGATGCCGTGCTCTTCCGCATATTCGCGATATGCCTTCACGTCCGCCTCGTCGACGGGCTTGACGCTGCTGCCGCGCGGATTGCGCGAGAAGTACTGGAAGGTGTTCGCGCCCAGGCCATCTGCCTCCATCGCCATGGAGAGATAGCCCTCGCGCTTCGATAGGTGCGCTCCGATAACAAACATGACAATCATCCTCTCGATCGTTGAAGTGCCGCCAGCATGACGGCACGTATCTACTGCAGATAAAGCTCCCTGAGCCGCTCGCGTTCGCGCTCCCCCACGCCGAGGACCGCCGCGAGGTAGGCATCCATGCCGCCGCATTCTTGCTCGACGGCCTCGAGGGCCGCGTCCAGGTAATCCATGCTTGCATAGAAGATGGAATCGATGTCCAAGTCGACGTGCTCGAGCAGACCATGCCCGGCAAGCGCATCGAGGATCTCCTCGGCCGCGTCGCGCACGAACAGGTTGGTCGCGAGGTAATCAGCGCGGATGTGGGGCATCGGAACGCCGAGCGCGTACTCGACGAGGACGCCCGCAAGTCCCGCGCGATCCTTGCCCTCGGTGCAATGCCACAGCGTCGCACCGTCCTCGGCCGCCAGAAGTGTCTCAAAGAATGCCCGGTAGGCTTGCTTGCCGTCCTCGCCAAGTAGGCAGGTGACGTACAAACCGCGGATGGTCTCGTGCGCGTTGCCGCTGAATCGCTTGAGTGCCGCGATATCGCCTGCGATGCCGCCTTCATGCGTGATGCCGACGGCAGCCTCGGAAAAGACCGGCAGGTCGATGAAGCCAATTCCCGGCATGCGGTCTTGCGGATCGGGGGCACCCTCGCGCTCCTTTGCCGTGCGAAAGTCCACGACGCGCGCAAGGTCATGCCCATCGCGCAGCAACTCGATGTCCT
>ERZ827492.3038-NODE-3038-length-10978-cov-33.699625_pt1 | contig 10978 bp, 10 predicted proteins | sample MGYA00519704_ERZ827492 | MGnify/ENA primary metagenome ERZ827492 (study PRJEB31778, sample SAMEA3449325) | human gut metagenome | biome: human gut; feature: human-associated habitat; material: faeces | place: United Kingdom | collected 2010/2012 ...
CCCCCCCCAGGTTGTCAATATTTTTTATAAATTTTAACAAACTTTTCATAAACTTTTTATAAATAATTTACTTCATAAAAAAGAATATCTTTTTGATTATTTTCTTTTTCCATGTATATCATAAAGATTAAAATAAGCATTAGAACACTTTTTAGATATTCTATAATTTACATTAGATTTAAAACTTCCACTTAAAATATCTTGAACATCAGGAGAAGATACTGTAATACTCATAACAGGCTTATTACTTGGAGCATAACCAATAAAGTTATTACTCATTGTAGGATGATCATAAATACCATCATTATTATCATCAACAAAGCTTTCACTTGTTCCTGTTTTACCTGCTGGTCTTGGACTATTTCCCATAAAATCATATCCTGTACCAGATGGTGTCATAACAAGTTTAAATCCTTCTTGAATTCTTTTTATATATTCTTCTTTTGTATCAACTTTATTTAAAATAACAGAGTTTTCTTCAAGAAGTATATTATCTTCAGTTAAAATTCCTTTTAAAAATCTTGTTTTTACTCTTGTGCCATTATTAGCTATTGTGGAAATGTATTGGGATAATTGAAGTGGTGTATAAGTATCATATTGTCCTATGGCATAGTTAAGTAATAAATCACTAGCATAACTACCACCTTTATAACCATCTTCTTCAATAGGAAAATCAATTCCTGTTTTAACTCCTAACCCATATTGATAAAAAGTTTTTCTATAAATATCAAAAGCTTTTAAATCAAGATCTAAATATGAATTATACTTATATTTAAATTTACCTACCATCATAGCTATTTTAAACTGATATATATTACTTGAATACTTTAAAGCTTCAAGATCATTAATCATTCCAAAATTAGCCCAAGAACATTTTTTTGGCATATTTAAAAATTTTATACAACTATCTTCCATAATAGTCCCAAATTTTATAACTTTTGTATTATATCCAACTGTATGGCTTGCACCTTTTACAACACTTCCTGGAGTTACCGTAGAAGTTATATTACCAATACTGTAATCATATATTTCATATTTTCCTAAACTATTTTTTAATACCTGTTTTCCTGCTAAAGTAAGTATTTCTCCTGTTGAAGGTTCTTGTATTACAACAAAACTTCTGTTATAAAACTTTGTATTAGGTTCTTTTTTTACATTTAACACCTCATATTTCAATATTTCTTCTACTTTAAGTTGTAAGTCTATATCAATAGATAAAACTATATCTTTACCTTTTTTACCTTCTTTTATAAGTTTAAAACTACCATCATCAAGTATTTGATAAGTAGATTTTTCTCCTTTTAAAATATCTTCATAATATTCTTCTAAACCACTTATACCTACTCTATCATTTAATAAATAACCTTTATTTAAATAATAAGCTTTCTTTTCATAAGGTATTCCTGTTTCTTCTGTTGAAACACTTCCTAAAATATTTCTTAATGTATCACCATATAAATAAACTCTTTCCCAATCAAGTTTAGTATTAAATCCTTTTAAATTTTCTATATTTTCATTAATATAAGCATATTCTTCTTCTGTTACATCTTTTATCTTTATTGTTTTTTCATCCGTTTTATAACCTTTATTCATCAAATAATATAAATAAGCACATTTTTTATCATCTTCATTAAAAACACTTAAATCATCTTTAGTTATTCTATCAATTTTATATTCATATAATTCATTATAAGTAATTTTTCTATTATTATATAAATTATATTCATTTTCTGTTATTAATTTATTACCTTTTTCAGGATATAAACTTAAATAAAATTCTTTTAAATTTCTTATATTTAATTTATCATAGTCTAAATCAAGATGTTTACTAACTTCATAAGCAAGTTTTATTTCATCACTTTCATTTATATTTTTACTTTTTAAATAATATATTTTTTTAACACTGATATTATCCACTAAAAGTTTATTATTTCGATCATAAATTCTTCCTCTTGGGGATGTATCTTTATATACTATATTATTTGTTTCCTTATTTAAAATCATTTTATAGTAATGATTCATATTTATTGTTAAAAAACAAAGTCTACTTATAATAATAACAAAAAGAAAGAATAATATTATTATTAAAAAATTCATTCTTTTATTAGGATTATATTTAAAATAATTGTTTCTTCTTTTATTTTTCTTTGTTTTCATATTATTATTTTAAACAAATTTTTAAAAAACTTACATATAATTATATTGGTGATATATATTAAAGAAATATTGATAGAAAATTATATAAATTTTTTAAAAATTGATGATTTAAAAAACTATGCAAAGAATAATAATATTTATTTAAACGAAAAAGATGCGATAGTTATTTTAGATATGGCTAAGAAATATTGGAAAATTGTATATAAAGGTAATCCAAATGAAGTATTTAAACTATTAAAAGAAAAAATAGATATAAAAACATATGAAAAAATAATTGAACTTTATAATTTATATAAAAAGGAAATGAACTAATCTTCATTTCCTTTTATTAATGTTTACAAAAAATATTTTTTTATCCATTTTATTTTAAATTAGGATTAAATTTTTTATTTTTAATCATTTCTATTTCTTCTTTATATGGAGGAAGATCATTTATATATGGTGTTTCAAGTATTTTAGGAATTTGTTCTAATCTTTTATTGTAAATGATATTTATAAGATTATCAAAACCAATAGTTCCATATCCAATATTTTCATGTCTATCTTTATGACTTCCACGAATATTTTTACTATCATTTATATGAATACATAATACTTTATCTAAAAGATTATAACTTTCTAAAATATCAAGTATTTCATCAAATTTACTAACATCATATCCTGCATCAGATAAATGGCATGTATCAAGACATATTCCTATCTTATCTTTATAAATAACACCCTCAATTATTTGTTTAATTTCTTCAAGTGTTTTACCAACTTCTGTTCCTTTTCCTGCCATTGTTTCTAAAAGAATTATTGTATCGCTTTCTTTTAATACTTCATTTAATGCATTAATTATATTATTAATACCAATATCATTGCCACATCCAACATGACTTCCAGGATGAAGAACTAATTTTTTTACAAAAAGATCAGCACATCTATTACATTCTTGTTTTAAAAAATTAATTGAAAAATTATATTTATCTAAATCTTTATTATTAGCTAAATTTATAATATATGGAGCATGAACAACAACATTATCTAAAGAAATATTATTTTCTTTCATTTTTTCTAACGCTTTAAAAGTTAAATCATCATTTAAAGGCATACGAACTGTATTTTGTGGTGCTCCTGTATAAAACATAAAAGCATTACCATTATAACTAAGCGTTTCATCTAGTGCTCCTAAAAGCTGAGTATCTTTTTTAAACCCAACATGACTTCCTATTATTAACATATCATCACCTCATAATTTTAATTATAACAAAAAAAATATGGCTTTGCCATATTTAATTTTTAAATTAATCCTATTCTGGAATAGTTGGACAAACAAGTACACCAGAAGATACATGAACATTAGCATAAGTATTATCAGCAGATAGTGTTGATTCATCAATAAGATTTAATGCTGTAATCTTGTCATTACTTGTAGTTGCAGATGCAACAGCATTACCAGCAGTATCTACTAAACAAATTGAGAAAGTTGTTGTAGTTTGTCTTGTAGCAGCATCATATGTACTTTCAGCTTTTACATAAGAACCAGTTGAACCAGTAACTAGTTTTTCACCATATGGACTGTTGTTTAATTTTTTATCTAATAAATCATTTAAATAAATTCTTCCATCAGAATTTCTTTCAGTAGCATCATGATCTGTTTCATCTAAAGTATAGTATTTAACTCCTGTATAACCTTTATTTACATAATCATTTTTTGCTGCATCAATTGCTCTTAAAGCATTAGTTGCATATGTTTCCCTTCTTGCTGTTCCTAAATATTTTACTACTGCAGGAACTGATACAGTAACAAGTATAGCTAATATAACTACAACTGCTAATAATTCGATTAAAGTAAAACCTTTCTTGTTTAACTTTTTCATTATTCTTTTCCTCCTTATTTTATACAATTTAATCTTATCATTAATTTTTTAACTTTGCAATATAAAAGTAATTAATTTGTCAAAAAATGTCTGTTTATTTTAAATCTTTTAAGTCTAAAACATCCTTTGTACCAAGACTATCAACTTTAACAGTTTTATCACTAGAATTATTATCAAATATACCACGAACTCTTTTATCTGTTTCTGTTGTAGTAGATTTAATTAAAATATAGCTTACTTTTTCTTTTAACCCATTATTTTCTTCTTCACATATTTTTATTATACTGTTATCTAAATCATAATTATTACCATCCGGATCTGTTTTTGCTTCTATTCCTGTATTCCTTAATGTAATAATTTTACAATTACCTTTTACAGTAAATAAATCTTCATACTTTTCAAATTTATATTTATAAACTGCTTTAGATGTAAATGAAATAGCATCAGTTACAAACTCTTGCTTTTTACTATTATCTACCAGTGTAACAATATTAGGAGTTGCTATTACAGCAATTATAGCTAATATTGATATTACAGCAAGTAATTCAATTAAAGTAAATCCTTTTTTATTTATTATTTTTTTCATATATTTCCCTCCTAAATTTTTAAATACTAAGTTTATATGGTGAACCTATAGTTCCATTTCCCCCGGTGATTTGTGCGGAAGATATTAGATATAAAACTGGCCGAACGGCAAACATGTTGCTGTTGACACCGTAGTTGTCGACATGCCCATCTGAGCAGACAATGAACACATGGTTAATACCGATGGCTTCCTGAGGCAACATCCACTCATCATTACCTTTAAATAACCAGTTATTGTTTTTACATGTAGCATCAACATAGCCAATTAAATTTTGTGTACACTCATCACTTACTGCATATCCATAGTCACTGGCATACATAAGTGCCAGCTTTCCTACCCAACTATTTGGATTTGATCCATTATAATAGTCACTACCACTTATTTTTCTTTCATATTGGTACATTACATCTTTTTTAATTCGTAATGAATTATTATAACCACCTAAATAATATTTTGTATTTCCTATCATACTTTTTGATGTACTATCTAAACTATTTAAATATGTTGTATTAAGTTCTGAATTTATTTTTGCTGGTCTAGCCCAATTATTTGAACCACTTACATCCCAAAATTTATCTCCTATACTTTGATCTTTTATTATTTTTATTCTATTTTCAATATTTCCTGTTCCATCATCTGTTGGGAATACTCCTATTATTCTCCATACTTCATTATTAAATGTTACATAATTTTTTGGATTTGCTCCACGATATCTATATTATTTTATATCTTTATCATTTCCTATTTGAAGTGTTGTATCTTTTGAATGTGTTATGGTATATAGACCACTATTATCTTTATTACCAGTTTGTTTAATAATTTTATCAACACCATAACTTTCTTCATCACCTTTTAACCAATCATTTAATTCTTCTCTTAAATCTAATATATATTGTTTATCATTTGTATATTCACTTCTTAATATTCCAAGTGCTAAAAACATACAAAGTGATAAAAGAAGAATTATTGAATAAATAACTGTTGTTATTGCCATTCCTTTATTATTCATATTACACACACCTTTATCTTATAAATTTATTATACAATAAAAATATAAAAAAAAATAGATATTATTGTAATATATCTATAAATTTTGACAACATATTAATACTATTAGCCATTTTATTTATTTTATCTTCTGGAGTTAATTTATATTCTTTTTTCATTTCTTCTTCAAATTGTTTAAAATAATTTTTATTTCTATTTAAAAACTTATACCAATATGACTTTTCTCTTAAATATTTTATATCATTTGGATTAGACCTTAGTCTATATTGAATTTCTACATTCATTAATCATCAAAATTCTTAAAAATAGGTCTAGGTTCATAAGAAGATTTTTTAGTATCACTTTCTTTTTTTTCACGATTACTTATAAAATCTTGAACATACCCTATACCTTTTTGTAAAGAAGAAATTCCTTTTTGTACTTCATTCATATCTAATGATTTAAAAACATTAAACATATCTTTAAAAGAAAATACACCATTTGTTGTTATACCTAAATACTTATTCCATATATCATGAAAAGGCCCATATAAATCATAAAGTTCATAAAACTTTTGCCAAGTCATATCACCATTTCTTACAAAATTAGCAAGTTTAGGATTTTCTTTTACAAAATTTTTAAAATTATCCAAAGACATAAAAATCACCTACTAAAATATATGCTTTTAGTAGGTAAATGTTACTTGTTTTATAAATTTAATATATCATCAACTTTTCTAAGTTCATCATCAATTTCTAATAATGATATTTGTGTTGGTTCTTTTATAACAGTTCTTTCTACTTCTTCTTTATTTTCTTCTGTTTTTTCTTTTGAAATTAATTTTTGTATTTCAAATACATCAATATATTTTTCTTTTGAAATAGTAGTTCCTGTTTTATATCTATCAAGAATAGGTAAATCTGTATTTTTAATTGTTTCTATATAATCATTAAATCTAAGTCCAAATAATGCTTTAGTATTTGTTATAAAGACATTTTTAATATTATATGGATTAGTTTTAACTTCACGAAGAATTAAAAGTCCTCTTCTTGCACGAGTTGACTTTTCAAAATCTTCTAGTTTAACCCTTTTAGCAGTTTTATTATCAGTAAAAATTGTTACATATTCTAAAGTTTTATCAAATATATTCATTGAAACAACTTCATCATTTTTAAGTGTCATTGATTTTACACCACTTGATTTTATACCAGATGATGGTATTTCACTTTCATCAAACCATAAACTATAACATGATGATGTTGATATCATTATATCATTAAAGTTATTAAGTTTAGCATCAATTACTTCATCATTATCTTTTAATTTCATACATGAAATTGCTTTTGAATATCTACTAACTTTAAATTCCTTTAATGGTGTTTTTTTAATCATTCCAAGTTTACTTGCTATTACTACTTCTTTATTTATATTAAAATCAATTACTGGAATAATACTTACTATTTTTTCATTTTCTTCTAATTTTATAATATTACTAATATGTTTACCTAATACTTTCCATTTAATATCAGGTATTTCATGTACTGGTAAATATAAATAATTACCTAAATTAGTAAAGATAAGTACTGTATCAATTGTATTAAGTTCATATAATCCTAAAACATAATCATTTTCTTTTAATAAAGGTTCATCATTACTTGAATTATAACTTCTTTTTGATGTTCTTTTTACATAACCATCTTTAGTAATTAAAACAACAACATCTTCTTTTGTAATCATATCTTCTTCATTTATTTTTATTTCTTCAAGATGATCTTCGATTACTGTTTTTCTAGGAACATCATATTCATCTTTAATAGCCTTTAATTCTTTTTTCATTATATATTTTAAAGCTTCTTCTTCCGTTAATATTTTATTATATGTTTCTATTTTTAAATTTAAATCTTTTAATTCATCTTCAAGTAAAGTAATATCAGTATTAGTTAAACGATATAATTGTAAAGTTACAATAGCCTCAGCCTGTTCAATAGTAAAATCAAACTCTTTAACTAAGTTTTCTTTAGCATCGCTCTTATTTTTACTTGCTCTAATTACACGAATAACTTCATCAAGTATACTTATTGCTTTTATTAAACCTTCCACAATATGAAAACGTAGTTTAGCATGATCTAAATCAAACTTAGTACGATTAGTAAGTACTTCTTTTAAATGAAGTATATAAGCATCAATTATATCAATTAATGATAAAAGTTTAGGACATCTATTAACTATAGCTATCATATTATAGTTATATGATGTTTGAAGTTCAGTATTTTTATATAAATAATTTAAAATAAGATCTTTATTAGCATCTTTTTTAATATCTATTACTATTCTTAGACCTTCTTTATCTGATTCATCTCTTACTTCAAGAAGTCCATCTAGTTTTTTATCTATTCTAATTTCATCAATTTTCTTAACAATATTTACTTTTAATACTTCATAAGGTATTTCTGTTACTACTAAAGATAATTTACCTTTACTTTCTTCTTCATGTATTTTAGAACGTACGACAACTTTTCCACGACCTGTTGTAAAGGCATTAATTATTCCTTGTTTATCAAGACATATTCCCCCAGTTGGAAAATCAGGTCCTTTTACTATATCTAAAATTGTTTCTACTCTACAATTAGGGCTATCAATTCTTTTAATACAAGCATCAATTATTTCTCCTAAATTATGTGGTGGAATATTTGTAGCATAACCTGCACTTATCCCTGTTGTTCCATTTACAAGTAAATTAGGAAATTTAGCAGGAAGAACAGTTGGTTCCATAACTGTATCATCAAAGTTTGGAGCAAATTTAACTGTATTTTTTTCAATATCTTTTAAAAGTTCACTTGATATTTTAGATAATCTTGCTTCAGTATAACGGTATGCTGCAGGACTATCACCATCAATTGAACCATTGTTACCATGCATATCAATCATTGGATTTTTAATTTTCCAATCTTGAGATAGTCTTACCATTGCATCATATATACTTGTATCACCATGTGGATGGAAACTACCTATAACATCTCCAACTGTTTTAGCACTTTTACGATAAGGTTTATCATAAGTATTATGACCTATATACATTGCATAAAGTATTCTTCTTTGAACAGGTTTTAATCCATCTCTTACATCCGGTATTGCACGATCTTGAATAATATATTTACTATATCTTCCAAACCTTTCTCCCATTATTTCTTCTAAAGAATAATTATATATCTTTTCTAAAATCTGTTCTGTTGTATTATTTTTCTTCATATCATTACCATCCTTCTTAAGTATCTATATTTATTATAAACTAAATTTAATTATTTTTAAAGACAACCTGTCAAATTTTTGTAAAATTAAAAGATGAATATTAAATCCATCTTTAATTATTATTCATTTGTTACAACCACACGAGTTGAATAATATGCTGATGTTCCATAATATGTGTAATAGTTAAATACTCCCGCAGATGCTCCATTATTATATCCTCCACCACGAGCATACCACGACTTACTTGTGTCAAGAACATCATTGCCATCATAATACCATCCTTTTGTTCCATACAATGCATGTCCTTGATATTCAGTTGTTGTATAATTATTATAATATTTGCTATCTGGTAAACTATTAAATCCTGAACTACTTTTTGCATTATTATATACTCCCATGACATATTCGTAGCGACCGCCACTCATATCATATATACCATATATATTATTAGTTGTTGAAGCATCTTTTCCACGTGTTGTATTATATGCTCCGTTTGTTGCAGAATCAGAACTTCCTGCTGGGGCTCCATATCCTGTTTTATATGAACCATTATTGTTTATTCCTACTTCAGTACATGTTGTACTACTTGTGCACCTTCCATAGATACTATGTGTTAAGTATGCTACTGCTCCCCATTCATTATTTTTACTCATATGCGTATCTACTTCAGTACTTACAAATCCAAAACTATTATTAGCTTGTTCCATGCTTCTTGAAGCATAAAAGAAATTGCTTACATTACTTCTTGCTAAACTTGTTACATTTGGTTTTATTATTATTCCATTAGCATTACTACATATTTCATTTGTGCATCCTAAACTATCATTAGTTGAACTTGATGCAAGCGTTATATGACCCACTTCAAACTTGCCATACCAAAATCCACTTAACTCTTTATTTCCAAATGTAAATGCATCAAGCGCTACTTCATTTTGCTTTACAAATGTTACATCTATTGCATTTGGTTGTGTTTGCGCTCCACCATTATAATTACTTGGTGTAGTTGTATTAAACCTTGGTATCCATACCCACATTGTTGTTATGTCATCCATTAATACTTCCTCACCTGGTTTTATTTTTAATGTACCATTAGAATTAAAATATTTGTTTTTTATAGAACTATCACTATAATTTATGGTAACTGCATTAGCCCATATTTTGTAATCATAATTATACCATCTAGTTAGACTATCTTTATCAGCACATTTCCACACATTTTTTGAATCATCATAATATACAGGAATCATATTACTTGCAAGTACTGGAGCACTTGCTCCACTTGTATCTTTTTGATTTATACCTAATACATATGGATCAGTTGAAGTCCCATTTCCTCCGGTGATTTCTACAGAAGATGTTAGATATAGGACTGGCCGAACCGCAAACTGGACGGTGTTGACATAGTTGGAGTTGCCCGCGTTCCCACCCGAACTGACACAGAACGCATTGTTACTGTTGCTGGCATTCTGAAGCAATAACCACTCATTCACTTTTATATTATATAACCAGTTTGTTGTGTTACATGCTCTTATATCATTTGATGGTGAGTTAGTATCATATAACTTTTTATTTTCACAATTACTACTTGCATAACCGTAATCACTAAGATACATAAGACCTAATTTACCTGTCCAACTATTTGGATTACTTCCATAATAATAACTGCTTCCACTTATTTTTCTTTCATAATTATACATATCAACAGGAGTTGTTGAATAACTATTATATCCTCCTAAATAATATTTAGCATTCCCTATCATGCTTTTTGATATACTATCTAAACTATTTAAATATGTTGTATTAAGTTCTGTATTTAATGTTGCTGATCTAGCCCAATTATTTAACCCACTTGTATCCCAAAACTTATTTCCTACACTTTGATCTTTTATTATTTTTATTCTATTTTCAATGTTTCCTGTCCCATCATCGGTTGGGAACACTCCGATTATTCTCCATGTTTCTCCATTAAAACTAACATAATTTTTTGGACTTGCTCCCCTATATCTATATTCTGTTATATCTTCTGTTGCTCCTATTTGAAGTGTATTATCTTTTGGATGTGTTATTGTATATAATCCACTATTATCTTTATTATCTGTTAATTTTATTAAAGTATCTGCTCCTGTTATAATTGTTT
>ERZ827492.3045-NODE-3045-length-10959-cov-6.797964_pt1 | contig 10959 bp, 10 predicted proteins | sample MGYA00519704_ERZ827492 | MGnify/ENA primary metagenome ERZ827492 (study PRJEB31778, sample SAMEA3449325) | human gut metagenome | biome: human gut; feature: human-associated habitat; material: faeces | place: United Kingdom | collected 2010/2012 ...
GAAGGTTTCCAAAGGGCGACCGCAGGTTTCACCTGTTTTCATGCCCTTTGGTCGCCGCCGCAGCGGCGAAACCCCTGCCGCACGAATCAGTTTTCGATTCGTGCGGCTTTTTCTTCGATGGCTTTCATCAAAGCATCAAGCTCCGGCATTTTCTCTCGCACTGGCGCAAGCGTGTTCCGCACAACTTCCGCTTCCCGCGCTTCATGTGTCACCAGCATCGCCACCGCATAGGCAGGAAGCGCATAGTCCACCATGCGAAACATCACCTGCCGTATGGCTGCGCCGGCTTTTCCACGATAAAGCGCCGTAAATTCACCCGGTTCACCTGCCAGAAGTTCCGCAACCACCCCATCGCTCAGCAGAAGTTTCCATGCAGTATATGACAGCCGCGCCTCGCTTTCCAGCACCTGTTTCATCAGCCCATACGCCTTCTGTGCATCACACTGAACCATCAGCGCAATCTGCGCTCGCTGAAAGACGCAGATTGCATCCTGACATGTCTTCACTGTTGCAGGCTGCGGAATGTTTTCAATCGAAACATCTGTCACCTCCACCCCGCCATTCGCCTTCATACGCGCGAAATACAGCCACTCCGCCAATTGTTCCGGATCTCGAAGCATCCGTGCGATCGCCATCGGCGATGCGATAAACCGCTCATCCATCGGCAGAATGCACGTCATCACCAGCACCACGCCGCCCATCGCCAGTTCGCACAGCACCAGTGACACCGGCTGCCCCAGCGTCAGCAGGGTCAGCACGCCAAACACCACTGCCAGCGCCCCGCCATACAGCAGGGGACAGAGCGTGTACAGCGTCACGTCGTGCCGAGGGGCATCCTCCGGCGGAAGCAGATACGGCTGATAGCGCAGACGACTTTGCGCCGATACTGGAACACGCACGAACGCCCCTGTGCCGTCCGCCTGATAGACCCGCCCGAACGCCTCGTAGCGCACGAGCTTCCAGCCAAAGTGCCTGCCGACCAGCATTTTCGGCACATCTTGCAGCAGATACGTCACGACCGCCGTCAGTGCCAGCCCCAGATACGTCGCCAGATTCCGCTCTTCATTCGTCCCGACAGTCAGCTGTGCGTTCACGCCGATTAGTGCCGCGCAGAACAGTACCGCCGCCAGCAGGATGCTGCCCATCCGCAGGAGCGGAAACAGGCGCTGAAATGTCCGATTCTTCATTCTTGCGCTTCCTTTGCCTTTCTTGATTCGTAGATTTCCTTTTCCCGCGCCATTCTGTCTATCGTCCACTGATAGCAGCGCGGCATGGTCGTATGGCGGATGCGGCGCAGGAACTGCTTGCGGCACTGCTCCGCCTTCTGCTCATCGCCGTCGCGCAGCAGATGCACCGCATACGCCGTCCGCCAGACAAGCGGCTGCTTTTCATGCTTGCGCAATTCCTTCTGCATGTACAGCGTGTCATACTCTTTCAAGAAGTAGCCCGGCTTGTCCAATGCCAATTCACACAGAACGCCGCGCGGAATCAGCTGCCACCAAAGGCGCTTCGTCTGCTCCCGATGCTCCAGCGCCAGCATGGTCAGGATATCCAGCGCCTCACCATAGCGGTTCTGCATCATCAGCCACGCGGAACGGTTAATCATAAGAGCCGCATCATTCTGATCCTGAATTTTGTCCGGCGGCGTGAAGTACTCCTCCGGCATTTCCGTGAACAGGTGATCCGTCAGGTTCTCCGCCAGCAGGCACTGCATCTGCCACATTTTGCGCCGCTTTTCGGGCTGGAATACTTTCCGAATTTCGCTTGGCGGCATGATGATGCTGAGAAACGCATAACCCCACGCCAGCACAAGGCAGGCAATGGCGGATGCTGTCCCATACAAATTGACTGCCAGCGCATAGAACAGTATTGCCAGTACGCTCTGCACATAGTACAGGACAATCTGCGCCCGCTGCTGCAAGTCGCCGGTTTCCTGCTCCCACGGAACAGCCGCCAGCAGTATGCCCACCTTGCGCTCCGCCGCCGGAAGGTACTGCACGCGCCAGCCGACGGTTTTCCTGCGGATATGAAGAAAGTACAAAGCCACCAGCTGTATTCTGCAGCCGTACAGCACCAGAAGCAGCGTATACAGCAGCATATGCAGTGCCAATGCTATGAACAATCCGCAGATAAGCGGCGGCACAGCAAACACCATCAGCAGCAGCGCATCATCCGTTATCTCGATGAGCGGCAGAAGCAGGCATAAAAGCGATACAATACCCATGATGAATATTCCCAGTGCCAAGTATCCCCGTAGTTTCTGCATCATTCTTCTCCTTTTCGCGGTCATCCGCGGAAATTTCCGCTTCCAGTATACGCCTTTGGCAGGATTGCGTCAAGGGAAGGGAAAACTTCCGGCATCATTCACGGGTTCATCATGTGTTCGTCACTTGACGGGGAGATAATAGCCATGGAAAGGAGTGAAGCTCCATGAAGCGGCATTTCGCAAACATGGTGTTTGCTTTGATTCTGGCGGCATACACGGTTTATGCGGCGCTGGACACGTTCGTGATTGTCCGTGTGCTGACGCCGGACACGCTGCCGACGGCAACCGCTGAAGCCTCCACCGCGCCGACGGAAGCTCCGACCACCGTGCCGACTGCGACGGAATCCCCCGCGGAACAGGCGACCACCGCGCCCATTTCCGCCGATACGGAATACCACGACGACCAAATCGACATTGTGCTGACAACGATGCGCGTAGAGAACACGACGGTGTACGTTGCGGATGTGCAGATTGCGGACATTTCCCTGCTCAAAACGGCGCTGGCGGGGAACACCTACGCCCGCAACCTGACCGAGACAACCTCTGTGCAGGCGGCGAACGCGGGCGCGATTCTCGCCATCAACGGCGACTATTACGGCGCACAGGAGCGCGGGTATGTGCTGCGCAACGGCGTGCTGTACCGCGCATCGGCGCAAAGCGGCACGGACGCACTGGTCATCGGTACGGACGGCAATTTCCGCATCATCACCGAGGGCGAAACGAGTGCCGACACGCTGGTGCGTGAGGGCGCATGGCAGGTGCTGACGTTCGGCCCGGCGCTGATCAACGGCGGACAAGTGACCGTCAGCAGCAGCGACGAGGTCGGGCGCGCCATGACCTCCAACCCGCGCACCGCCATCGGGCAAATCAGCGAAGGGCATTACCTGCTGGTCGTGTCCGACGGGCGGACGAAGGAGAGCACCGGGCTTTCCTTGCGGCAATTGGCAGAGCTGATGCAGTCGCTGGGCGCACAGACCGCCTACAACCTCGATGGCGGCGGCTCTTCGACGATGGTATTTCAGGGGCGCGTCGTCAACAACCCGACCACGAACGGGCGCAGCATCCGCGAAAGGAGCGTGAGCGACATTGTCTACATCGGCTATTGACCGCAAATGCGTGAAACTTGCGCTCTACGATCTGCTTTTTGCCGCCGTGACCGCGCTGAGCGGATTCGTGTATGAGCAGTTCAGCCACGGGGTCTATTCGGGCTTCATGGTGTATGCGTTCCTGCCGCCGCTGGTGCTGGGATCGTGTCCGCTGCTGATTCGCGCCCTGCGCGGGAAAGCGCTGCCGGGGCGCTGGTGCGTGCGGCTGTACCACTGGGGCATCATTGCGCTGACAATCGGCTGTCTGTTTCAAGGAGCGCTGGAGATTTACGGCACGACGAGTCGACTCGTAATGGGGTACTGGATTACAGGCGGCGCGTGCTTTGCAGGAAGCCTTGTGGCGGGCGGGAAAAAATGATGATACACCCCTTTGACAAATCCGCTCCGATGCGGTAAAATAGCGGTACAGAGTGCTGCCTTTGCTGCGTAAGTCCATCTGTCGGACGCGCAGCAGGGGCAGTCTTTTTTGCCTTGACACTGCGCTCCAATCAACGAAAAGGAGTGCTTTTTTTATGCAGACAGAATCCGAAACCTCCATAGCGCAGAACGCGCACCCGCTGGCAACACAGCCGCTGGGGCGCCTCATGCGGCGCTACGCCGTGCCGTGCATGACCTCTCTGGTCGTGGCGGCGCTGTACAACATGGTCGATCAGGTGTTCATTGCGAACGCGCCCGACTTGGGCAGCGTCGGCAACGCAGCAACGACGGTCGTCTTTCCGCTGACGGTCGCGGCGCTGGCGATTGCGGTCATGCTCGGCGACGGCTGCTGCGCGTTTGTCAGCCTGATGCTTGGCGCAGGGAAGCAGGAGGAGGCCCACCGCGCCGTCGGCGGAACGGTAACGGTCAGCGTCGTCGCGGGGCTTGTCCTGATGGCGGCATACCTGCTGTTCCCGGACACGCTGCTGACGTGGTTCGGCGGGCGCGTCAATGCCGGGACATTCGAGAAGGCACAGGAATATTTCTTCTGGATTGCCTTGGGCGTGCCGCTGTACGTCTTTGGGCAGGCAATGAACCCGGTCATCCGCTCTGACGGCAGCCCGACATTCGCGATGGTTGCCACGCTGGCGGGTGCGGCGGCAAACCTCGTGCTTGACCCGCTGCTTATTTTCGTCTGCCACTTTGGTATGGCGGGCGCGGCGATTGCAACGGTTGCCGGGCAGGCGCTGACCGCTGGACTGTCCATCTGGTATCTAACGCGGATGAAGCAGATTCACCTGCAAAAGGACAGCTTCCGCCCGCGCGCGCATTTACTGGGGAAATGCGCCAAGCTCGGCATGACATCCTTTCTGGCGCAAATCAGCCTGGTCGCGGCGATGGCGGCGACGAACACGATGCTGCGCATTTGCAGCGCGCAGGACGCTGTTTTCTCGCAGGAGGAATTTTCCGCGATTCCGATGGCCGTTTTCGGCATTGTCATGAAAGTGTTCCAAATCGTCATCAGCTGTGCGATTGGGCTGGCGGCGGGATGCATTCCCGTGGCGGGGTACAACATGGGCGCAGGACGGTACGACCGTGTGAAAGGGCTTTTGACGCGGCTGCTGGCGGCAGAAGCAATCGTCGGGCTGATTGCGCTGCTTGTGGTGGAGCTGCTGCCCGATCAGGTGATGCTGCTCTTCGGCGCGCAGAACGAGTCCATCCACTACACGCTCTTTGCCCGGCGCTGCTTCCGGGTGTACCTGAGCATGATTGTGCTGGCGTGCATCAACAAAGGGACGTTCATCTTCCTGCAATCGCTGGGGAAAGCGGCTGCCTCGACGCTTTTGTCGATGGCGCGGGAGATTGTGTTCGGCGTGGGGCTGGTGCTGCTCCTGCCGCAGTTTTTCCAGCTGGACGGGGTGATCTATTCCATGCCTGCCGCAGATGTGCTGACGGCAATTCTCTCAGCGGTCGTGCTGGTACGGACATACCGCTCACTGGAAACGGAGAAGTAAGTAATACAGAAAAACCGGGGCGAATCCTCCGAAACAGGGGAGATTCGACCCGGCTTTGTTTTGTTAAATCAGTTGTTTTGCTGTTGACGTGCTTCCTTTAAATCTATTTTTGCTTTATATCCATGTCGTTCTAACAAATAAAGCAAATTTGCCCCATTCATAAGCGTCAATGGCTTACCTTGCGCAAACTTATACGCATCATTTCCGTAGTTCGATGTTGTCACCAGAATCCCCTTTGTTGCACCTTCATTCATGACAGTGCCATAAAGGTCACGAACTGCTGATACACCGACTACATTCGTATAGCGCTTCGCCTGTATGACGATTTTTCCGCCCCGAATCGGATCAGGGTCAAATGCCACAGCATCAACGCCGCCATCTCGACTTGCTTGCGTGATTTTGACTTCACCGCCATTGCTGCTGAATTCCTTTTCAAAGATTTCGCGAATCAAATTCTCGAAATCTTTCCAGTCGATTGCTGCCAAATTGACGCTATCATCAAGCTGGTCTGCCACTTCATAGGCATCAATAAATCGGCTGTCTTCACGCGAAACCGTAATAATTGGCGCAACCGGTGTCGTATTCGCAATTGCCGCAGCAGACACGCCCTTAGCGCTCTTAAACCACGCACGCGGGTCAATTGCTTCAAGATTTAAATCCTCAAAAGCATTGCGGTCAACGCTAATCGACAGCACGCACGGCTCGATGTCCTTCCCTGTTGCCTTATCTACTGTGCTGACTTTCCCATTAACTACCACATTATTGATGTAGTCATACTCTTTTCCTACCGTAAAAACATAATTCAGCGTTTGCACCACTATTTGATAAATCACCTGATCATATTTCTTGGTAAGGTAGGCATCTGTATAGTAAGATTCCTTGAATTCCTTTCTGGTCTTAATATAACTTACACCTTTTAATTTTGGCAAATCATCAACAATCGGAAGCTGCTGTTCGACAATGAGCCGCTTTGCCTCTGGCTGATATTCCGTCTCTACCGCCTTGCTGTAACTAAACGGCAACTCAATCTGTTCCAGCAGTGTCGCATAGTATTCTTCGATCGCTTCTTTGTTGCCATTTCGATAGTTTGCAAGCATCTCTTCTATTTTTTGATTATCCACGCTTTGCTCGCGTTCATATTCCTCCTTTTTTTGCTGCCATTCCGCTAATTTTCTATTATATTCTTCAATTAGCGCATCATTTTTTCTGTCTACTTCTTCCTTTCTTTTTTTCCATTCATTGTAATCAGCTTCATAGCGCAGTTCAGCCGCTGCAATGAACTTTTCCATCTTTTTCCGCGATATTTTGGTGAAAAAAGATGGTTTTTCATGATATGTTTCATCACTGAAAAGCGGTTCGCGTGCTGCTTCCCATAACTGCGGATATATAGGTTGCGGTGTTTCAAATGGCGACGTATTTTTCAGAATATTAGCTTGCAACGGTTGCGGGTACAGACTTCTTTTCAAAATACTATCCAGCATTTCTTGCAGTCGCTCTGCCTGAGCTGTCATGGACTGTGCATAGCTTTCCGCTTCCGCGAGGTCTCTTTGTTTATCCGCACGTTCTTGCGCAAGATTTCGCTGTTTTGCTTCACGCTCTTGGATTTTTCGCCATTGTTCATCCCACTGCGCTTGCAAAGCAGAAACTTTACGTTCCAATTCATGCCGTGTTGGTGCTTTTACAACACGATATTTGTTTAGCCCCTGATGCGATACTTCTTTCGCATACATGTATCTTGCAGCCATAATATTCCTCCAGCACATCGTGTTTCAAGTAAATTAAGCACAGTAAATTGGAGGCAGCAGTTTATCCTTTCTGTTCCTGCTCCCGCTCCTGCATCAGCTTCCGAATCGCGGTAAACGATTCCTCGGAAATATCATGCTCAATTTTGCAGGCGTCCTCACGGGCGACATCGGAATCAACGCCCAAACTCTCCAGAAAGCTCGACAGCGTCTTGTGGCGGTCATAAATGCTTCTCGCAATCTCCATCCCGGCGGGTGTGAGCGTAATCAAGTTGTCAGCATCCATCGTCAGATAACCGTTTTCGCGCAGACGCTTCATCGCCACGCTGACAGACGGCTTCGTGACCCCCAGCAGCAGAGAAATATCCACAGAGCGTGCATAGCCTTTTGCTTCTTTCAGGCGGAGGATTGCTTCCAAATAGTCCTCAGCGGATTCGTGAATGTTCATTCGATACTCCTTTCCGGATATAATGCGTTTCCTTTTCTTCTTATTTTACCATGCGCGGCGAAAAAATGCAACCTTCATTTTTCTGCCTGTGCCAAGCGGAAATACTCCGCCGCGCCATCCGCAATCGCTTCGCCCAGCTTCTCCTGATAGGCAGGCGAGAGCAGCAGCGCTTCCTCCGTCGGATTGGAAATGAAGCCGCATTCCACCAGCACCGATGGCGTATCCAGCTGGAGAATGAAGTAGTCGCCCGGCATGGCGGCGCGCTCCTTTTGGGGCGAAAGGGCGGTAATGAGCGCTTCCTGCATCGTTCCGGCGAGCAGACGCCCCGCGCCGCTGCCCGCGCGGTAGAACACTTGCGGCCCGGATTCCGACCGCACGCGGTATTCGTTCATGTGGATGGACAGCACCATGTCCGCCTGCCCTTGAACCGCCATATCCACGCGGCACTGCATGTCCTGCCGCTTCTTCGTCACATTTGCCGGACGGGTTGTGTCGTCGCAGAGATCGGTGTCTGTCCGGCGGGTCATCAGCACCGTCGCGCCGCGCTGCGTCAGACTCTTTTCCACAGCCAGCGCTACGGCGAGGTTGACCTCTTTCTCCCACACGCCGGAATCACGGCAGCGCGCGCCGCCGTCATAGCCGCCGTGGCCGGGGTCAACGAGGATCGTCCGCCCAGTCAGGCTGCCCGCGGCGATATATGATGTTTCCGGCGCGGGAGACGGGGGTGCTGCGTCCGTCGGTCTTTGGGGAATTCGAGTCAGCGCAACACCCACCAGCGCCGTACCGACAAGCAGCGTTGCAAAAGTCAGCACCGGCAGGATGTGCGATGCGAAATTGCGGAAAAAGGGCGATTTTTCTGCCAAGAAACCCACCTCCTCTCTCCAGTCTATGTCGGATACGGTATAGGCATGTCCGAAGCACACCAAATTGACGCATGATTATGCTTTTGTTGATGTATCCAAGTCTGCTATCCATCCGCTGTATATGTATCCCGTCCTTCAAATCGTTTCAAATTGGGCGAAAGCATCCACAGTTTCCACAGGATTATCCACAGTGTTTTTTGCCGATTTTGCCTTGACAAACCGCGTATGACCGCAAATTATCCACACTGTCCACAGGGTTATCCACAGAAGTTGTCCACCCCCTGCGCGGCTTGTGGATTCTTTTGCAGATAACCAGAAAATGGTGTCGGATGTTCGCATTTTGCGGATAATTATTCATTTCTGTGCATAAACGTTCTTTGGTGCTTGTCCCAAATGGCATGGGCGCTCCCCGCGGAGGACAATGTGACGAAACGTGCCTTTTCACCGCGTTTTTCGTCGGACGGGGCTGGGGATAAAGCGGTGTATCTGTGAATGATTTGTGGATGAAAAGTGGATAAATTGGGGATAACTCCAATGGCAGTGGGGTTGTCCCCCATGAAGCCCCTTCACGCTGCACCTATGCGGCTTGACTTTTTCGCTGCAGGGGGAAACCCCTACGCCGCACGCGAACACTGCACAAAAGTGTCGTACCATCGCGCAGAAAGGTCAATCAAAAAGCTGCTTGAAACTTTTTTTGCCGTTTGCTGAGAAATCGGAAAAAATAGCACCATGAACGCCATGAAGGCGCGGAAAATGGCTTGACAAGGCACGTTCTTGGCGGTAAAATATCTTTTCGGACATTCTTGTCTTTTTCGTGCATTTTGCACGTTTTGAGTTGGAAGAAATATCCACTTTCAAGGAGCGACAGACACTTTACGAGGAGGACGATTCATGCTGCCAGCCCACGACACGCCGGCTTTCCGGGAGCTGCTCCACCAGCAGGTGGAAAAACGGCGAACCTTTGCCATCATCTCGCACCCGGACGCGGGCAAAACTACGCTGACCGAAAAGCTGCTGCTGTACGGCGGCGCAATCCGCTCGGCGGGCAGCGTCAAGGCGCGCAAAAGCGATAAGCACGCCACGTCCGACTGGATGGACATCGAGAAGCAGCGCGGCATCTCGGTCACATCCTCCGCAATGCAGTTTGAGTTTGACGGCTTCCGCATCAACATTCTGGACACACCGGGCCATCAGGACTTCTCTGAGGACACCTACCGCGTGCTGGTTGCGGCGGACGCAGCCGTCATGCTGATTGACGCGGCAAAGGGCGTTGAGGCGCAGACTATCAAGCTGTTCAAGGTCTGCCGGATGCGCAACATCCCGATTTTCACGTTCGTGAACAAAATGGACCGCGCGGCGAAAGACCCCTTCGCGCTGATGGAGGAGCTGGAACAGGTGCTTGGCATCCGCTCCTGCCCCATCAACTGGCCGATCGGCACGGACGGCGATTTCCAAGGCGTTTACCACCGCGACACGAAAATGGTCGAGCTGTACACGGGCGGCGACCACGGCAAGTCGATGGTGCAGAAGACTGACATCGCCATTGACGACCCCGCGCTGGAGCATGTGCTGGCGAAGCACTACCGCGAGCGGTTGGCGGAGGAAATCGACCTGCTGGACGAAGCGGGCGACGCTTTCGACCTCGACAAGGTGCGCCGCGGTGAGCTGACGCCGATGTTCTTCGGTTCCGCCGTCACCAACTTCGGCGTTGAGCCGTTCCTTGAGCGCTTCCTGCAATACACGCCGCCGCCCCTGCCCCGCAAGAGCGACATCGGTGACATTCAGCCCGAAGAGCCGTACTTCTCCGGTTTCATCTTCAAGATTCAGGCGAACATGAACCCCGCGCACCGCGACCGGCTGGCATTCATGCGCATCGTCTCCGGCGCGTTCGAGAAAGGCATGGAGGTCTGGCACTCCGGGACGAACAAGACCGTCGCGCTCAAGCAGCCCCAGCAGTTCATGGCGGACGAACGCGAAGCCGTGGAGGAAGCATGGGCGGGCGACATCATCGGTCTGTTCGACCCCGGCATCTATCAGCTTGGCGATACGCTCTCCGGCGGCCCGAAGCTGCACTACGAGAACATCCCGGTCTTTGCGCCGGAATTCTTCTCCCGCGTGCGTCCGGCGGATTCCATGAAGCGCAAGCAGTTCCAGAAGGGCATCACCCAGCTGGCGGAAGAGGGCGCCATTCAGACTTTCATCCGCACGGAGACGGGGCGCGAGGAATTCATGGTCGGCGTGGTCGGCGTGCTGCAGTTTGAAGTGCTGGAGCACCGGCTGAAAACCGAGTATCAGGTGGACATTGTGATGGAGTCCATGCCCTTCCGCTTCGTGCGGTGGGTGGTGAGCACGCCCAAGCCCATCGACCAGCTGAAGCTGACATCCACGTCCGGGCGCGCAAAGGACAGCCGCGACCGCGATGTGCTGCTGTTTGAGAACGAGTGGAGCATCCGCCTTGCCTGCGAGAACAACGCAGGGCTGGAACTGGCGGAAACCGCCAACCGCAAGTAAGCCGCGCAGAACTTAACACGCGCATACAGTATGCAGTTGCGCTCAACTCAATCGCGAAAAGGGGAGTCCAGAGGGTCGAAGACCCTTTGGCG
>ERZ827492.3048-NODE-3048-length-10954-cov-2.308560_pt1 | contig 10954 bp, 5 predicted proteins | sample MGYA00519704_ERZ827492 | MGnify/ENA primary metagenome ERZ827492 (study PRJEB31778, sample SAMEA3449325) | human gut metagenome | biome: human gut; feature: human-associated habitat; material: faeces | place: United Kingdom | collected 2010/2012 ...
CGCTGATAACATTCTCCAAGAAGTTCTTCTGCTGAATTTTGACGGGTGCAAGCCGGAACTTGTCTTTTTTGATAAATTCGAGATACTTATTGATTGCCTGTATGCGTAGGTTGACGGTTTTAGGCTTGTACGTTTCCATTAAGTATCCTTTGAACGCCAATAGGCTTTGCTTTGTGATTTCACCTGATAATTGTTGATACATTCGTATCGTGAGCAGATAAGATGAAATAGTGTTTTCGGCCAAATTGCTCCTGCGTAAATGTGCCTCAAATTCTTCTAACATAGATAATCCTCCTAAAAAAGTATTACTTGAATTGTACTATTTTTAGAAGAAAACCACGACTAATTGAATGCGTGTATAAGTCTAATCCTGTTATTATGAGAAGGTGGGCGAAACTGTCACTAATATCAGCGATGAAATACCTTTTGACCTGCCTGAAAATTGGGTGTGGATTAGGTTGGGATACGTTATAGATTTTTCTAAAAGTGATACGGTCACAGCAAGTCAGATTGATCCAACAAGTTGGGTTCTTGATTTGGAAGACATCGAAAAAAATTCCGGTGGGTTGTTACAAAAGAAAGCTATGCGCGAAACGCAATCCAAAAGTGATAAGCATAGCTTTTACAAAGGAAATGTTCTTTATAGCAAACTGCGCCCTTACCTAAACAAGGTACTTGTTGCTGACGAGGATGGCTACTGCACTACGGAAATATTGGCATTTGATTTTGGACAGAATATCGCCGCTCAATACGCGCAAATATACCTCATGAGTCCCTATTTTGTGGATTATGCTATGGCTGGTGCCTATGGAGTAAAAATGCCGCGTATCGGTAGTACAAGAGGTAATGCGGCTTTAATGCCTATCCCGCCATTTAACGAACAGAGGCGAATTGTTGAGCGGTACAACACCATTTGCAAACAGTTAAAAGACGAGGTTTAAGCCTCGTCTTTTAGCTTCTCTAATATTACTTCTACTTGTTTGACTATGCGTTCCTGCTCAGCCAACGGCGGTAGCGGGAAAATCAATTTGCCGAGAGCGCCGCTCGACAGTCCCTGAATTCCAATGCCTTTGCCACCTATCAAACCAATGCTTTTATAAGCGTAGAAAGCAAAATAATAAAACGCAGTACACACGGGATAATATGCACGTAACCGGTGTATATGGTTTTGTATGCACATGGGAATATCCTTTCTCCATATCGCTGCCCGTCCAACGTCGCCACCTTCACAGACCAAAAGGTCACCGGGAGTGATAGAATATTTTGCAAACTCGTCTTGGGTAAAAAGCATTTCTTTAATGCGATCTAAGCTAAACTGACCCCAACAAACATTTGAAGTCGTGATATACGGATGCAAGACACCTTGCGAATTTGATGAGTTTAATGCCTTTCCCGTATTATGTTGGAAAAGATTGTCCACGCGGATCCATCGCCAGCCTTCTGGTATTTCAAACGGTATTTCTTCGGAGATTTCCTTTGCCGAATCTTTGACCTTCTCATAATAACAGTTATCATCACCTTTGTAGATGTAACTATCGACATATTTTTTGCCGAGTTTGGCTTTCTTTTCGGCACGGATACGCTCTAAAAGTACGCTTGCCGGTTCGTCGTTCGGATCCTGCGGAACAAGCTTTCCTTGAATAGCAAGGGTCAATGTGCGCTTTCTGAATTCATCGTACAAAGTATCTATATCCGCTTGGTTCTGCTCGATAATATCTACCTGTTCAAACAGTTCTTCTACGCGATTAACAATGCGAGTTTGTTCAGCAAGAGGAGGCATAATAAAAGATAATTTTAGTATATCATCGCGGCTAATACCAGGAATAAAACTTTTCGCACCACTTTGTAATTGACTTACATAGTATTTTAGTACAAGCATGATGAAAAGCGAATTTGCGCCAATGCAGCGAATAGACATTATTTGCCGTGCTATATGAATATCACCAATATTATTAAAGACCATTTCTCCAATCGTGCCTTTGCAAGTTATCAATAAATCGCCTTTATGAGAAACAACAGACGGTGTATCTGTCCAACGATTGATGATAATTCTTTCATTTAAGAGATTGCTTGCACCTGTAATATAGGGTATTCCTATTTTATCAGAATTGTACTGAGTAGGAAGCAAATCTCTCCCTGATATTAGTTCAATCAAATCTCTCAATCGAACGAAAGTCCAATTCCGTGGACATTCTAAATCAATTTCATCAGTAATATCCTTGACTTCCGAGCCGACCTTCTCATAATAGCGATTATCATCACCTTTGAAGATGACGGAATCATTCTTATCTTTTTTGTTTTTATCTTCTTTTATGAGTTGTTGTTTCTCGGCACGGATACGTTCAAGCAAAACGGACGCAGGCTCGTCGTTCGGATCTTGCGGGACGAGCTTGCCTCTGATTGCCATATCCAGTATTTTTTGCCGCAATGCTTTTGTATCGATCATTGTTTATCCTCACCAATCAACTCGCGCAGACGTGCCACCGCGTTCACGATATTTTGTGATTTGGCATCTATCTCGTCCAATATCTCCGAAAGGTTTCTTTCGTCCTTTTCGGTAAAATCAATCCACTTGAAGTCCAAATCCTTCCGTTTTGCAATTTCAGCGGCAGAATACCTGCGCCATCTGCCGTTCGGATTGGTTTCTTTGTCGTAGGTTTCCTTTCTGTCCTGCATATGCCCAGAGCAATAGCAAGCGACAAAATCGTCGAGATCTTCACGCTTTAACGGCTTGGTTGCAAGTGTGTGTTTGATGCCTGTTTTATAATCATACACCCATATATCTTCGGTCGGTTTCCCTTTGTCAAAGAACAACACGTTTGTAGAGATGTTGGCGTAGAACAAACCGGGGCAGAGGCGTAATATCGTATGCAGGTTGAAATCCTTCATCAATTTTTTGCGAATCGCTGTTGCGTCTTTCCCGTCACTCAAAACGCTGTCAGGCAAAACCACGGCAACTCTGCCGCCCGTTTTTACAATAGACATAATGTGTTGTAAAAAGTTCAGCTGATTGTCGGAAGTCTTTATAAATTCCGTCCGCACAACAGACACTTCACCGCTGCCCTGCGGTCTTGTACCGAATGGAGGATTAGCGAGGATGACGTCAAACATTCTGTCCGATGTATCAAGGAGAGAGTCCTGACACACGATAGGACTGCCTTTCGTGCCAATATCATGTAAATATAAATTCATTGACGCGAGCGTAACGACAAGCGGCGTATTATCCGCACCGAAAAGCGCCTTGTTGCGAAGGAAATCGAGCTTGGATATTTCATTGCTTTGCCTTTTCATGTGTTCGTATGCCGCGAGTAAGAATCCGCCTGTACCGCAAGCAGGGTCGGCAACGGTTTCCATAATTTTGGGATCAATAACATCGACCATTGCTTTGATTAAAGCGCGAGGAGTGAAGTATTGTCCGGCTCCGCTTTTCTTATCTTTACCGTTCTTTTCGAGAATAGACTCGTAAATAGCGCCTTTTACATCACCTTCGAGCATATACCAATTCTCTCCGGACACCATATCGATTACCTTTTTTAGGTGAACGGGAGTTTGAATTTTATTAGTTGCTTTCGTAAAAATAGTGCCGATGAGTCCCTGTTCGCCAGAGAGTTTTTCGAGCGTCGTTTCATACTGCTTGACAAGATCTGTGCCGCTTAATGCCGTAAGGTCTTTCCATTTATATCCTTCCGGAATAGAACTCGTCAAACCATATTCTTCGCGCTCGTCATCCATCTTTAAGAAAAGGATATATGTAAGCTGCGTGATATAATCGGTAAACCCGACGCCTGCCGCCGCCAAAACATTTGCAATGTCGCTCACTTTTTTTACAAGAGCCTGTTCGCTTTTCATTTGCTTTTCGTTTTCCATTTTATGCCGCCTTTAAGATAAAGTTAGAAAGAGTTTGTATTTCTTGGTTGAGTGCCTTACCGCCGAATAAGGTGATGCCTTTCCGCCATAAATCGGGATAATATTCATTGAGTTCACCGACAGTAATAGCGCCTTCGCTCACAACAAAGTCGGCAATCGCACGCATTACGGCTTTCTGCTCGTCGGTCAACTGCCTTTGTGCCTGTCCGCAATAAAGATTGAACCGCTGTATATATCCTGAAAACAGGCTCGCAAGCCTTGCCGTTTTTCGATAGGCGAACCTCACGATTTGGATAAGGTGCGTCAATGCTCTGATATTTTGCTTCATGTCAAATTCATCGACGCGACCGATTTCATCGAGGAGTTTATAATTTCTCCAAATATTATACGCCGTATAAGAGTGATTTTCGGAAAGCAGCTTATCCCTCAAATCAACGAGCATGGAGTGCGTTATAACGGTATCTTCCGAATTGTAAATGATACGCAGCGCCTCTATTCTATCCATATTTTCGTTCAAATACTTTTCGAATGCTTCCTTGAAGTCCAAAGCAGTCTCTTTTGAAAAATCGGAATAAAGTACCTCGTCCTGATCGTCGATTATCGTAATATAGCCGCGTTGCATTTCAAGCAAATATTTCTTTGCCGCAACATTATCTATCAGGCACTCAATCAACAGCATTCTTTCCGTATTATCATGGGATGCGTCTATAAATTCAGGCAAGCCCTTTTGCAATGCCTTTTCGATGCTATTCGCAAGGGTACGAGGAGCAAAACCAAACTCCTCAATAAATTTACTCAAGTGATGCCCGTGAAGTGCGTTGCTTTCATATCTGCGGTGTATTGAAGCACAATAATCCCGAAGCAATCTAAGATTCTCATCGCTCGCATCACCGTGCGTTAAGCGTTCCAGAAGATGTTCCAAACTCAAAGTTCTTTCCTGTCCGATAGCTCTTTGAGGAATATCTTTTTCGTGTTCTGTAACGCCGACGGCATCGACTATGTAATAACATTCTTTTGTTTGCGCATTCGGCGTGACTTCCTTCAACTTGTCGTCGCTGATATATCGGCACGCCCGTCCTTTCATCTGCGTATAAAGCACTTCGGAATTAATATCGCGCATAAAAAATACCACTTCCAAAGGCTTGATGTCGGTGCCGGTAGCGACAAGGGTTACAGTAACGGCGATTCGAAAATCTTTTTCATTGCGAAAATCTCTTATAAGGGCATTGGAGTCGCCCGCCGAATAAGTAATTTTTCGCACATAGTTCTCGGGAAGCTGTCCGTTATCAAACTTTTCTCCGAAAACCTTCTTTGCAATTTTTACAATTTGATCGGCGTGATTGTCGTCTTTGGCAAATATAAGGGTTTTGGGAATATACCGCCAATTATCGGTTTCATGCTCCGATAATCTTTCCGGGTACATTTTGGTATAAATCGAATCACGGTATTCGCGCAATACCGTTTCAATCTGGCTTACGTTTACAATAGAGCGATCCAACGCATTCGGTGAATAATCAATGTTTTTGCTTGACGTAAAGGAAGTAGTTTCACCTGTACGCCTTGACTTCTCGGTTATTTCATCGCCTTCATTGATTTCGCCGCCATGAATGCTTTTTTTTGTAGCAATACGATATATCCTTTTAGGCACATTAACGCCGTCAACAACGGAATCGTCATAAGAATAATTCTCAACTACGTTGTCATCAAAAAAGGCGTATGCATCTTCGGTAGGCGTTGCTGTTAAACCGAGGATACGCGCATTATTAAAGTAGTCAAGCACGGCTCTCCAACGACCGTAGATTGACCTATGGCACTCGTCAACAATGATAAACTGAAAGTAATCGGGAGGCAGTTTCAAATCGTCGCCAAGCGTTATAATTTCCTTGCTATGCCTTTCTTTGTCCGCCTGATCCAATTCATCTTCGGAATCCTCGTCGCAGTCCGGGAGAGTTTGTCCCGTCAAAACAGCATAGAGTTTTTGAATAGTGGAAATTACAATATCGCCTTTGATATCTTCTTCTTTCTTCAATCGCGTTATATCATATAAGTCTTTTAGTTGATGCCCTGTTTCCGTCCTGTCAAATAAGCTAAACTCCGTTTTTGCCTGATTCGCAAGATTATTCCGATCTGCCAGAAAAAGTATCCTTTTCGTAGATGGCGTATATTCCAAGAAACGATATGAAACAAGACAGGCAAGATATGTTTTGCCCGAACCGGTTGCAAGCACGGCAAGTGCTCTTTTTTTGCCTTCTTTGAAAGATGCCTCCAATTTTACTTCAGCACGATACTGGCAAGCTCTCAATCCTTTTTTCTCAATGACCGGCAGAGCACCTAATTCCGAAGATTGACCGATCGTACGCAACATTTCTTTCGGAGTGTGCATTTTATCAATCTGCATATATTCGCTGTCCGGAGAAAGCATATTCTTAAAAAGTATTATTTCACCATTTGCGAGATAGACAAGAGGAACTTTATTTTCGTTCAGCCAAAATCCGTACCAACTTTGCGGATTAAGAGTATAATTTTCCGCCTGCTGCGCAACTATTTCGTCCAAATTCTTTTCGGCGCGTTTTGCTTCCACAACGGCAATGGCTTTGTTATCGATGAAAAGCAGATAATCACTTTCCTTCCGTCCGGACATAGAAGCCTCCACGACCGCTGACGGATTCTTTCGATTATATTCAAACCGCGTGACAACAGCCCAACCGGCTGAGGTAAGTTGTTCATCAATTTTTATTCTTGCTTTTTCTTCAGGTAACATATTCGTTGCTCCTTAATTACTTCTCATAATTTTCTATTATCGGAAGTTAATGGGTGGGGATCAAGCCTACTATGCATGGATAACAGCTAATTTATCGTTTAATCGTTTCCATGGCATAATTGCGAATAAAACAAAGAGTTATATCCGTTCTATAAGCTTAATATCCGCATTCTTTCCCGCCTCGTCAATTAAACCCTGCGTAAAGCCTGCCGTACTGAAAAGAATATACTGTACGTTTTTCGTCTGCGTGAGTTTGAGCATGGCTTCGGACTTTTCCTGCAAAGTGTGTAAAACTGATAACCCTTTGGGCGAGGTGGTGTATTTGCATTCGCCAAGCACGAGATTTCCGTTCGCGGTATCAATGCCGACGATGTCGATTTCACCAGCCTTCGCTCCCCAATACCTGCCGACTTTATCAAAGTGGAAGTTCCATGTATTCGCGGCGGAAAGCTCCCACATTTTTTCACGGCAGACGTCCTCATAGACAAAAGACGCATAGTTCTGCGCAAAACTTTTTTTGATCTGTGACAGAACGAACGCGGTTTCACCCTTTTCAAGATAGGCGCGATAGGGATAAACAAACTTAAACCAGAACGCAATAAAGTTATCGGCTATGCGGTAAAGCCCGCTTTTGCTCTTTTCGGGCGCCGTCTCCGTTATGGGAACTTCGCGTTCAACAAGATCCAAGTCCATCAAAACTTTCAAATACTTTGTAAGCCCCGTCTGTTTCAAACCGAGATTTGTTGCTATATCAGAAAGTTTGCGGTTGCCCATGGCAATCGCCTTAATGAGTGAAAAATAGCTGCCGATTTCGCTTACCTCTTTTTGTAAGAGGAAGTAAGGCTCTTCATAGAGAAAACTCTGCGAATTAAGCACGTTTTCTTCGATTGCTTCGAAAATATCAGTATAATTACAGAAAGTTTCAATATACTTCGGAACGCCGCCCGTCACCGCATAAAACGGGAGCAGTTCGTTATTTTCCCGTCCTTCAAAAAATTCATGATAATGGCTGAACGGTATTTGTTTGAGTTTGATTTGTGCCGTGCGTCTGCCATAGAGAGGAGAACTATAATCGAGCGTCTGCGACTTCATGAGCGATACGAGCGAGCCGCACAAAATCAACATAACATTCGCGTCTTTAAGCAGCGTATCCCATACCTTTTGCATAACGGACGGAAATGCCGAATTGGACTGTCCGATATATTGGAACTCGTCGAACACGATTATTTTTTTCGTTTCCGTCTTATATTCGACCAGCGTTTTGAAAACAGTAAACCAGTCAACGGCGGCGGACTTCAAAAGTTCGTTGCCCGTAAACTCGGTAACCTGCGTTTTGAAGTAATTTAAATTCTGCATTTCGGATTCTTCGGTCGCAAGAAAATACAGGGAATCCGAATGTCTTTTCAAAAACTCTGCGATAAGCGCCGTTTTTCCGACACGCCGCCTTCCATAGACAATGACGAGGGAGGATTCGTTTGAATGATATTGTTTTTCCAACGCATCTAACTCTTTTGCACGGTTGACGAATTTTTGCATTTCGTACCTCCGAAAGGTTCTTATCTAATATTATACTCAAAATTATAATAATTGCAAGTATAATTCAATAATATCAATAAATTTTTTGTTCGGCTGAGAAAGATTTTTTCGGGTATTCTGTCGAAATAGTTGTTTGCTATTGTTTCAAAACAAGCCAAAAAACGGGGCGAAATTGCCCCGTTCTTACCTATAAAAGCCTGTTTTTGACTGTCTGAAACGCCCTAAAACGGAAAAATAGCAAACGGTAGCAAACAAATTGCCGTTTTAGGGGTGTTTGCTATTGCTCCGCGTTTTTCCCTAAATAGAAGATTTTATACTATATCTTGTGTTTTATAGCAAACACTTTTTCTGTATAATGTGGTCTGTTTTTCCTTTGACGTGTTTCAGCTCCGCTCCTTGGTAAGGACGAGGTCGCGGGTTCAAATCCCGCTAACAGCTCCACATAAAAATGCACAAATCATTGCGATTTGTGCATTTTTTTATTCCGTGCGCAGGGCGACGGCGGGTTCCTTTTTCGCTGCCATGCGCGCGGGAATCAGGCTTGCGATAAGCAGCAGTATCGCACTCAACGCAATCAGTCCGATTGCCGTAAGAGCGGAAAGGCTTGCGATTGTGGATACGCCGACTAAATTTGCGAGTATGGCGTTTATCACAACATTGATTACCAATGTTGTCAAAATTGCTATCAATCCGGAAACCACGCCGAGCAGGACGGCTTCCGCTTTGAATACGCGCCCTATATCCTTTTTTCGTGCGCCGATCGAGCGCAACACGCCGATTTCCTTTGTCCGCTCGATGACGGATGCGTATATGATAATCGCAATCATAATCGAAGATATAATCAGCGAAGTTACGGAAAAAGCCACAAGCACATAGGTCACTATTTTTACAACGGAACCGAGCATCGAGGTCATCGTAGAGGACATATCCATATAGTCTATGGCAGTGTCCCCGTTCCCCTCGTTGACTTCGTTCCATGCGTCGAGATAGCCGATAATCAACTCCCTGTTGTCTACGTCGGTGGGATAGATGAGAATGGACGACGGCGTCTGCGTATAACCGAGTGTTTCCAAAGCGGCCTCATAAGTTAAGGTCTGCGTACTCATACCGGGGAAGCCTGTTCCCGCACCGTCGCCGAACGCTTTGCCTGTCGTAACGTCGATTTCCGTATTTTCCGCTTGCGCCGACGCAACAGCCGAAGTTTTGTTTGCGGCTAAAACCTGCTCCGTCAGCGCGGGAGAATATGCGATGCCTTCCGAAAGCCAGGACGCCGCCGCATCCTCCCGTTCGCGAAGGACGCTGACGATTTTAACGGTCATGCCGTTTTCATTTTCATAAGCCGCCTGATAGTTGGCAGAGTTTGCAGGCTGATAGAGCGTAATATCTCCCGATTGCACGGGAGTGTACCAACCGTCGTTAAACACAATGCGGAACTCCTTTCCGATCAACTCCGTATAGTCGATTTGGGAAAGCGTTTCGTCGTAAGCTATGCCGAGAGCGTCAAGCGTCGAAGTGGACAGACGGTTATATTTGTCCACGACGAGAGCAACCTCATTTGTCGCCGTTGGAATACCCGTTTCCGTCACCCCGTCCGAGGCGAGCACGGTATAGCTGTTTTGCAGATATTCCGCATTGCTCAACGCCTCGTTCCAATTCGAGCTGTTCACGGAGATGTATTTATCGCCCGATTTCGTAATGATATTCAAATCGACGCTGTACGAATAGGCTATATCTATGACAAGTCCGTCGCATTTATTTTCGAGGTAGTCTATAAATTCTTTGTCGAGCTTTTGTTTCTTTTGTTCCAGCTTTTCGACTTCGTAGGGGTAGATTCCCGGGGTGTTTTCGGGATATTCTTCCAGTCCTTCGGCGTCGCCGCCCGCTCCGCCCTGACTGCCAATATCGGGAATTTGAGAAACGGTGGCGCTGATTGATATATAGTTAAACGACGCGCTGTTAAGCATTGTCTGGTCGATATAGCTCTGCAAGCCCGTGCTGACGGATAAAATGACGGCAATGCCGATAATGCCGATGCTTGCGGCAATACTCGTGATTGCGGTACGTCTTTTTTTGGAAAGCAGATTTTTTGCACTCAAAGCGAGCGCCGTCCGAAAAGACATGGACGAATGCTTCTTTTTATATTTGACAACGCCGTTTTCGGCATCAGTCTCACGTTCGCTCTTTGCCTTTGCCTTTGCCTGCAACAGCGCTTCTTCGCCCGCAAGCTCGTCGTCGCTCAAAGGCGAGGTGTCCTCGGTAACTTCGCCGTCAAGCATGCGGATAATACGGTCGGAATATTTTTCTGCAAGGTCGGGGTTGTGCGTAACCATAATGACGAGCTTTGTTTCGGATATTTCTTTGAGCAGCTCCATTACGGTAATACTCGTTTCGCTGTCGAGGGCGCCCGTCGGTTCGTCGGCAAGAATAATAGCGGGATTGTTTACGATTGCGCGGGCAATGGAAACGCGCTGCATTTGTCCGCCCGACAGCTGATTGGGTCTTTTGTGCAGCTGGTTTGCAAGACCCACCTTTTCGAGCATACTAACCGCCTTTTGACGGCGCTGCTTTTTGGAAACGCCCGAAAGGGTCAGCGCAAGCTCGACATTTGAAAGTATCGACTGGTGGGGAATGAGGTTGTAGCTTTGGAAAACAAAGCCTATCTTGTGATTGCGGTAGCTGTCCCAGTCGGCGTCGGAAAAGTCCTTCGTCGACTTGCCGTTGATGATGAGATCGCCGCTCGTATAGTGGTCAAGGCCGCCGATGATGTTGAGCAGCGTCGTCTTGCCGCAG
>ERZ827492.3050-NODE-3050-length-10935-cov-3.741544_pt1 | contig 10935 bp, 2 predicted proteins | sample MGYA00519704_ERZ827492 | MGnify/ENA primary metagenome ERZ827492 (study PRJEB31778, sample SAMEA3449325) | human gut metagenome | biome: human gut; feature: human-associated habitat; material: faeces | place: United Kingdom | collected 2010/2012 ...
CTCCTCGCTCATGCCCAACAGCACCGCCGCCTGGGCGGCGAACAGCTCCACATCCTGGATCTGACTGGGCACCGCGTAAACCGACAGCTTGCCCACCGTAGTGGCCAATAGCACCCCATCCGCCATAATGTCCCCCCGGGTGGCGGGCAAAACGGCCTTACGCACCGTGTCCCCCCACTCCATATCGGAGAAGATCAGGTTGGGCGACCATTCCACCACCCACCGGCTGCCGGTGCGCAGGACGATCATCTCGAATTCCTCCCGCATTTCCCCGCATAGTTCGCTGGTATAAATGCCGGTAAAGGTGGCGGTGGTAAAAATATCCCCCTCTTGGATCTGGATGTTTTCATAGGCCACGGCGGTGATCTTCAGCAGGTCGAAAATGTCCGTATACTTGCTGACAAACCGTTCCCGGGTGATCTGGCCCTTGGTTTCCAGGGCCAGCTCCTGGTCCTTGGCCGCCTGGATATCCGCAGGGTTTTCGCTATCCGCATGAATGGGGTCCGCCTGGACGGCCGGGTCCAGCAGGTCATAGGCGGCGTCATAATCCCCTTGGGAAATGGCGGTTAAAAAGGCCGTACAGACCTGCCGGCCGCTGGCGGCGGTACAGGCGGTGGTGGGCAGGGCCAGGGCCAAGACGAGCAGGGTACAGAGCAAACGTTTCATATAAGGACCTTTCCATATGTTCCAAGGGAACGAATCTCCCGCGGGGCTGCTGAAAAACAAAAATAGCCGCTTTCCCAGCCGGGTGGCCAGCCAAAGCGGCGCCGGCCCACAGTCGTGCCGGCGCGAGCCCGGCGCAACAAGCGCTTCTATGGCCGGACAAGTATATATCCATTATAACTTGGCAATGCTTCCCTGTAAATGGAAGCCACGGTTTGTTTACAGGCTGGGAGGGCCGAAGAAATTGACAGATCTGCGGGAAGCCTGTTAGAATAAGGCTATCTGTGGGGATAGCGCCCCAAGGGGCATCCCTGAAACAGCCGGCTGGCATTTGCCCTGGCGTCAATTGAAATAAGGAGTGAATCCATGGCACGACGTAGAAGAAAACGCCCATTTCAGGATATACGTGCATTCCTGCAAAGGCGGGCTGCAAGCATAGCGGGGTTTTTCGCCCACATTGCCGAAGGCGTTCGGGGGCATTTGCCTCGCAAGCGCAAGTCCCGTGGGCAACGGGCTGCCAGCCAGCCCGCCCCCGCCGCCCCCCGGGAGAAGCGCCGAGGGCTGAGCGGCTATGTGGCGGGGCTGCAGCTGCGGGCCCGGCCCCTCTGGTCGACCCTGATGGTGTGTTTTTTTGCTCTGACGGTGTTTGGGGTGTTCGCCCTGACGGGGACCTTCGTCTCCGCCCTGGACGACACCCCCACCAAGCGGTACGACGACTCCGCTTTCCCCAACGGGGACAGTCGGCGCATTGTGGTGTGCCGGGCGGATGGGGAGGTGCTGACGGAGGAGGACTGGCAGACCCTGCTCTCCGTGCCTTATGTGGAATGCCTGGAGCGGTATAGCTACCTCAACGATATCCGTTACGCATGGCGGGAGGATGTGGACTTCGTCTGGGAGCACACCTTGGTCGCGACAGGGCCCAGCTTGGATGACGTCTATGAGACCGAGGTGTCAGTGACCCTGCATCCGGAGGAGATGGCCTTTGCCTATACGGTGCCGTTGCTGCAGGAGAGGGAGGAATTTCTCACCGCCGGGCGGCTTCCGGAGAATTTCTATGAGATAGTGGCGGCGGGGGACAACTCCCTCTTGGGCCAGACCGTCCCAGTATACCTCCAGGACGGGAAAAACTGGAACCGAATGTCCTACCTGTATTTTGAAGCCCAGGTGGTGGGGGTCACCGATTCCGGCTCCGGGCTCTACTTCCACGAGACCGTGGGCCAGGCATTCCAGGGGGAGGTCTATGGCTATCAGACTTTTGTGCCCGCCAATGATTTGGAGCCGGGTCAGGCCCGGATGGAAAACTCTATATACGAGTTCTACCTGGATCGGGAGGGCGACCCGGAGGATGGGATGTTTCAGATGTCCGTGAGTACCCCGGAGGAGCCGGGAAGCGTGACGCTGGAGGTGATTGGCTCCCACCAGTCCACCGCCAACAACGTGCTGGAGGTGGACCCGGCGACCTTCGAGGCGGCGCTGGGAGACGGCGGGGGAGACCAGGTATCCTTGACCATCGAAGACTACGCCTACACCGATCGGGTGTTGGACGCCCTGCATAAGCTGGGCTATGCCGCCATCTCCCCCTACCGGGAGGGCTCTATCTGGCCGGACTCCGCATTGGTGGCAGAACGCACCCAGACCCTGCGTCTGTGCCTCATTGCCTTAGCGGTGGTCATTGCCCTGCAGGTGGTGGTGTTCCGAGCCATGTTTGGAATGGAGACGGAGAGCTACCGCATCCTTAGCCGCATTGGACTAAACTGCAAAACCGCCCGGCTGTCCGTTCTGTGGCAGGTGGTGTTGCTGGCGGTGTGCGGTCAGGTGATCGGCCTTGGAACCATCGGGGCGTGCGGCTTACTGGGAATAGAGAGCGTAGCCCGGCTGCTGCGCTGGCTGCCTGCATCCCTGCGCCTTCTGCTGTGCGCGGTGCACTTCGCCGCCGCCCTGATCACCGCGGCCTGGTCCATGTGGTCTTTAAAGCGGCAGGTATATCCCAACTCCGGGTTCGCCCCGGATCTGGACTGGACTGTGATAGATAGGGAGGCGGTTGCGTGATACGGGTCAGCCATCTGAGCAAAACCTATGACCGGCGCAGTAAGCTGGCCAGTCAGGCGCTGTACGATGTGTCCTTTGAGTTGCCCGACCGGGGGTTCGTGTGTATCGTGGGCCCATCAGGCTGCGGGAAGACCAGTCTGCTCAACGCTATGGGGGGGCTGGACACCTTTGACACGGGACAAATCAGCACCGATGATCTAGAGAATCTGCGCTGCGGCAGCCGGTCCACCGAGGCCGAGCGCAACCGAAATTTTGGGTACATCTTTCAAAACTACTACTTGTTGCCGGAGTACAGCGCCGCCTACAACGTCTACCTGGGCATGCACGCCCTGGACCTGAGCCACGAGGAGAAGCTCAAGCGGGCGGTGCAGGCGCTGGAGACGGTGGACATGGATCGCTTTGCCCGCCGGGCGGTGGGAGAGCTGTCCGGGGGGCAGCAGCAGCGGGTGGCCATTGCCCGGGCCCTGGCTCGGCGGCCCAGGGTGATCTTTGCCGATGAGCCCACGGGCAACCTGGACGAGGCCAACACCATGAACATCTGTGCCTTGCTGCGGCGCATCGCCCGGGACAGCCTGGTGATCATGGTGACCCATGAGGAGCGCATCGCCCGGTTTTTTGCCGACCGGATTATCGCCTTGGAGTCCGGGCACCTGAAGCAGGACAGCGACAGCTGGCAGCGGGGCCGCATGAGCGTGGGGACCGGCCAGTTGTATGTCAGTGACTTCGCTCAGACCGAAGTGGAGGCACAGGGGGTCACCCTGCGTTTTCTGCGGGAGGAAGGAGCGTCCCCGGTGAACCTGACCGTGGTGGCCCAGCGAGACCGGGTGATCATCAAGCTGGAGGACGAGCGGGTGGTGGCCTGCGGCCGACCGGATCAGCCCCCGGCGCTCACCGAGGGGGAGCGGCCGGTGTTGAGGCTGGAGAGCCTAGAACAGGAGGACATGGACCTGATGTGGGATGAGCCCGTTCCTCAGGCTCCTGCGGGCAGTGGACTAACCCTGTCCATGATGCTCCGGGAGGCGGGCCGCCTGGAAAAGGGCAGGGGCCTGCGCCGGGTGGGCAGCTGGCTGTTCCTGGTGGTAATTACGGTGCTCACTGCCCTCACCTTGGGGGACTACCTGAAGGTGTCTGCCCTGGAGCCGGAGGACGTGATTACCACAGACTCCCATATCCTGGAGCTCAATTTCCAGCGGGGGGACAGACTGGAGGCAAATATCCTGACGCTTCGGAACCTGATCTATGAGTACTTAGATCACCTAGAGGCCTCAGGGCAGGACTTTGACTATGTGCCCGTAATACCCGTTCAGGCTAGTTATATCGTGTCTAGCTTTCTCCAGCTGGGCAGTGAATCGGGACCTCTGGGCAGTTTCAGCTATGTGCCATTAGAGCGGTTGGATGAGGAAACCTTAATCTACGGCCGGATGCCGGAGCGGTCGGATGAGATCGTGGTGGACCGCTGGGTGCTGGAGGCAATGATGGAGCGGGAAGGTATCCTCCAGAGCGGGCTCTCCCAAGTGCCCCAGTTCTTGGATCAACAGCTCCACTATGCGGGGAAGAACTACATCCCCACTATTGTGGGCATCAGCGACTGCGGAGAGCCTGCGGTGTTCGTCAACCGGGCGGGGATGGCCTCCCTGGGGTCCCGGGGCACCCAGATCATCTCCCTGTCCGAGTTGCAGCGCATCTTCCCCGGCAAGTATGACGATGTGACTCTGGGAGCGGACGAGTGCGTCATTGTCACCAACAACGCCGGCATGGACTATGTCAACCAGGTGGGCGGGGTGTACGCCACCAACGCCCAGGTGATTCTCACCATCGCCAGCACCATTGAGGAGGATACCTATGCCTCCCTGGTGGTGGCGGATGAGACGGCGGATACCATCCTGCGCTCCATGATGTCTGACCGGTTTTATCTCTACTGCCAGGACAAGCAGGCCATGAAGGACTATATTGCCGCCGGTATGCCTCAGGAACTGGATGGCCGGCTGAAGGTGGAGGTGACAGACCGCAACTCCGACGACTGGGCCTCCTATCGTGCGTCCGTCCAACTGCGTATGGACGGACGCAGGATTGTCACCTTCACCATCCTAGCCCTGTGTTTGGTCATGCTATTTCTGCTCCAGCGTTCCCGGGTGCAGGAGCGCATCGGCATGGTGGCGGTATACCGGTTGCTGGGGATCCCCGGGCGCAAGCTGTCCGGTATTTTTATCCTGGAATGCCTGCTTCTCTCCCTGCGCAGTACTCTGCCAGCGGCGGCGGCAGTATGGGCGGTGCTGGCGGTGCTCAGCCGGTTTCCCCTGATAGATGCCCCCTATCTGCTGCCCTGGTATGCAGCGGTGGGGATCTATGTTGGGATCACCGTCTTGCATCTGCTGGCCAGCCTGCTTCCGCTGGGAAAGCTGTTGCGTCAGCCCCCTGCCCGTCTGGCATCGCGCTATGACATCTGACTGGAGAAGCGGAGTTCGGGCCGTAAGACGAGTCTCAGGAAGGACAGAAAAATTTCCGAAGAAAAACGAAAGTAATGCTTGACAACCCCTTGGAATTTTGGTATGATGAATCTCGCCTTGAGACAAGAGACTCTGGGTCAAGGTTTGATGGGGCATGGTTCAGTTGGAAGTTTGGCACAAGCGTGTACCGCCAGCACCCCTCACTAAAATTGAAAATCGAAATCTTGTGCCTCTCCCATATATGGGGGTATAGCTCAGCTGGGAGAGCGCTTGAATGGCATTCAAGAGGTCAGCGGTTCGATCCCGCTTATCTCCACCATGAGAGGCACAAGTCAGAAATCCGTTTCCGCAAGGAAGCGGATTTTTGTTTATGCAGTATAAGCTTTCAAGCTGTTTGTTCCAGCTGGGTGGGGCAGTGGGTGATGACCTTGGCCGGTTCCTGCGCTGATCGGTTGGACAGACTCATGGGGGGCCCTTTGGGGAGGGAAAGCACCAAGAGAGGGAAATAAAACATCACGAGCCCCAGGAGTGTTTGCTCCTGGGACTCGTGAATGCGCCTGTTTGGTTTTCTGATGATCAGCCCTGGGCGCGATAGAGGAAGGTAACGGCCTGGGCGCGGGTGCAGACGGCAACCGGCGCAAAGGTGGTGGCGGTGGCCCCCACGGTGATGCCGTTCTCCACCGCCCATAGGACGGCTTCACAGTAGTAGTCGTCCGCATCCACATCGGTGAAGGGATTGGAGGAAGTGCCGGTGCCGGGCTCGCCCGCTGCCCGCCACAGGAAGGTCACCATTTGGGAACGGGTGCATTCCCCGCCGGGGTTGAAGGTGGTGGCGGTGGCCCCTACCGTAACGCCGTTCTCCACCGCCCACAGAACGGCCTCGTAGTAATAGTCGTTCGCGTCCACGTCGGTGAAGGGATTAACTGTGGTAGCGGGCTCAGGACTTCCGGCTGCCCGCCACAGGAAGGTCACCATTTGGGCCCGGGTGCAGCTCCCACCCGGATTGAACGTGGTGGCGGTGGCCCCCACGGTGACGCCGTTTTCCACGGCCCAGTACACCGCGTCGCAGTAGTAGGCCCCTTCGGGCACGTCGGTAAACCGGATGGGCTCCTCCGTCCGGGTGAAGGTGACGTCCACCTCCACCTGGGAATAGGGCATCACGAAGGAGTAGGTGCCATTGCTGTTGCGGGACACCTCCACCCGGTTGCCGAAGAAGTCGGTGACGGTGATCTCGTCCACGGCGTAGCCCTCCTCCGGGGTGACCGTCAGGGTGACGGTGGCCCCCTGACGGGCGGCGGCGGGGGACGCCGTCACTGTGCCGTTGGCGGTGTCCCCGATGGTGACGCGGTAGCTGGGCACCGGGGGGATGTACGTGCCAACGGTGACGGTACTGGAGGCAGTTTTGCTGGCGTCGGCGCTGGAGGTCGCGGTGACGGTCAGGTGCGCCGCCGTCTCGTCCGCAGCCACGGTGAGCAGGCCGCCGGAGGTGATCGAGGTGCCGGTACTGGCATTCCCTATGACGCTCCAGGTCACGGTATGGTCGTAAGTACCGGTGCCGACGACTGTGGCGGTAAACTGCTGTTGGCCACCCCTGGCAACGTTGGCAGAGGCCGGGCTGACGGTAACGCTCTCCACGGTACCCGCAGGGCTGGTGGTTGCCGGACTTGTGGTCACCAGGGCGTCGTCCGTCCCCTCGTTGCCCGCGGTGTCCGTCGCGGTCACGGCGAGCAGAGCCGAGCTGCTGCCGGATGTGAGTGTGCCTGTCAAGGAGAAGGTTCCGTCCGTATCAGCAACAGATTCTCCGTAGTAGCCGCTCATCTCGACGATCGCACCGGGCTCAGTGACACCGGTGATGGTGTAGCTGCCGTTCTCGTCCGCATAGAAGACATCTTCATCCAGCGTGATTATGGGCGCCGTATCGTCGCGGGATATGAGCAGATAGCGGGTGGTGGTGTCGGTGATGCCGTCGTCGTTTGTTACGCTGCCCGTGATTTCCAGCATCAACATGCCCTCAAAGTCTGGAATATAGAACTCGTTATTCCTGTCAACACTTATTGTGCTATCGTCGTCCATGCGAGTCACGGTGTACGAGGCGCTTTTATCGACGCTCAGTTGAATCAGGCCAAGGCGGTTGTTGCTACTGCTGCTGTCTCTTTCACTGACACCAAGGCTGTAGATTCCGGTCTCAGTGTCGGCCATCAACTCGAAAGAGGTGATGCCCACTGCATGGTATCGCATCGTTATATCCAGCGGCACATACTCCGGCAGATACGCTTCGGCGGACTGCGCCTCCGGGCCGTAGTACTTCACGTTCTGGGTTTTATTGACAATCGTGACGGACTCGCTGTTGTATGCCGAGACGCCGACTTTGTAGGACTTTCCGGCGGGAAGCGTGATGGCTGTGCCGTCCTCGCTGCTCGCGCCGCCCATAGTCAACGCCATGTCGATGGAGTAGGTCTTGGCATCTTTGTCATAGCTCAGGCCGGGCATGGTGCTAAACTGCGAAGCATCGTACTCATAGCCGAATCCGGAGTCGACCCAATTGCCGTTCCCGCCCTGCTCGTAGATGACAATCTTGTAGCCGTCCACATTGGTGGCGTTGGCAGGCGCCTTCCAACTGGCAGTCATAACCTCGTTGCCGACGGCTTTGAGCTCGACGGTGGCGGGAGCGGCGGGGGCCTCAGAGTTGGTGTAGGTGACTTGCGTACTGCTGTTGCTTGCATAGTCGATGGCAATATAAGCCGTTTCCGGCTCGTTGGCACCATCCGGGGTGTAACTTATTTCTTTCAGCAGATAAGTAGTTACGTAGTAGTTTCCGCTGGGGGCCGCAGTGCCACTCGTGGGGATTTCGAACCTCATCGTGCCGTTGCTGAGTTCCTCCACCGCTCTCTCGTCTACCAGATAGTCCGCACTGGATGCCTCAGTACCCAGATAGGTGCGCAGAATATAGTTGGCCTCCGCTTCCAGGTACTCCACATCGACTTCGATGTTACCGCCGTCGCTGACGCCCATAGCGCCCAGCCCGTCGGCCGGAGCCACCACGTTGGCTTTGGAATACACGGGATTAATGGCACTATCATTATCGCCGAGGCTCACGGTGTAGGTGCCGTTGTAGCTTGAACCCTCGCCCAGCTTGATGATAAGCACGTGCTCATTGCCGGTGCCGTCTTTGTCTTTGAGCGGCATGACGCCGCTCATAATGTTGGCGTCATCGCCGTTTGTGATGCTATTATCCTCATCGACATCAATCTGTACCGGCGTGAAACTAAAGTAGCCATCTTCGCTCTTGGTCACACTGACCTCGCTGAGGTCAATCACCGTGTCCTCCGGGAACGACAGCACCAGATAGGCGGTTTCCCCGTCGTCTACGTTGGAGACGGTAATCGTCTTCGACGCCGTTTCATTATCGCCGTTGGCCAGCAACGCTGGGGTGGTGCCGGAGGCAAGAGCCAGCAGCCTGGGGCCGGTGTTGGCACTGAGGGTGCCCATGGCCGTATTGTCCCAGCTCCACCGGTCGAGGCTGCCCCAGAACTTGAAGTCCCAGCCCCAGTTGTAGTTCTCTTTGGAATTCTGCGCAACGTCGGGCAGGATGACCCACACGCGCACGTCGCTGCCCAGGAAGGAACCGGTGGCCGCCAGGCCGACCTGCAGATTCAGATTATCAAAGGCGCTCTCAATCGTGCTGCCGTAGTCGCTGCTGCCCTCAATCAGCGTATCCGCTACGACGGCCGTATCCACGCCCACACCCAGCAGGTTCCAGCCGCCCACCAGGGGCCAGCCGTCGGGGAACTGGAGCGCCGCGCTGGCATGGGAGTTGCCGGAGGCCCGGAGATAGAGGTTGTTTCCATTCATGCCGCCAAAGATGCTGGCGGCCAATTCCCCGTCGAACACCAGGAAGTTCAGGCTCTGGCTGGGCAGGTCTATGTCCAGCCATATCCGGCCGGAGGCGGACAGGCCGGTGTATTCAGTGCTGTTATAAGTCACCTTGTCGCCGCCCAGGTACATGCCGATGCCCCCGCTGAAGGCGGCGAAACTGGTGCCAGCGATTTTAAGCGCGTCCACGAAGAGCTCAAACTCGCTTGGTCCCAGAACGATGTTGGCGCCGTCGGCCGCCAGAAACTCAACAATTTCCGCATCCACAGAGCCGCGGAACTTGAGGGGCGGGATGGCGTACCAGTCGCCGTTGGCGGTGTCAGCAAGGCCGTAGAACCCCGCTCCACCGCCGGTGAGCTTGACCACCGGGACAGGGGGCACCAGCGGGATGCCGACGGCGCTGTCCACCTCGAAATAGAGGTTGTTGGGCATAAGCTCACCGGTCGTTGTGCGCTTGAGCTGCAGCTCGCCCGACGCCTCCAGCAGGCTGAACACGTTGATGTTGGCTTCGAAGTCGTAGGTATTGGTAAAGGTATTGATGCTGCCCTCCACACCGCCAAGCTTAAAGCCCAGCAAGCTGACGCTGCCGAACGAGCCGTTGGCTTTCACGCCGTTGACCGTGAAAACCCCGTTCTTGAGGGCATAGCTGAGCTCGGTCATTTCGAGGGCCTCTTGGCTGAACATGTTATTGAAGCTCAGTTCTCCTTTAAAGGACAGGCCGCCGTTCACCGTGGCCGTGCCGCTCGTGACCGACGTGCTCGTCCCGGGGATGTCGATGTTGAGCACAGCGTCATTATTGCTCATATTGGACATCTGTAAGCCGCCGGAGTCGAACTCGAGCCTTAAATCGCTATCATGGCCCGACTGCGGCAAATAGAACTTGAAGCTCGGTGCGTTCAGGTGGACGCCGCTTTGCTGCACCTGTCCGCTCGTTGTAATTCGGAAGTATCCGCCGTCATCCCACGTTGCCGTAACCGTCGGGCTGAGCGCCGCCGCGCCGCCGGTGAAGTTATAGGCGCCCTTCTCCAGCTTGAAATCGCCGCGGATAATCGCCACAGGGCTGCCGCTGATGTTGCCGCTGCCGCTATAGGGCGTGACCGCGCCGTCTGCGTAGACAGCCAGCCGGTCGGCGCTCGAGGAGACAGTGACTTCATCGGGATCCGTGGGGAGTTCGTCTTCCTGTGTGTTGACAAGATCCCGATAGCCGATGAGCAGGTCGGCGGTTTGGGGGTCGTTCGGCTCATGAAAATATGTTTCGGTTTCCACCATCAGGCAGCTATAAGCGTAGTTGGAGCCGAAGTCGTCGTCCCGCTCATAGCAGATTTGCGTGGGAAAGCGGACACCCTCGAAGCCCCACACGCCCTGATCGTTGTCCATGCCGGACGTGTCAAAATAGTCGTAGAATTGCGAGGTGGCGACAAAGGGGTTGGCGTAGGTATAGCTGTCCACAAACACCTCGGTGATATAATATTCCGTGTCGTTTTCGCTGGGGTTGGTGGCCATCCAGTCCAGCCCCTGGCTGATGTTGGTGGTGCTATAATCCGCCGTTACCGGCCCGCTGTAGTCCCGGTCCGCCTTGGAAAGCATGACCGGAGCCACCGGAACCTCGCCGTCATACTCAGGGTGTCCAAAATTGGAGAACCAGAGCAGGCTGGCGCGGACGGAGACCATGGCATGCTCGTCGCCGGCAAACACCGGCAGAGCTTCGCCCTTAAATTCAAACTCGCCGTCGGCAAAAAGCGCCCACGTCGTGCCGTTGCCGCCATCAACTTTCATAATCGGTTCCGTGACGGTCCCTCTCCCGGTGTCGCCCTCGTCCAGGCGGACCAGCTGGTAGTTCACCGTGTAGGTCATCTCCACGTCGCCAGGCGTCTGATAGTGGTCGTTGCCGAAAGTGAACACG
>ERZ827492.3052-NODE-3052-length-10928-cov-2.685551_pt1 | contig 10928 bp, 12 predicted proteins | sample MGYA00519704_ERZ827492 | MGnify/ENA primary metagenome ERZ827492 (study PRJEB31778, sample SAMEA3449325) | human gut metagenome | biome: human gut; feature: human-associated habitat; material: faeces | place: United Kingdom | collected 2010/2012 ...
AGGGCCGGACGCACCGGGGCCATACCCCGTGAGCTGCAAAACGTCAACGCCGACGGCACCGGCTTTGAGAGGGAGCAGGGCTACAAGTACCCCCACAACTTCCCCCATCGCTGGGTGAAGCAGCAGTATCTGCCCGACGAGCTGAAAAACGCCCGCTACTACGAGTACGGCGACAACAAGACCGAACAGGCCGCCCGCCGCTACTGGGAGGAGATAAAAAAGTAATGGACATTCAGGTAGGCGATACCCTCACCATGAAAAAGCCCCATCCCTGCGGCAGCCGGGACTGGCTGGTGCTGCGTATCGGGGCGGACTTCAAGCTCCGCTGCTGCGGCTGCGGCCATGAGGTCATGGGCCCCAGGAGCAAGTTTGAAAAGAACGTGAGGCAGATACACCGTTGAACTGGGTCTATATCCTCCGCTGCGGGGACGGCAGCCTCTACACAGGCTGGACCAATGACCTGGAACGCAGACTCTCCGCCCACGCCTCCGGCAAGGGGGCCAAATACACCCGCTCCCATCTGCCGGTGGAGCTGGTCTATTCCCAGGCTTTTCCCAGCCCCCATGAGGCCATGAGCCGGGAGCGGCAGATAAAAGCTCTCAGCCGCCGGGAAAAGCTGGCGCTCATCTCTGAAAAGGACACACAGACAAATGAGACGAACTGAACTGGACCTGTGCCGTATCACGGCCTGCCTTATGGTCCTATTTATACATACCAGCGCAGAGCTGTACCATATCTGTCCCCTGGACTCCCCGGCCTTCCTGTCCCTCAGCTTCATAAGCACCATGATGCGGGGCAGCGTGCCGGTGTTCTTCATGCTCACCGGGGCCCTGTTCCTCTCCCGGGAAAAGCTGGAGCTGAAGTCTTTCCTTATAAGGCACCCATTGCGGCTGCTGCTCCTCTTCTGCTTCTGGTCCCTGGCCTACGCACTACTCAGCCGCCTGGCCTCCGGAAGCTTCGGCAGCCTCTACGACTTTGTATATTCCTTCGTCCAGGGCCACTATCACCTGTGGTTCCTCACGGCCATGGTGCTCTGCTGTCTCTTCCTCCCGGTGGCCCATGCCGCCATCCATGGCGGGAAGCTGCCGGTGGGCTATCTGCTGTTTCTCTTTTTCGGCGTGTCCATACTCTTTGCAAACTTCAACCTCACCCCGGACACCGCCCCTATACTCTACCGCATAACCCTTAACTTTTCCTTTGACTATCTGCCCTACCTGGGCTACGCCGTCTGGGGCTATTGGCTCAGCGGCAAAGACTTCAAGAAAAGCTGGCTCATCATCGCCCCGGCGGTATTCCTGGCCGTGACGGCCCTCACCACCTGGGGCAACATCTGGTACTCCAACTATAAACAGGTTGCCGACGGCTGGCTCTTCAGCTACTTCTCCCTGCCCAGCCTCATCCAGGCCACCATGATATTCTGCTTCTTCCAGGCCCTGAAAGGCCGGGACTTCAGGCGTCCCAAGCTCTGGGCCGCCCTGGCCGACGCCACTCTGGGCATATACCTGCTCCACCCCATGCTGATAAACATCCTCCAGCTGGCAGGCCTCAACATGAGTCTGGAACGGCCGGTGCTCAGCGTGCTGGGCTTCACGGCGCTGCTGGCCCTGGTGTGTGCTCTCCTGGCTCTGGCAGGAAAAAAACTGCCCCTGGCAAGGAAACTATTGTAGACCTTAAGCGTCTAATTTCCACGGGAAATAAATTTACATTTACATATACTCCGTCATGCCCCTGACAGGGCCGACGGAAGACAAGGATAGAGATATGAAAAAAGTTCTGCAAGTCATCATACTGGCCCTGCTGTGCCTGACCCTGGTGTTCATATCCAAGGCCCGGCTGGATCTGGCCCTGACCATAATACCGGAAAACTCCGCCTCGGCGGAAAACGGAGGGGACAGCGTGGAGGCCATGGCCCCGGAAAGCACCCCCACTCCAACGCCGGAGCCCACTCCCACACCGGAACCGGAATATTTCACCATATCCTGCATCGGGGACATGACCCTCACCACCAACCAGTATTTCTCCGAGGAGAGCTCGGTGCATTACGCCTCCAAGATGAACGGGGACTACAGCTACCCCTTTGCCAACACCGTCCAGTACTTCTCCGATGACGAGCTGACCCTTGGCAACCTGGAGTGCAGCTTCTCCGACAAGAAACTGCAAAACTCCATGTATGCCCAGTTCTATTTCCTCTGTCCCGCCGAATGGATACAGATACTGCCGGAGGGCGGAGTGGACTTCGTCACCATCGCCAACAACCACACCATGGACTTTAACGACGCCGGTCTGGAGGACACCAAGGCCGCCCTGGACAGCATAGGCATGGCCTATGGCGAGAACGAGCAGGCCCAGATAATCACCACCCCCAGCGGCATAAAAATGGGCATCTACACCGCCGGGGACGGAGACTCCATCGGCACCGGCAGCACCAGCATCCCCAGCGAGGAGAAGGCCCTGGCCGCCATTGAGGACTTCAAGGCCCAGGAGGTGGACTACATAATATGCATGTTCCACTGGGGCAGCGAGCTGAAGTACCGGCCCACCGACGCCCAGGTGGAGCTGGCCCACGCCTGCATAGACGCCGGGGCCGACCTTATCTACGGCAGTCACTCCCATTGCCTACAGCCTATGGAGAGATACGGAGACGGCATCATCCTCTATTCCATGGGCAACTGGAGCTTCGGCGGCAGCACTAAGCCCACCGACCCGGACACCGCCATCTTCCAGCTTAAGATACGCCGGGATGGCGACGGCAGCATCCACAACGACAGTTACGAGATAATCCCCTGCTGCGTGTCCAGCGACCTGGAGGGCGCCGCCAACAATGTGGACAACTACAACGACTACAAACCTACCCCCTATGAGCCGGGCACCGAGGCCTACGACCGGGCCATGAGCAAGATAATGGGTACCTACGAGGGGGACGACATGGTGCGGGATTACTCCGACATCTATGCCAGCTACTCCTGAGGAGGTAGGCTATGAGTGATATAAGTTTTCGTCCGGCAGTCCCGGAGGACTGCCCCCTGATACTTTCCTTTATAAAAGCCCTGGCTGATTATGAAAAAATGTCGGATCAGGTGGTGGCCACGGAGGAGCTGCTCCGGGAGTGGATATTTGAAAAGGGAAAGGCTGAGGTCATCTTCCCTGTAGTGGATGGGGAGGAAGTGGGCTTTGCCCTGTTCTTCCACAATTTCTCCACCTTCCTGGGCCGGGCCGGGATATATCTGGAGGACCTGTTCATAAAACCGGAGCACCGGGGTAAGGGCTACGGCAAGGCCACCTTGCAGCAGCTGGGGCGCATTGCCCTGGAGCGCCGCTGCGGGCGGCTGGAATGGGCCTGCCTGGACTGGAACCGGCACAGCATAGACTTTTACCTCTCTCTTGACGCCAAGCCCATGGAGGAATGGACCGTCTACCGCCTCACCGGAGACAGCCTCAAGGGTTTGGAAAACAAGTAAATCTATAACTGATACATGCAAAAGCGAGCCGAAATCCGGCTCGCTTTTCTTGTTTTGTTATCGGCTTTTCTTAGTCAAGAGTGATGTTCCCCCGGCTCTCCCGCTCCTCTCCGCTGCCAATGAAGAGCTCCAGCTCCTCACCGTCGGAGGCGTCTGCCAGGGCGATATAGGCGGTCTTTATCTCCCATGCGCTCTGACTTGTCAGGACCTCTCCGCTGGCTCTGCGGAGTTCCAGAGTCTCCCCCTCCGCCAGCTTCAGGCTCCCTGCATAGCAGGGGATGGAGGCTTCCACTGCGGCCTTGATATCCTTGTCCTTGCCTAGGGCCAACAGGCTGCCGCCGCTGATGCTCAGCACCCCGCCGGAGGCGTCAATGGCGTCGTTGCCGGAGCTTACCATTATGCTGCCGCCGCTGATGTTAACTGAGCCTCCCAGCTCCTTGTCGGCATTCAGCCCGTCCCTCTGGCAGACGATATTCACCTGGCCGCCGGAGATATTGATATCTTTAATTGAGCTGATGCCCTGGTCCTGGGACTTGATGTTCAGGCTGCCGCCGCTGACGCTCACCGAGCCCTTGCCCTCTTTCTCCGCATCATCGGTCTTTAGGCCGTCGTTGCCGCAGGAGATGCTCACTTGGCCTCCCTTGATGTCCACGGATTCGTTGCCTTTGATGCCGTGGTTTACTGCGCTTATCTCCAGCACGCCGCCGTTTACATCCACATCGTTCTTGCAGCCTATGCCGTTATTGATGTTGCCTTCTATTATAAGAGTGCCCGGGCCCATGAATTCCAGGTCGTCCTCCCCATAGACGGCAGCCCCGCTGGCCTCCGTCAAAAGCAGATTGTCCGTCCTGGCGGCGCCGGAGCTGAGAGTGCTGGGGGCCGTATCTTTCACATATATCCTGGTTTTGTCCGCCCGCTCCACATATATGGCGGCGTCGGTCTCACAGTGGATGCTCACGGCATCCAGTATGAGGTTCACGTCCTGCTTAGTCTCTCCGGTGTCCACCAGGATACGGCCGTTTTCCAGGCTGCCGCTGACAAGGAAGCTTCCCCCGGTGCTGATGCTGAGGGTGCCGTTTTCAAAGCTTGCCCCCGGGCCGTCTATCTCTCCGGCATCACCGCTGAGGCTTATCACCGTGGCGGCGGCCTCCAGCTGCTCCAGCTCGCTGAGCTCCTGCCCGACAGGAGCCCCCTCTCCGCTGCACCCGTCCAAAGTCAGGCACAGGGCCAGCAGCAGGGCAAGGACGGCTGTCTTTTTCATATCATCTCCACCTCTTTTTCCCGGCCGCAGATGACGGTGAGATTGCCGTTGCGGCAGCGTATCTCATCCAGGAAGGCCTTGCTTATTCCGGCGCCCTTCAGGCGCACCTCGTAGCACAGCTCGTAGAGGGTGCCCATGTTGGTGGTTTTCACCCGCACCAGCTCATGGCTGAGAGTATATTTTTCAAACAGATCGTCAAAGAGTTCCTCGTAATCCAGATTCTCGGGGATGGTGATCTTCAGCTGACGCAGGGCCCGGCTGCCCTCGCCGAAGCGGAGTTTGCCCAGGATGAGCACCGCAGAGCCCATGATCACAAAGAACAATACCGCCAGGCCCACATAGCCCATGCCGCAGGCCAGGCCCAGGGACACGGACATGAAGAGCCCCGTTATCTCCCTGGCGGAGCCGGGGACGCTGCGAAAGCGCACCAGGGCAAAGGTGCCCGCCACAGCCAGGCCCGCTCCCACGTTGCCGTTTACCAGCATGATGACCACCGTCACCACCGGGGGCAGCAGCGCCAGGGATATGGTGAGAGAACCGGTATGAAAGCTGTAGACCGTAAACACCAGGGCGGTCAGCAGGCCCAGAGCCAGAGCCGCCAGCACACATATGAGAAAACTGGGGAGGGTGACCACGCCGTTTATTACACTGTCCGTTATCAGTTGGTTAAGCAATTACCATCACTCCGTCAAAGTATTTTTCTATCAGTTGGTTCTTATAGCACTGGCCGTATTTGGAAAAGCTCCGGGGGAAAATCTCCAGGCTGCTGAGAAGCTCCGCCAGCCACAGGGGGGCAGACTCCGGCATCTTTATCTCCAGCAGCACCTGACCGTCCTCCAAAAGCTCCCGGCCATGGTCCCCCTCGGTAAGGCGCAGCTGGGTATCCCGCCAGCGAATGGAGCTGTCAAAGGTCAATCGCAGTCCCGGCTCCTCCCGGCCCACATAGGCCTTGCGGTCACAGGCGATGAGTACCTTGGGCTGCACCGGATTGGTCTTTAAAAACCAGTCTATCTCCCGGCTTATCTGATCCTCGGCAGGGGCGGCTGCCCGCCCGGACAGGTAGTCTTCCGCCTCCCGCTCGGTCATGCGCACCCGGCGCTTGTAAACTATGCCCTTGTATTTCTTCTTCAGCTCTACAAAGACCGGGCTCTCTTCCCCCGGCACATCATAGCTGCGCAATCGCAGCTTCTCCTTGTACACCGGCTGCTCAATAGAACTGCGGATAAGGCGGAAGTCGTCCCAGTCGTAATACAGGCTCATCACCGTGCTCTGGAAAAACTGGTCCGGCATGAGCCTTCACTCCAGCTGAGACCACAGCTCCAGGTATTTTTCCCGGGACAGCAGATATTTCTTTTCGTATCGCTTGAAGCTCAGCTGTGTTTCCTTCATTGCTGCCTGTCTATCTCTCCGAAATAATATTCCCTCTCCTCCGGGCTCAGTTCAAAGAGCTCGCAGAGATTGTCTATATTCAGCTGCTGCCAGTTGTAGTCGATGAGCACGGCTTTCAGCTGCTCTACCGCCCACTCCCAGTCTTCTATCGTGCGGCCAAAGCGGGCATAGTCCCGCTCCACCTCCGGCCGGACTATGGCGCAGAGCCGGTCTATCTCCGCCATCACATTTTCCACCGTCAGTACGCTCCCCATCAGCTCCGCCGCCCGGCTGAGAAAGCGGTCCTTAAACTGGGCATTGTCCATCAGGGGCACCATGAAGGCGGCAAACTGGCGGTTATCCCGGGCGTATTCGCTCATGACGTTCATGAACACGCTGGCAGGGGTGGAGAAAGTGGCGTCCAGATCGTAGAACATCAGCCGCCATTTCCCGTCATTCTCGCTGGAGCGGCAGTAGCGCACATTGCCGGAAGTCAGGTCCGTATTGGCGCAGTAGCCCTCCAATATCAGCCAGTCGATGACGCTGTCTATATCGAACATGTCGCAGAAGTGGCGGTAGTTTTCCTCCAGGCTCATGTCGTTGAAGCGGCAAAATTCCACCACATCTCTATAAAAGTCTGAAGCCAGGGATACATTGGCCTCCAGGACCTCAACGCTGTCCCGGCTCACCCCGGCGATGCCGGCATACAGCTGCTCGTTGGCCTTCTCCTTCAGGGAGTAGATGCCGGAATACTCGCCGTTGATGTACAGTATGCAGTAGCGGCTGCGCTGGTTTATCACCTTGTCCGTAGCCTGGGCGCAGAGCTCCTGGCTCAGCTCGTTTCTTATGATGGATATGGGAAAGTCCTGGCCGGAGCGCAGCAGGAGATTGGTAAACTCCGTCACTCCGCCGCCGTAAATGTCATAGTTCAGCGTGCTCTGGCCATAGGCCCCTCTAAAGCGCACCGACATGTTCTTCTTCGGCAGCGCCAGGCTGGTCTCCCCGTGCATGGACACGCCGCAGCCTATGGTGAAGCCCTCGCCCCCGTCATAGAGAGACAGGCTGGCAGGCAGCTCCACGCCCTTCTGCTTGGCGTTATACATGGTGTCAAACTCCGCTGGGCAGTCCGTCAGCAGGCTCAGCACCGGCAGGCTGTGGTTCTCGTTTATTATATAGCTCAGGCTCAATGTCCGGCTGGGCAGAGCGCCTTCCTCAAAGTTTACCGCCCTTATCACCGTGGTCTTGTCTATGTAAATGGGTCCGGTATACTCCGGGCTCTCCGCCGTGGGGGCCGAGCCGTCCAGAGTATAGCGTATGGTCCCGGCGGCGCTGAGCTCCACATACATGCCCTCTATATAATTATACACCCCGTCCGCCGTCAGGCTCAGAGGCTTTTCCGCCACCCGGCGCTGCCCGCCGCTGTTTTCACTGCCGGGGCTGGGGCTGGAGAAGTAGAACCAGCCGTTCTCCCCGGCCATGCGGCCGAAGCTGCCCAGATAGGGGATGTCCTTCAGGGAGACGCTGTCCAGCAGCTCTCCCTCCGCCGTGGCCAGGTACAGCTGCTCGTTTTCCGAGTTCAGCTCAAAGCCGGTGGCGTAATAGCCCTCCGGCAGGGCCTCGGAAGTGCAGTATAGGAGGATGAACTCCCCGGGGCCCAGCTCCACCTCCGGCAGGCGGTAAAGAAGATAGTCGTCCTTATCGTCGGATATGTAATAGTCGGACAAAAGCAGGGTATCGCCGCTGTTGTTTTTCAGCTCCACCCAGTCGTAATACTCCTTGTTCACAGGTGCAGAGTTCAGGTTATAGACCACTGCTTCGTTTATAGTAAGAGAGCTGTCACAGTTCAGGCTCTGCTGAAAGCTATCCCAGCCCGCCGCCGTGTTCTCATATCCGGGGGTGGGATACAGGCTCTGTTCATAAACGTCTTCGGCCTCAAGGCTCATGGACACATCTCCCGGGCAGCCCCCGCAGAGGGCGGAGGAGCAGAGGTAGCCGTACTCATTTCTCAGGTATACCCCTTCGTCTTCGGAGAGGCTGAAGTCCGTGTGCAGCTCGGCCCCCTGCCTGTCCTTGCCGGAGGCGAAGATAACTATCCGCTGCCCCGGCTGAAGGCTCATTTCCGGCAGAGTCCAGCCCAGCTGATTTTCCCGGTCCGACAGGGCCCAGCCGGTGATGTCCACCGTCTCGTCGCTTTGGTTCCACAGCTCTATCCAGTCGGAAAAGTCCCCGTCCTCGTCCCGGAGGACAGTGCGGTTCTTCTCCATGAATTCGCTTATCACTACCTGGCCCGCTCCCCGGCTCAGTTCCTCCGGGGACGGGCTGGCCGTGGCCGTGGGGACGGGAGACGACGCCGACGGTTCCGGGGCTGTCCGGCCGCTTTTTCCCAGCAGCAGCGCCGCTGCAAGAGCTATTACAATCACCGCTGCCGCCGTGGCGGCAAGGGCTGTCAGGGTTTTTTTGTTCATGGCTGCTCCTCGGCACAAAAATACATTGTATTATACCTCGTTTTCCCCTTTTCGTCAATGAGCCCGGGGCCTGTACGGCGGGGATTTAAGGCGCCCCAAAGTTTCGGCGCCGGGCCCCGGGAAAATCTTTCCGGCAGGAAAAATGTAAAAAACTCTTGACAGTTTTGCGGGCATATTGTATGCTGAGAATGTAAAAAGTTTTTGACATATTCGGGCCGATCAAAGGAGGGCAAAATGTTTTTAACCGTATTATTTATCCTGTATCTCTGCGCCATGATAATTCTGGACGTCGCTATGGTGGTTTCCCTGCTCAGGCCGGGAGACGAGCGGCGGCAGCTGGTGGTATGGAAGGCCAGCACCTGTACTCTGATGGGCCTGGTGGGCATGCTGATCATCGAAATTATAAAGGGCTTTGTCACCGGCAGTGTGGACATGATAAATCCCTTTATCCATCTCACCGTAGCGGCCACTTTGTACTTCGGCTTCAGCCTCTATTTCAAACGGAAGCTGGGGGGCTGAGATGGAAAACGGCATATGAGAGCGGCGAAAGGAGCTGGGCCTGTCCCAGGAGGAGCTGGCAAAGCGCTGCGGCGTCACCCGCCAGACGGTGAACGCCATAGAGAACAACAAGTACGACCCCACCCTGGCCCTGGCCTTTGCCCTGGCCAGGGAGCTGGGGCTGACGGTGGACGAACTTTTCAGGCCATGAAAGGCGGCATCCCCTTAATTATTCTTAAATCCCGCTCCGGGATCTTTACTTTTGCCGGGGAGGCATGATATAATCCACGGCACAGTTAATTCGGATGGAGGAAAGTGTACAGTGAATAGAAAAGGACGGAAGCTGTCGGCAGCAGAGCTGAAGAGGAAGGACGCCTATGAGAGGCTCTGTATGGAGATGGCGAAGGCCGGCTACAAAAAGCGGGACCTCACCGTGGGTGTGCTGGCGGCCAACACACTCTCCCTTCTGTTGAGTCTGCCTTTTGCCATTGCCATAACGGTCATTTATTTTCTGGTAAATCCCCAGGGCAGCTTTCAGCTGAGCTCGCTCTGGTGGCTGGTGTTCTTCCCCGTCTTTTTCCTCCTGACAGCAGTACACGAGTTCATCCACGGCCTCACCTGGAGCCGCTTTTGCTCCGGGGGCTTCGGCTCCATAGCCTTCGGCATGATCTGGAAGGCCCTCACTCCCTACTGCACCTGCTCCGAACCCCTTACCAAGGGCCAGTACATTCTGGGTGGCGCCATGCCCACCCTGGTGCTGGGCCTTGCCCTCTCCGTCTCCGCCGTCGCCCTGGCCCGGCCCTTCCTGCTGGTCCTGGCGGTGACCATGGTCCTGGCCGGCGGGGGCGATATGTTGATAATTGCAAAGCTCCTGTGCTACCGGCCAAAATGTCGGGATACGCTCTACTACGACCACCCCTATGAGTGCGGCCTCGTAGCCTTTGAAAAATAAATTTTTGAGACATGGCTTCTTTATATAATTAGTAATAATTTCTAATGATTTTCCAAAGCCGGGCAAAGCCCGGCTTTTAGGCTGCAAAAATCTCGCTGAATTTTTTCTGCATTAAAAAATTCTTATTGATGACATGTGAAGGCTCCATAAGATTTTACAACGCTGCGAAAGAAATGGACTTTGTTCCGACGCCATTGATAAACGCTGACGGGACTGATATAATAAATTTGTGATATTATTTGTTCAGGCACCCGGATTTGGGAGGTACAATATGAAAAAGATTCTTATGCTGGGCACCGGGGGCACCATCGCCTCGGAAATGACGCCGGAGGGCCTGACTCCGGAGCTGCGCCCGGCCCAGCTGCTCAGCTATGTGCCCGCCATAAAGGAGCTGTGCCACGTGGACTGTCTCTCCCTTTTCAACATCGACTCCACCAACATCACTCCCCGGCACTGGTGCGCCATAGCCCGGGCCCTGGAGCTGAACTACAATCTCTATGACGGCTTCGTCATCAGCCACGGCACCGACACCATGGCCTACACCGCCGCCGCTCTCAGCTACCTGGTCCAGGATGCGGACAAGCCCATAATCATGACCGGGGCCCAGAAGCCCATCAATTACGACTCCACCGACTCCAAGCTGAACCTCACCGACGCCTTTGTCTGCGCCTGCTCGGAGGAGCTTGCCGGGGTGGACATCGTGTTCAGCGGCCGGGTCATCCTGGGCACCCGGGCCAGAAAGACCTGCTCCAAGAGCTTCGCCGCCTTTTCCAGCATCAACTACCCGGACCTGGCCATACTCCAGGACCACCGGCTCATGTGCTACATCTCTCCCCGCTACCGCCGCAAGCCCCGCTTCTTCCACGAGCTGGAGGAAAAGGTGGCCCTGGTGAAGATGGTTCCCGGCACGGACACGGAGCTGCTGG
>ERZ827492.3054-NODE-3054-length-10927-cov-3.163079_pt1 | contig 10927 bp, 8 predicted proteins | sample MGYA00519704_ERZ827492 | MGnify/ENA primary metagenome ERZ827492 (study PRJEB31778, sample SAMEA3449325) | human gut metagenome | biome: human gut; feature: human-associated habitat; material: faeces | place: United Kingdom | collected 2010/2012 ...
GGTCCCATTGGCGGCTGGTTCCAGCGTAAGTTCGCGGCTCATAAGATCATGCTCGTCAGTGGTATCGTCTTCGGCATCGGTTGGATTCTCACGGGCTTTTCCACGAATCCCATCATGCTGCTCATCACCTTTGGCATCATCGTCGGCTTTGCCGATGGCATCATCTACAACACGTCGCTGGCGTTGACGACGCGCTGGTTTCCGGACAAGAAGGGCCTCGTCAACGGCATCTCTCTTGCCACGATGGCCTTGTGGCCGCTGTGGACGGCTCCGGTTGGCAACATGATCGTGCAGGCAATCGGCCCCATGCCCTCGTTTATGGTCGTGGGCGCGTTCAGCATCGTGATGTTCCTCATTTTCTCGTGGCTCTGCTACGTCCTTCCGCCTGCGGACTACCAGCCCGAGGGGTGGAATCCTCCCGTTGACGAGGAAGCCAAGAACCGCAGGAGCTACACCACTCCCGAGATGATGAAGACCCCGCTTTTCTGGATCATGGTCATCGTATTCGCGCTCACCGCATGCACGGGCGTGTTCATGCTGGGCACCGCCTCCCTCGTCGGTCAGACGCAGGCTGGCATGGATGCCGCGACAGGCGCTATGATGGTCAGCATCTTCGCAGTCGCCAATGCTGCCGGACGCTTTGGCTTTGGCACCCTCTCCGATAAGATCGGACGTTTCCAGACGCTGTTCATCGTCATTGGCATCACCGCGGTGATTCACCTGTTCCTCTACGGGAACACCGATTCCACGATGCCCTTCATCATCGAGTCGATCGTCCTCGGCATGTGCTTTGGCGGCATCATGGCCATCATGCCCTCGCTTACCGGCGATGCCTTTGGCCCGGCCAACATGGGTCAGAACTATGGCTTCATGTACTGGGGCTATGCGCTTGCCGCTGTCATCGGCCCCATGCTTTCCGCCAACACGCTTGCCGCGACCGGCAGCTATAGCACGGCGTTTCCCATCTTGGGCGTGCTTTGCATCATCGCGATCATCCTGCTTGCTATCGGATTGCCGATCTACAACAAGATGAAGGCACGCGACGCCGCCATGATGGAGGCAAAGAACGCAGCCGAGTAGGCGCCAGGCAACTCACGTTGAAAGGAAGCAGAGATGATTTCCAGAATCAATTTGCTCAAGTGCAAGGAAGGGGTCTCCGAAGAGGAGTTCCGCGCGGTGATGATGGGGAAGGTGCGTGACGTAATCGCCAAGATGCCCCTGCTACGCAAGTGCGAGATCAACTTCGTGACCGACAAGCAGCAGCGTTCGCATCTGGGCCGCGGTGCGATTGACATTGATGGCTTCATCGAGATGCTCTTTGATAGCTATGGGGACATGGTCAAGTGCATGACCCAGGCTGGCGATGCCCTGCGTGACGCGCTCGAGTCCATCGTCGAGGAGCCCATTGCCGCGCTTATCACGGTCAGGAAGTTTGACAAGCTCGTCCCCGAGTATCTCAAGGGTCGCGACATCATCAAGCGCGTCTCGTTCTGCGATCGCGCCGAAGGCGTCGATGCCATGACGTTCCACTTCGAGTGGTGGTATGTCCACTCCATACTGGTGGAGCTGATGGGAGGATGCTGCGGCTACAACCAGAACCTGGTGATTGACCGCTGCATCGGTGACGAAGAGGTTCACTACAAGGACCTTCCGGTCGAGGGTATGGTCGAGTTCTGGTTCGAGGACATGGAAGCCTTCGACGAATGCTACGGCAGCGTGGGATTCAAGAAGCGCGCAAGCGTCCATGCCGCTGAGTTCATCGGAACGGTAACGACCTACTTTGTCGAAGCGATTCCCGTCGAACTGGAAGGCTAGTCGATTCATGCGGCCGCATCGGATACAGGATTCGATGCGGCCGATATTTTTGAATGGAGAGAACCATGAAGTCAAAGCGCGCGGAATTTTTCGACGACGCCATCCTCGCGGGTCCTGGCCAGGCAGAGTTCGAGGAGAGAGTCTATGGCGAGGAGCAGGCAAGGCGCTGGCCCCGGGTCGAGAAGGGCTCCGGGAAGTTCGAAGATCAGGTTGTCATCGTGACCGGTGCCGCTGGCGGACAAGGCGAGATGGAAGCCAAGATGTTCGCTCAACAGGGCGCGACGGTCTACATGACTGACATCAGGGAAGACGGGCTCAGGCGTGTGGAAGCCCAAATAAAGGATGACGGGGGAGAGGCCGTGGTCTTTCCCATGGACGTCGTCGATGAGGTCGCCTGGCAAAAGCTTGTCGCGAAGATTCTCGATGAGCAGGGGCATCTCGACGTGCTCGTGAACAATGCCGGCATTTGCATGAACGGATCGGTTCTCACGGCATCTCGCCAGGATCTCGAGCGCATGATGGACGTCGATTGCTGGGGTGTCTACAACGGCATGCACTACTGTGCCCAGACCATCATCGACTCGGGAGGTGGTGCCATCGTCAATACCTGTTCCTATCAGGGCAATCACTTTGGTCCCGGCAATTTTATCGGCTATGCGATGGCCAAGGCGGCGGCTTTGGGCGCAACCCGTGCCGCAGCCACCGACCTGGGAGCCTACGGCGTGCGCGTCAATGCGGTAAATCCCGGCCTCATCCTTACGGATATGACACTACCCCGGGGACAGAACCGCAAGGGCCTCAGCGAAGCGTCGTCGATGAAGCGCTATGCGCTTCCCGAAGAGATTGCCTCAGTTGCGCTGTTCCTTGCATCCGATGACGCCAGCTTCATCAATGGCGAATCCATCGCCGCCGATGGAGGCGCCACAACCTATCTTCATCTGGCAACGGCTGACAAGCAATAGGACCGAAAGGAAGCACCCATGGAAAAGCAAAGATTCATCGACAAAATCGCACTGGTAACCGGTGGTGCCAATGGTCTGGGCCGTGGCATGACCGAGCAGCTCGTGAAGGAAGGCGCCCAGGTCATCGTCTTCGATATCGAAGACGACACCATGGAAGAGGTCTATGCCGATAACGAGCGCGTGTATTGCATGCACTGCGACGTACGCGACTATGGCCAAGTGCAGGAGAACGTCGCCAAGGTCATCGAGGAGTTCGACCATATCGACGTCCTCATGAACAACGCGGGCATCACCCATCGTCAGCCCTTCCTCGAGTGCAGTCAGGAGGGCTGGCTCGATGTCATGGACACGAACCTGAACGGCGTCTTCTACGTGGGTCAGGCCGTCGCACGCACGATGGTCGACAAGGGCATCAAGGGATATATCGTCAACACGAGCTCCAATAGCGCACGCAAGACTATCGGCGGCATCACGCCCTACGGTCCTTCCAAGGCGGCCGTGAGCATGCTCACGCAGGTCATGGCGCTTGAGCTTGCAAAATATGACATTCATGTCAACGCCGTTGCCCCGGGCACCTCGAAGACCCGTATCACGGAGGGCACGAGGTTCGATCCAGAGCGCAACGCCGCCTTCCTGGCCAAGATGCCGTTTGGTCGTTACGGCGAGATCGAGGAGATGGTAAGCGTTGCTCTCTTCCTCGCCTCGGATGATGCCTCGTTCATCACCGGCGAGACCATCTACGAAGAGGGCGGATTCAGCCTCTTGTAAGGAGCGATTGACATGAGTGTCAACACTGCCAATGCCTACAAGGTCTTCATGATGTAGCCGTATGCTGCGAAAGCTTCGTAAAGGAGAGACCCCGCGAGATATTCGTGGGGTCTCTTTTGGTGCTACGCCTCGTACTCGAAGACCTTGTAATCGACCTGGAACGGGTCGACGCTGCTCATGAACTCCTTGCGATGCGCGACTGTCGCCTGTCCTTCGGGGATTGTCGCGAAGGCATTGGCGACGGCAGACGCCTCGCTGAAGAAGAGCTCTAGAATGCCATCGAAAGGCAGGCGGTCGTGACTCACGTGCTGGCCGTTTACCTGTCTGTCGATGATGAGGTGCTGGTTGTACCCGAAGAAGATATCGGTAGGCATCTTCGCCATGCATCCGGAATGGACGACGTACCATTCACGCGTGAAGTCCTCGAACGAGACCTGTGGCGTCGTGCGCCCCAGCAGCGTCATCTTCTTGTGACATGCGCCAGGTGCATGCAGGGGTATGGACACGTTTTCGAGGCAGACGTAAGTCTCGTTGTATACGACCGCATCGACGCGCCTGCGCAGCACTTCCGCATATTCTTGTGAGGCGTATGCCGTCTCGTAATCGTAAAGCGTCTCGTAGCGCTCGATCGTGAAGGCGTCTGCCTGGATTGCCTCGGATGACGCATCGCCTTGCTCCTTGAGCGTTACGTAGTTCTGCTCGTACTCATGCATGCGGGGAATGCGCATGCAAAGCTGGGCATAGTCACCTTCCAGAAACGCGCGAAACGCGTCCTGGTCGATCGCCGGGTCCTTCCTGAGCAGATTGATGCATGAAATCATGATTCCGCCTCCTGTCTTGCCGTTTGCATGATCTGTAGCATGCTGCCAGCTCCATGCTTTCACAGCATGAGGCGAAGCGAAATAACTTACTTCAGGGTGAGGGACTACATGAAGGTGCCCGCCAGCTGGATGGCGAGAAACCACAGGGGCGGGACAAGCAATGCGGGCAGGAGATTCATCACGGGTATCTCCTTGACCTTGAGTATGCCGAGGCCCGATGCCAGGATGAGGAAGCCGCCCACGATGGTGATCTCTGCCATGAGGTCTGCCGTGAGGAAGGGCTGGAGCTGCGCTGCCAGAAGAAAGGTTGCCCCCTGCCAGCAGAAGAGCACGATGGCGGCAAGCGCAATGCCGATGCCGAAGGACGAGGCGAGCACCATCGAGGTCACGAGATCCAGGGTGGCGTTCGTGAGCAGGAACGTCTCGTCACCGTAGAGGGCGCTGTTGATGGGGCCGATGATGGAGAGCGCCCCGAAGCAGAAGATCATGATCGCCGTGGAGAGCCCCTGCGAGAGGTTTGACTCCGACTTGGAACGCTTGTCAACGAAGCGGTCGAAACGACCGTTGATGTCGAGTGCCGTGCCGATGACGCCGCCGATGGCAAGGCTTGCGATGAAGAGAACCGGATAGACGCTCTGCCCCATGCCCTTGACGATGGAGTTGAGGCCGATACCCACGGCGGCAAGGCCCATGGCTAGAAACAGTACGTCCTGGTACTTTTCGCCTAAACCGCGCTTGGCGACGGCCCCGATCGAGCTTCCCAGGACGATGGCTGCCGTGTTCGCAATGGTTCCGATCATTCCGATTCCCTTTCCGGATGGTTCGCATTTTGGAGAAACGCACGCGCATAGAGATCGCGTGCCTCTTTGGGGAGGCTATCGGGCGCACCTTGGGCAAAATCCTCGTTGCCTCGCGAGATCGCCTCATCGTAATACCAGCATTTGTATTCGAGCACGGCAAGCGTCTTTTGCAGTTCCTCTATCTGCTCGAGGGTCTTGAGGCGTCTTTCCTCCATCAGCTCCCGGCGCTGTGCGTAGCTTGCGCTGCCCTTGGTCGTGAGCTCCATAAACCTTCTGATATCTCGTATCTCCAGGCCGGAGCGTTTCAGACATTCGATGATGCGCAGGCTCTCGATGTGGCCGTCGTCAAAGATGCGCTTGCCACTTTGGCGCTTGAGGCTGGGAAACAGGCCCTCCTTGTCGTAGAAGCGAAGTGTCGAGGGCGAAAGCCCCGTCATCTTTGCTACCTCCCCAATGGAATATTGCATGAAGGCCTCCTTTCGCCCTGCGTGATGATAGGTCTAGTTAAAGCCGGCTTCAAGTAATCGTGCACGATAGAGGCGGTTTTGATAAACAACAAAATATCCGTGAACGGATTATATTTACGGATGAACGGTGTATACTAAGCGTGTGTAATACATGCTATAGAGAACAGGAGCCATGTCATGGAATACGTAACGATGGCAACCTTCCCGGTCGAGAGCCAGGCATACGAGGTGTTCTCGCATCTCAAGGCCAAGCCAGTCACATCGTCATACACGATTCTCCAAATGGTTATCGTCAAGAACGTCGATGGAAACATTGTGCCCAAGGATGGGTTCGATTCGGGTCAGGACACGACGGATGACACCTGGATGGGTGGCCTGCTTGGTGCGGCCGTGGGCATACTCGGAGGCCCTATCGGCATTTTGCTCGGCGGTGGCGTGGGCTTGCTCGCGGGAAGCCTCGTCGACGAGAGCGATGCCGCGGACAACACCTCGCTGCTTGCCTACAGCAGTCGTTCGCTGCTTGTGGGCCAGACGGCCCTCATCGCCCTTGTGCAGGAGGATGACTCGGCGGACTTCGACATGCAATTCGAGGGAATGGATTGCGCGGTCATACATTGGGATGCCGCCGAGATTGCCGACGAGGTCGATCAGGCCGAGCAGATTCAGGAGGATCTGGCCAAGGAGGCCCGCGAGAAGATTCGCGCTCAGCGCAAGGCCGATCGTCATGAGGCCATCGAGAAAAAGCGCGCCGAGCTCAAGCAGAAGTTCGAGGACTTCAAGAAGAGCCTGTAGAAGCGGACGCTTGCGACAATTCCAGGGTGGTTCCCCGTGGGGAGCCACCCTGTTTTCTTTCATGTGTCGAATTCTTTATGCTAAGCTCAGGATTATAGAGGAAAGACGCGAAAGGGGGCGTTCATGCAAAGCACCGTACGCCTGGCCATCGATGGCATGCATTGCGCGAACTGCGCTGCCAACATCGAAAAGCATTATCGTGCTACTCCCGGGGTGGTTGATGTTGCGGTCAATCTGGCTAACAACACTGGCAGGGTCACGTTCGATCCTTCGCAGGCAAGCGTGGATGACATGCTGGCCGTGTTCGATAACCTCTCGTTTACCGCCGAGATCATTCCGGAAGATGCCCCCCTCGTGGACGAGAAGCGCCGCGCGAAAGAAGCTGCGCGCGCAAAGAGAGACATGAGGGTCTTCGTGACGGCATGCGTCTTTACCGTAATCGTCTTTTGCATCGGGATGCTTCCCGGCTGGCACATGGGCGTGGGAAACGCGCTTGCGGGCATCTTTGTCGCAGACCCCACGCACGCCCAATCGATGTTTGCGTGCAATCTCTTGCTCATGGTGCTCACGATTCCCGTGCAGTTCTGCTGTGGCGCACGTTTCTATAAAGGTGCGTGGGGGTCGCTCAAGGGCGGTTCTGCCAATATGGACGTGCTGGTCGCCCTGGGTACCACCATCGCGTTCGCGTTTTCCGTCTATATCACGTTTCTGCCGGTTATCACCAACGACTGGGGTCTTGGAAGCGCCGCCATGGAGATAAACGACGGTATGCCGTACTTCGAGACCTGCGCCATGCTCGTCACGTTCGTCTTGCTGGGAAAGATTCTCGAGGGAAGGGCGAAGGGAGCAACCAACCAGGCAATCGAGGCTCTCATGAACCTCACCCCACCTACCGCTCGTGTCATCCGCGGTGGCAAAGAGCAGGAGATTCCCCTGGCACAGGTTGCCGCAGGTGATACCGTCATCGTCTTTCCCGGTGAGAAGATGCCGGTTGATGGCGTCGTGATCGAAGGCTCGACCGAAGTCGACGAATCCATGCTCACGGGAGAGACCCTTCCCGTCGTCAAGGGCGAAGGCGATGCGGTTACGGGAGGTTCGCAGAACACCACGGGATCTGTCACCGTGCGTGCCCTTCGCGTGGGTGCGGATTCAACGTTGGCGCGCATCGTGCGCGCGGTCGAGGATGCCCAGGGGTCGAAAGCCCCCATCCAGCGCATCGCCGACAAGATTGCCTCGATCTTCGTGCCGGCCATCCTGATTATCGCGCTGTGCGTCTTCTGCATCTGGTTCTTCTTCGTGGAGCCTGACGTGGCGTCCCATCGCCTGCAGCAGGCGCTCATGCCGGCCATCGCGGTCATCTGCGTGGCGTGTCCTTGCGCGCTGGGCCTTGCCACACCCACTGCCCTCATGGTGGGTATGGGGAAGGGTGCCCAGCTTGGCATCCTGATCAAGGACGGCTCCGTGCTCGAGATGCTCGTGAAGCTCTCGGCCATGGTCTTCGACAAGACCGGCACCATCACCAGGGGTGAGCCAAGCGTCGTCACATGCGATGTCGCAGACGAGGCACTGGCCATGGCGACTGCGGTCGAATCGAAAAGCGAGCATCCGCTTGCCCATGCCGTCGTTTCCTATGCCGCCGCGCGAGGTATTGATGACCTTCCCGAGGTCACCGATTTCAAGGCTGTCATCGGCGAGGGCGTGAGGGGAAAGGTTGACGGGCATGACGTCTTTGTCGGCACGAGCGTTGCGCTGGAAGGTGCAGGATCGGGCGTTCTTGTCAGCATCGATGGCGAGCCTATGGGATACATCCAATTCAAGGATGAGCCGAAACCGGATGCGGCTTTTACGGTGCATGCCCTCATGAAGAACTTCGGTATCACCTCGTATATGGTGACGGGTGACAACGAGAAGACCGCGAAGCTTGTCGCCTCCGAGGTCGGCATTGCGGACGATCATGTCTTTGCAGGGGTCAAGCCGCTTGAAAAGGCCAGTCGCGTACTCGAAGTGAAATCTGCCGAAGACGCGCGCATGCTCGAAGCGGCTTCGAAGAAGGCGCAAGACGCCGAGGCAAAGAACATCGTCGCATTTGTCGGCGACGGCATTAACGATGCACCTGCGCTTGCCGCGGCAGACGTGGGCATCGCCATGGCATCGGGCACGGACGTGGCCCTGGACGCCGGAAGCGTCGTGCTCATGCGCAATCGACTGAGCGACCTGATCGTGGCGCTGCGTCTTTCCAAGGCCACCATGCGCAAGATTCGCCAGAACCTCTTCTGGGCGCTCATCTACAACTGCATCATGATCCCGTTGGCCGCCGTGGGCATTTTGGCGCCGGCGCTGGCCGGCGCGGCCATGGCGCTATCGAGCGTGAGCGTCGTCTGCAACTCGCTGCTGCTCAAGCGCTTTCGTTAGGCACCATCTCGATCGGGACGGCCGTAAGATTTCTCGACTCCGCTCGCTTCGTTCGCTTCGCTCGAAATGACAAGCGGGCAGCGCTTCGCTGCGCTCGCAATGACAGGGGAGGGGTGCTTACCTGCCGTTCTTGAGCTCGCCGATTGCGCCGGCGATGGCGTGCATGACGTTGCGGCGGCTCAGGGCTCCCACGAGCCTGCCTTCCCCGTCTATGACAGGCATCTTCTTGATGCGCTTTTCGGAGAGCGTGTGGACTGCCTTGTCGAGCGGCGTGTCCTCGTGCACGGAGATGACGCGTTTCGTCGCGATGTCCATGACATCGAGGTTGAGCAGGTCGACCAAGCGCGAGGTGAGCGCGGTGTCATCCTCGAAACGGTAGATGTTGAGCGTCGAATCGAGCAACGAGATGTCGTTGCTGCCAAGGTAGGAGGCCACATCGCCATCGGAAATGAAACCGACGAGCTTGCCATTCTCGTCGATGACGGGCAGGCCGCTCGCGTCATGCGCCGCCATGAACTCGATGACCTCGTCCATGGTCGTACCGGCGAGGACGGCAAGGGGATTGCGGTTCATGGCATCCGAGACGTGGTACTGCATCTCTCCGGAGCCGTCGCTGCCAGCCTCGGCCGCGATGTTCTCGCTTTCCGTGGCATCCACCGTCACGCCGTCAAAGCCGGCTGCGTAATCGACAGTTTCGTCGCCGGCTGCCTGTGCCTCGACTTCCACGACGCCCTTCTTCCTCGCCTTGTCGCGTACGAAGAAGAGGATGACGAGTACGGCGATGACCATGATTGCCGCCGTGGTGGTAAACGCCATGTGATCGCCGATGAACATCTGCTCGATGCCTACGGCATCAGGCGCGAAGACGGGAGCGAGCGCCGAGATAGACACGAGAACGGCCGTACCGAGCGAGGCAGCGACCTGGTTGAGCGTATTGGACAGGCCCTGCGCGTGCTGGATTACCTCATTGGGCAGCGAATTGACGCCCCAGGTGTTGAGCGGGGTCATCGTGAACTGCAGGCCGATGGTGAGGATCGTGTAGGCGAGCATGATGAAGATGAAGTCGGTATCCATACCCAGAAGCGTGAGGCAGAAGGCGCCGAAGAGCGCGACGATGGAGCCAGGCACGACGACCTTGCGAACGCCAAAACGGTCGAAGAGGCGGCCGCTCACGAGGCCCATGAACGCACCGATGACTGCGCCGGGCAACATGGCGATACCCGACATCGTGGCCGAGTAACCGCAGACACCTTGGATGTAGAGGGGCGTGATGACGCCTGTGCCCATGAGGGCAGCCTGCACGATGACGATGATGATGACGGTCGTCGCGTACTTGCGCGTCTTGAGGATGTCGACCTTGAGCATGGGGACGGGCAGCTTGAGTTGGCGACGCACGAAGAGACCCACGAGTATGAGACCGATGACAATGAGCGCGCCTGTTACGGCGAGGTTGTCGCTCGAGGAGAAGGTCGAGAGACCATAGAGCAGGCAGATAAGACCTGCCGATGAGAGCAGGACGGAGAGAGGGTCGAAGCTCGTGCGCTTGAAGTCACCGTAGTTGCGCAGCAACACGAGCGAGAGCACGAGGACGATGACGGTTAGGATCGTGACGATGCCGAACAGCCAACGCCAGCCAACCGAGTCGACGAGCAAGCCTGCAACCGAGGGACCGATGGCCGGGGCAAAACCGATGATCAGGCCGATGGCACCCATGGCCGTGCCGCGCTTCTCGCGCGGAAAGACGAGCAGGATGACCGTGAACACCATGGGCATGACCATGCCCGTGCATGTGGCCTGCAGCACGCGGCCAAGCAGCAGCACCCAGAAGTTGGGCGCGAGCGCGGCAGCGAGGCTACCAACGGCGAAGATGACGAAGCCCGTGTTGAAGAGCTGGCGCGTTGTGAAGCGTCCGATGAGGAAAGCCGAAAGCGGGATGATGACGGCCTCGACGAGGGAGTAGCCGCTCGTGAGCCACTGCACGGTGGTCGCATCGACCGAGAGGCTTGCCATGATGGCGGGAAGCGCGGGGGAGAGCAGCGTCTGGTTAAGCCCCGCCAGTAGCGTGCCCGCCAGCAGCACGCCGATCATTA
>ERZ827492.3057-NODE-3057-length-10918-cov-2.946608_pt1 | contig 10918 bp, 10 predicted proteins | sample MGYA00519704_ERZ827492 | MGnify/ENA primary metagenome ERZ827492 (study PRJEB31778, sample SAMEA3449325) | human gut metagenome | biome: human gut; feature: human-associated habitat; material: faeces | place: United Kingdom | collected 2010/2012 ...
CGTGAACTTTGACGGCGTGGACGACCTTGTGGTATTCTCTGCACGGGGCGCGAGCAACGCCTGGGTCCTGTTCTTTGTATGGGACGGGAACGCGTATGTGCGCGCGACCTGGGACGCGGGCGAGGATACGGGCCTGCCCAACTACGAGCTTCTGCCCGAAGACGGGCTCCTGCTGGCCAGCTGCGACGACGGCCTGGCAGGCGGGCTTCACCGCTACTGGCTGTACCGGTGGGAGGGAACCGACCTGCGCCTTGTGCGCAGCGCGGTGAGCGAGGAGTACCATCAGATGGCGGTGGACGGGCAGGCCGGCACCATCGTCACCACGGTCCGCAACAACCGCATGTCCGTGCGCGTGACCGAGCCGGACGGGCAGGGCGGATATCGCGTGCTGTGGGAGGGCATCGTGACCGAGGAGCAGGCGGCCAATGATCCGCAGGCCTTCTCTCAGGAAGAGGCCGCCTTCTGGCAGGGATTCAGCCGCAGCCCGATTTTGTAACTTCTTCCGCGAAGGCCTCGGCTCTGTACGAACGAAGACAAATGGTGTACAATAGGCGTTGAATTGTGTTCTGCTTGAACCGGGAGGGGAGGGACGTTCATGCGCGTCAGGCGGCTGTGCACGCTGGTTTGCGTGCTGGCGATGCTGTTCGCCCTTGCGCCTATCCGCGCGGGGTGCGCATCCGACGCTGTGACGCAGAACGAGGCCTCTGAGCTTCTTGATGCGCAAAGCCGCAGCGAATATGCGCTGCTCATTGGCGTGGACCATTTTGTCTCCCGCGCGGATACCTATCCCAGCTCCACCAACAACGTCAACGCCATGCAGGAGGTCTTTCAGGGCGCGCTCAATCCCTTCCGCGCCATCATCGTCCCTCCTAATCCAGTCACCACGGTCGAGCAGCTGACCGCTCTGGTTCAAAAGACGTTCGGCGCGGCCGGGAAAAATGACGTGTGCTATCTCTACCTGTCCACGCACGGGGTATATGATCCTGCCAGCGGGCAGGAGCCGCTGCTTTTGCTCAGCGACGGACAGACCGAAAACGGCATCACCCCCGCGCAGCTGGAAGCGGCCTTCGACGGCATTCTGGGCACCAAGGTAATCATTTTGGATGCGTGCAATTCGGGCGCGTTTATCGGCAAGGGGCTTCCCTCGCTTCCGCAGGAGGTCCACTTCCTGGGCGACGATTTCAAGGTGCTCACCTCCAGCGGGGCGCTGGAGGAAAGCTGGTACTGGAGTGTGGACGATCAAAACGAAAGCGGCATGGCCGGCCAGGGTTCCTTCTACTTTACGCAGGCGCTGGCGCAGAGCCTGAGCGCGGCTTACGGATACCCCGCGGACCAGAACCGCGACGGCTGCGTGGTGCTCAGCGAGCTCTACGAATACCTGGTGCTCAACCATGCTGCCTCCACCCCGCAGGTGTATCCGCAGTCGGATGATTTTGTGGTCTTCCGCTACGATGTCTCCCAGCCCCTGCCTACGGGTCTGGCCCGCGCACCCATCATGGATGTGACCTTTTCGGGCACCACGCTCAGCCGTTCCTCGCGGCAGATCACCATTGAATTTATTGCCATGCGCCCGGTGCGCGTGGCTTATCAGGTGGTCTACCAGCGCGACGGCAAATGGGAGTTTGAGCATGCCCAGCTGATTTATGACGAGGCCGAGCGCTTCACCGCCTACGGCGACCAGCCCGGCGCCATCTCCGCGGGCCGAAAGGTGCGCACCCTCACTTTGGGTGAGCTGGACGAGGGGGTGTATGGCTACGCGCTGGTGCAGCTGGTCACCATCGATCAGGGCAAGCTGACGGTGCACGCCGGCCGGGTCATCAGCATTCCTCCGGACGCGACGGATATGGTTCTGACCGCCTCCGTGGCCGATACGTTTGATCCCTCCGGCGGACGTGAGCTGAGCATCTTTATCGGGCACGAATACCCCTGTGCGCTCAGCGTAAGCATTTTGGATGAGGAGGACCGGGTTGTCTACCGCCTGTGCCACCGCCTGAGCACCCGCCCCATGCAGATGAACCCGGAGGGTACGGTGCTGTACTGGGACGGCCGTCTCAAGGACGGAACCGCGGCTGAACCGGGTATCTACCGCGTGCGCGCGGAGGCTGTGATGAACGACGCCGCCGTGACGGTGATTTCCTCGGCGTTTACCATACAGTAAAGGAGGACGCAGATCAATGGCCGACAAATTGATGGTGGTTATCCCCTGCTACAACGAGGAGGAGGTGCTGCCGGAAACCTCGCGCAGGCTTGTGGAAAAGATGGCTGAGCTGACCCGGAAGGGCCTGATCTCGCCGGAGAGCCGCGTCCTTCTGGTGGATGACGGCAGCCGCGACCGCACCTGGGAGCTGATCAGCGCCCTGCACAAGGAAAACCCGCTGTTTGAGGGGGTCAAGCTCAGCCGCAACCGGGGCCACCAGAACGCGTTGCTGGCCGGGCTGATGACCGCGCGGGGCCGCTGCGACATGTCCATTTCGATGGATGCGGATTTGCAGGACGATATGGATGCCATGGACCGCTTTATCGAAAAGTACCGGGAAGGATGCGATGTGGTCTACGGCGTGCGCAACCGGCGCGATACCGATACCGCCTTCAAGCGCGGCACGGCGCTGATGTTCTATCGCCTGATGAAGGCGCTGGGCGTGGATATCACCTATAACCACGCGGATTACCGCCTCATGAGCGCGCGGGCGCTGGAGGCGCTTTCGCAGTTTGGCGAGGTCAATCTGTTCCTGCGCGGGCTGGCGCCCCTGGTCGGCTTTCAAAGCGATGTGGTGACCTACGACCGCAGTGAACGCTTTGCGGGAGAGAGCAAGTATCCCTTCAAAAAGATGCTGGCTTTTGCCATCGACGGCATCACCAGCTTTTCCGTAAAACCCCTGCGCCTTATCACCACGGTGGGCGTGATTATCTTCATGATTTCGCTGCTGATGCTGCTCTATACGCTGGTGTCCTGGATCGCCGGGCATGCGGTGCTGGGATGGACGTCTACCCTGGCCTCCATCTGGCTCATCGGCGGCATCCAGCTCCTGTCCCTGGGTGTGATCGGGGAATACACCGGCAAGATCTACAACGAGTCCAAGGCGCGCCCGCGCTTTATCATCGACCGGTATCTCAACGACCGGGGCGATGACCCCGTGGTGGACCGGCGCTGAATGGACAAGGCAACGAAACATGCCCCGCGGACGCACCAATCCGCGGGGCATTCCATGTCCGGAAATCTATTTTTTCTTTGTCGTCGCACTCTGCGGCACAATATCGCCTACGCCGCTGAGCACATAGCGCGGCCGGTAGGGAAATTTGCGCATCTCATGCTCGGTGGTCACGCCGCTGAGCACCAGCACGGTATCGATGCCGCACTCCACGCCCGCGACGATATCGGTATCCATGCGGTCGCCGACCATGACTGCCTCGGCGGAGTGGCATTGCAGCATGCGCAGGCCGGTGCGCATCATCAGGGGGTTGGGCTTGCCGCAGAAATAGGCCTGCTTGCCGGTGGCCATTTCGATGGGAGCGACCAGTGCGCGGCAGGCTGGAGCGATGCCGTCCTCGATGGGGCCGGAGACATCAGAATTGGCACCGATAAGTTTAGCGCCGGCCATGACCAGGTTGGTCGCTTTTGTCAGAGTATCCAACGAATAGGAGCGACCCTCGCCGACCACAACATAGTCGGGGTTAACATCATTCATTGTGATGCCGGCATCGTATAGGGCGTTCAGCAGCCCGGCCTCACCGATGGCGAAAACGGAGCATCCAGGGGCCTGCTCCCGAAGGAAGGCTGCTGTGGCCAAGGCGCTGGTGTAGAAATGTTCTTCCGGGACATCCAGCCCCATGCGTGCCAGTTTTTGATTCAGTTCCTTGGGGGTGTAGCCGCTGTTATTGGTTAGGAACAGATATTCCTTCTTTTCATCCTGCAGCCATTGGATAAATTCCCGTACGCCAGGCAGAATGCGGTTTCCGTAATAGATGACACCATCCATATCGCTGATGAAGCCTCTTTTCTGGTTAAAATCGAGTTTATTGCTCATAAGATGTGATCCTTCTTCCAATAGTATGGAATCATTATACCATTGGTTAGAGAGGAATTCCATCAACAAATTGCAAAATTTACGGCAAGAGAGGCACAAAGAAAACCGTAATTCTTGACAATATGAAAAGCTGTGGTAGAATACAATTTGAGAACGAGACTCAAATTGCGGGAGAAAGAACCATGAAGAAACGCTTTGTTTTGATACTATTGGCTATTCTGTTATTGTCAGGGTGTGGACCTTTACAGGAAAAGACCGAGAAAATACAGATTGTAGCAACGATTTTTCCTCTGTATGATTTTGCCCGGGAGATAGCGGGAGAGGATGCCGAGGTAAAAATGCTGCTGAAGCCAGGCGCGGAGGTACACAGTTACGAGCCGACCCCGCAGGACATCATAGCGATACAAAACTGTGATGTGTTCCTCTACATTGGTGGGGAATCGGATGAATGGGTGCGAAATGTGCTTTCTTCGGTTGATACCAGCCGTATGCAGGTATTGACGCTGATGGATTGTGTGGATGCAGCCGAGGAAGCCGAAAGCGGCTTTGCATGGAGCGGGGAGGATGGCCATGATCATGATCACGACGGGCATGACCATGGTGACGCAGAGTATGACGAGCATATCTGGACCTCCCCCAAGAATGCCATATTGATGGCGGAAGCCATCGGTAAAGCAATACAGGCAGCAGATAGGGGTAGCGCGGAGTATTATCAAACCCATACTGAAGAATATACGGAAAAGCTGCGCGCATTAGATAGCGAGTTGACCAAAACGGTGAAGGAAGCAAAGCGTGAGTTGCTCATTTTTGCGGACCGTTTTCCGTTCTTATACTTGGCGCGTGACTATGGGCTGGAGTATTATGCTGCTTACCCGGGCTGTTCCTCCGAGGCGGAGCCGAGCGCGGCCACAGTAGCGGCCATTATAGAAGAAGTAAAACAAAGCGGTGTGCCGGCTATCTTCTATATTGAGCTTTCCAACCGGCTGATGGCGGATACCATTGCGGAGGCAACTGGTGCTGAGGAATTGCTGCTTCATTCCTGCCAGAATGTTTCCAAGGAGGAATTCGAGAGGGGGGAGAGTTATCTCTCGCTGATGGAGCAGAATATTAAAATGCTGAAAATAGCACTGAACTAAAACAGAAATAAAAAGCCGACCCGGTATACAGTCGCTGTACCCTTGGTCGGCTTTTTATTTAGGATCGCGGAGGGGAAGGACTCTGCAATTTCCAGCCTGCCGCCTGTTTTCGTCCACTGATGAAGCGACGATAAATTCCGTCCCGCTCCATCAGTTCATCATGTGTTCCTTGCTGGACAATTTGCCCTTTATCTACCACGAGAATTTGGTCGGCGTGGCGGACGGTCTTCAGCCGGTGGGTAATCATAATGATGTTTTTTCGTGGGTCAGCTCTTTTTTATTCTCGGAGTCCACATTTGCCGCAGCCGCTGCGCCCGCACAGCAGTACACACTGTCTATCCGGAATAGTAAGGTCAATATTCTTCAAACTGCCTTCCGAACTGCCCAGATAGGCAAAGGGTACATTCCGAAATTCAATCGTTGTGCTGTCACCTTCCATATAAGCTAGGATATAAGAAGTGCTGCAAACAGAAAAAGCGCCAGCCAATCCACAACACGCATTTGAATGTTGACAAGGCAGGTGCGGAGATTTAGATTCCCAATACCGCGTGTGACGGAAGCAATGGAGAGTTCATCTGCGGCCTTACTGGTAGCGATCAAAAGTGGCATATAGATGCAATTTACCGTCATGGCAGTGTGGATCTATTGAGTTGCCTTTTATTTGCTGGATAGTAGTTATACTGTCTAACAAATAAAGGGCAGTTTGTTTTTATTTTTTAGGCTTATTGGTATGCGGTTGGCCTACTGTTACGGCATGCATAAAACCTGTCCCGGCACCATATGATGCACCAAAGGACAAGGAGGGACCAATGATGTGGGATGTCCAAAAGCTTTTGGGGCAGTTACCGCAGCCGGTTGTCACAATTCTGCGGCAGGCCACGCCAACGCTGCTGGAACAAATGACAGAGATCCGCCTGCGGTCGGGTCAGCCACTGGTGGTTACAGTCGGGGAGCGGACACTATTCCTTTCTAAATCCGGCACAGTTGTACCGGCAGAGCAGGGCTTTATAATACCGCAAGAGCTGGTGCAGGAGACAATGCTTTCGCTTTGTGGGCACTCGTTGCACGGGATAGAAAAAACGCTGGAGCAGGGCTTTTTTACAGCGCAGGGCGGGTTTCGTATTGGGGTGTGCATGCAGCCTTATGCTGTGCGGCAGGGACGGGCGCTGTCGCTTTGCATTCGATTGCCAAGGGAAGTTATTGGGGCGGCATCTGATATTTATTCTATTTGGCAGTGTTCACAAGGGTTAATTTTAGCTGGGCCGCCAGCCAGCGGAAAAACCACCATTTTGCGGGATCTGTGCCGATTGATTTCATCCGGAGAAAGAGGAACATCCAGCCGAACCGTCCTGCTGGATGAACGCAATGAGCTGAGCGGCTGGGATGGTGAAAAATGTGCATTCCAGTTGGGCCCCTGTACAGATATCCTCAGTGGTTTGCCCAAGGCGGAAGCCATTAGGCGAGCCACCCGCACCCTTTCGCCGCAGGTCATTCTCTGTGATGAGATTGCGGATGAACACGAAGCAACAGCTATACAGTATGCTTTTTTCTGCGGGGTGCGTTTTGTGGTCACGGTACATTGTGGTGTGGGGCAGGAGCCATTTTACAACGCTATGCTGCGTAGATTAATGCAAACCGGAGCATTCAGCCATCTTTATCTGCTGGGGCTGCCGGTAGGAGAAGCAAGTGGAACGGTGGTGACAAGGGATGAGTACGATCGCAAAGCTGCTGGGCTCGGTGCTGGTTTTGGGCGGATGTACGATGATGGGATTTACTCTGGCGGGGCGGCTGCGTACCCGACGGCAGTTAGCAGCTCTGCTGGGACGCTACTGGGGAGATTTTCTGCGGCAGATGGAATTAACCTCCCAGCCGCCTGCGCAGATTGCCGCGGCGTTGGCGGAGCGCAGCGCTTATCGGGAATGGACCTTTGCGCAGCAGTTGGCGTCCCAACCGGAGGCGGACTTTGGAATGGCATTGATCGATATAATGCAAAACACGGCGTTGCCGGAAGCATTTCAAAAGGCAATGATGCCATTGGCAGAGGTGCTGGGGAGTACGACGATGGAAGTCGAGAAACAGGCACTGATAGGGGCGCTGATGGCTCTGCGGCAGGAGGAAAAATACTGGACAGAGCAGGAGAACCGACAGGGGACGCTTTTCCGACGGCTGGGAATGCTGGGTGGATTGGCGTTGGTGGTCCTGCTTATTTGATGGAGGAAACAGCATGGAAGTGGATCTCATCTTCAGAATAGCGGCGATTGGTATTATCGTATCGGTGCTGTACCAGGTGCTGTTGCGTTCCGGCCGGGAGGAGCAGGCGATGCTTACCTCCCTGGCAGGGCTTATCGTGGTGCTTACCATGCTTATCTATGAGATCAGCGGTCTTTTTGATACCGTCAAGGAAGTATTTGGGCTGGTGGTACTATGGAAATTACCGCTTTGATCGTTCTGTGTATTATCACAGCACTGCTGGCGCTTTCGCTGCGGGGGCAGCGGCCGGAGTTTGCTATGCTGCTTTCCTTGGGGTGTGGGCTCTTTGTGCTGCTGTATCTGTTGGGGCAAATGAAGGACATCTTTTCCGGCTTGGAGGATATTCTATCCGGACTTTCCGGACAAAGTGAATTGACCGCCATCATCTTAAAGGCATTAGGGGTTTGTATTGTGGCGGAATTGGGCAGCCAGTGCTGCCGAGATGCCGGAGAAACAGCGATTGCTGCCAAGGTGGAGCTGGCTGCCAAAGCAGCATTAGTGATGATGAGCATGCCAGTATTTGCTTCGCTGCTGGAAATTGCCGGGGAGCTGCTGCGCCTATGAAACATATAGTTAGGCTTCTGCTTGCGCTGATTCTCTGCGGGTGCGTGGTACTTTTTCCGGTGCGGGCGCAGACTATCGATCCTGCCGCTGAGGTGGAGCAATATCTTGCGGGAGAGGACATGACCGCTGTAAAGGATGCTATTCCGCCGGAAGTGGCGGAGCAGATGGAACAGCAGGGGATCAGCTCTTTTTCGAAGCTCATTTCCATGCCGGTGGAGCAAGTGTGGAAGATTTTGACTGACGCATTTAAGGAACATCTGGGCGCTCCGCTGCGAGTATTGCTTTCGCTGGTCGGCGCAGTGCTGCTGTGCAGCCTTGTCAAGGGGATTGGCAGTTCGCTGGGCAGCGGTGTACACCAGGTATTTTCCATCATTATGACGGTCTTTGTCATTTCGCTTCTCATTCGTCCGGTCATCGAGTGTATTTTGTCACTCCATACTGTCTTTGCGGATTTCTCCCTGTTTCTCACAGTGTATATCCCGGTTTTTGCCGGAATCATGACCACAGCAGGCCAACCCATGACAGGTGCGCTCTACAATGTGCTGCTGTTTGGTGCGTGCCAGGGGATCAGCTCTCTGCTGCAGGCGGCATTTGTGCCTGTTATCAGCTGCTATCTTTCTTTGGCTATTGTTACTGAAGTGGTTCCGCAGATGGGACTGGCCGGGATTGTTTCAGGCTTCAAAAAGTTGATTACATGGGCATTGGGTCTTACCATGACGCTGTTTGTGGGGCTGTTGTCTCTGCAATCCGCCGTAGCGGGTGGCGGTGACAATGTGGCGGTCAAGACTACAAAGTTTATGATCAGCAGTCTGATCCCTGGAGTGGGCGGCAGTCTTTCGGAGCTTTTTATGGCGACACAGGGGTGTGTTCAGCTTGTTAAAAGTACCGTTGGCGCGGCCGGGATAGTGATTGCTGTGCTGACTTTTTTGCCGGTATTATTGCGGGTGGCGCTGTGGCAGCTGGTTACGGCAGCGGGTGGCATTGTGGGGGAAATGCTGGGTGCTGGAGAACTTTCTCGTTTGCTTAAATCGGTTGGCTCGGCGCTTTCGGTCATGCTGGCCATTACCCTGTACTATGCCATGCTGTTTATTGTTTCCACTTCTCTTATGATACTGGCCTTCAAGGGAGGTTAAGCTATGCAGGCAATCCAAAACTGGTGCTATACCATATTTGCGGGGGTACTTTTTTCCGGCATTGTACTGCTGCTTACCCCAAGTGAGCGATTTCGGCCATTGATGCAGCTTTTGCTAGGGGCTTTTTTGCTGGTTTGTATTTTTACTTGGTGCGGCCGGGCTAATATCCAATTGGAGATGAATATGGAAGAAGCGGAGCGGTATAGGCGGGAGATCGCCGGCCGAACAGAGGACTACTTTATAGAACGGATCAAATATCTCTCACAGGAGGAACTGGAGAAAACGGCAGAGGAATATCTGTCCGACTATGGCATAAAGCCGGGGGAATACCAAATATACATGGAAACAGAGGAGCACTCGGATAGCGCAGAGGGGGTCTATTTACTGCTACGGCTGCCCGCACGCGTGATGGATCAATCTTTGACCATTAGCCGAGCACTGGGCTACCAACTGGGAGTGGATGTGAGGATAGAAACCTATGGAAAAGATGCGGGATAAAAATGGGAATCCTGAGAAAAAGTCCTCCAGGACCACGCTGATTATGACCGCGGGACTGCTGGGGATCCTGCTTATTGGGATAGCGCCGATGCTGAAAACGGATGGTGCTAAAAAACAATTTCAGCAGGAGACAGTTCCCTCGGCAGAAGAATATGCCGCCGCGCTGGAAAGCCGCCTGGAGGGAATCCTGGGGCGCATTGACGGGGTAGGGGAGGTCGAGGTGATGATCACCCTGAAAAGTGGCTACACCTACACCTATGCTGTTACCGAAAAGGTGAACAGCGATGTAAGCGAAGAATATAAAAGTGATGATCAGCGAAAATCCCAACAGAAAAACACCACCGAGCAAAGCTATGTTATGGTGGAGGACGGCGGCAGCCCCCTGGTCACGGCGCTCAATGAACCAGAGATCAAAGGCGTAGTGGTGGTGTGCGCCGGAGGAGGAGCCCCCAAGGTGGTGGCACAGGTTACCGCGGCGGTAAAAACCGCGCTGGATATTTCCTCTGCTAAGATTACCGTTTCCAAGATCAGCTCCGGCGCCGCCGGTCACTGATAGATTAAATCACAGAGCCTACAAAAAGGAGTGCATAGCAAGATGAAACTTTCCATCAAAAAGGGCCATATTGTACTGGGGGCATTGGTGCTGGCGCTGGGGGCGGCGGTGTACCTCAACTGGGATTACATGAAACAGCCCGACTATGTGGCGGCTGGAAATACCAATCAAACCACCAATGATAATGAAGGAACGGCCAATTACGGGGATGCCTATTTTGTATCGGCACGACTTTCCCGTACACAGTCCCGCGATGAAGCAATGGATGCCCTCAAGTATATGCTGGAGGATTCTGCTATGGAGGAGGGGGCAGCTGCTGTATTGGCACAGCAAGCGCAGTCACTGGCCAAGACCATCGAGACCGAGGGCAAGATCGAGAACATTATTAAGGCCAAGGGTTTTACGGAATGCATGGTTTACCTGGATGAAGATAAGGTAGATGTCATTGTGCAGAGCACTGGACTTACCGATAGCGAGGCCGCGCAGATTATGGATGCTGTAATGAGCGAGGTGGAGGTAGAGGAAAGCAATGTTTCCATCATTGAAATAAAGTAGTTGCCACCGGGCAAAAATATTGCTATAATATAAAGGTATTAGTCCTAACATAGGAGGTGCAACACTTATGGAATATGAAAACACTGCCGGCAGTCTGAAGATCTCCTCCGAGGTCGTGGCTTCGATAGCAGAATATGCAGTAAACTTCTGCTGATACGGCTGTAAGTCAGTTCTTTTGTTTTTAAAAGGGTGCAGAATTGTCCG
>ERZ827492.3060-NODE-3060-length-10906-cov-3.174730_pt1 | contig 10906 bp, 9 predicted proteins | sample MGYA00519704_ERZ827492 | MGnify/ENA primary metagenome ERZ827492 (study PRJEB31778, sample SAMEA3449325) | human gut metagenome | biome: human gut; feature: human-associated habitat; material: faeces | place: United Kingdom | collected 2010/2012 ...
CGATGATGATCCCCATTTTTCAGAGCTTTTTGAAGCTCTGAAAAATGCCTCAGCGTGGCGAAAAGTCTTTTCGACACGCTGAAAGGACCCCCGGCCGTCGGCCGGGGGTCCTTGTATCGATTGCGGCGTTTCGCTGTTGTTACTTTTTCAGCGCCTGCACGGCAGCCCGGAGGGCGTCCACGTTCTCCTGAGTGGTGGCCCAGCTGGCACAGAAGCGCACGCCGGAGTGGGTGGGATCGGTGCGCTCCCAGTACTCATAGCCGAAGTTCTTCCCCAGAATGGCCAACTCCTCATCGGGCATAATGGGGTACTGCTGGTTGGTGGGGGAGTCGAACAGCAGAGGATACCCGGCGGAGACGAAGATATCCCGGATCTGATAGGCCATCTCATCGGCATGGCGGGAAATTTTGAAATACAGATCGTCGGTGAACAGGGCATCGAACTGGATGCCCAGCAGACGGCCCTTGGCCATGCGGCCGCCCCGCTGCTTCATGATGAAGCGGAAGTCCTTCTTCAGAGCCGGGTTCATGATGACCACGGCCTCGCCGAACAGAGCACCGACCTTGGTGCCGCCGATGTAGAACACGTCGCACAGGTGGGCGATCTCCGGCAGGGTCAGGTCAGCGCCGTCGGCCATGACGCCGTAGCCCAGCCGGGCACCGTCAATGAACAGGGGCAGGCCGTACCGGCGGCACACGTCGTACAGCTCCGTCAGCTCCGCCTTGGAGTAAAGGGTGCCTCCCTCGGTGGGATAGGAGATGTAGACCATGCCGGGCTGGACGATATGCTCCGTGGACTCGTCGTTTCTGTGCCACTCTACATACTCCTGCACCTGCTGGGCCGTGATCTTGCCGTTGGTGGTGGGCAGGGTGATGACCTTGTGGCCGGTGGACTCGATGGCACCGGCCTCGTGACAGTTGATGTGTCCGCTGACGGCGCACAGCACGCCCTGCCACGGACGCAGCACGGCGGCGATGACGGTGGTGTTGGTCTGGGTGCCGCCCACCAGGAAGTGGACGTCGGCCTCCGGAGCCTGACAGGCGTTCTGGATCTTGACCCGTGCGGCGGCGCAGTACTCGTCCTCGCCGTAGCCTATGGTCTGGACCATGTTGGTCTCGTTGAGCTTTGCCATGAGGGCGGGGTGTGCGCCCTCCAGATAGTCACTGTTGAAATAGATCATGACAGTGTCTCCTTTCCACGTACAGTACCTCCATTTTACCCCACCGGAGGCCGGGTGTAAAGCCCCAAATGCACTTTCCCGCCAAATAGGGCGGCGGTTTTCTCGCAAAAGCGATTGAACTGACCGGGAAAAAGGAGTATAATGAACTGAATTAACTCATTTGCTGTTTTAGGAGGCTTTGCCTTATGACTTTACAGGAATATCTCACTTCGCTGCGGCATAAGACCGTGGCGGTCATCGGCATCGGCGTCAGCAATACGCCGCTGCTGCGCCGCCTGCTGGCCGAGGGTATCGCCGTCACCGCCTGCGACAGAAGCAGCCGGGAGAAGCTGGGTCCTCTGGCCGATGAGCTGGAGGCCGCCGGAGCCACGCTCCATCTGGGGGAGGGGTATCTGGACGGCCTGACGCAGGACGTTATCTTCCGCACACCGGGCCTGCGGCCGGACGTGCCGCAGCTGCTGGCGGCGCAGCGGCAGGGCAGTACCCTCACTAGCGAGATGGAGGTGTTCTTTCAGGTCTGCCCCTGCCACATGATCGCCGTCACCGGCAGCGACGGCAAGACCACCACCACCACCATCATCGCAGAGCTGCTGAAGGCGGCGGGCAGAACCGTCCACGTGGGCGGCAACATCGGTCAGCCCCTGCTGTGTCAGGCGGATGATATGGGGCCGGAGGACTGGGCGGTGCTGGAGCTGTCCAGCTTCCAGCTGATGACCATGGATCGCAGCCCCCATATCGCCGTGGTGACTAATCTGGCCCCCAACCATCTGGACGTCCACAAGGACATGGCGGAGTATGTGGCGGCCAAGGAGAACATCTTCCGCTATCAGCGCCCCGGCGACATCGCCGTGTTCAATCAGGACAACGACATCACCCGTCAGCAGGCCGGGCGGGCTGTGGGGACTGTCCGCCTCTTCAGCCGGCAGTCTGAGCCGGAAGAGGGCGTGTTCCTCCGGGGGGAGGATATCCTCTGCCGCCATAACGGGCAGGAGCGCCGGATCATGACCACGGCGGACATCCGCCTGCCGGGCGTCCACAATGTAGAGAACTACATGGCGGCTATCGCCGCCGTGGAGGGCCTGGTGCCGGACGGGATCATCCGGGACTTCGCCCGCACCTTCAACGGCGTGGAGCATCGCATCGAGCTGGTACGTACCTATCACGGGGTGCGGTACTATAACGACTCCATCGCCTCCAGCCCCTCCCGCACCATTGCCGGGCTGCGCTCCTTCCCGGAGCAGGTCATTCTCATCGCCGGGGGCTATGACAAGCACATTCCCTTCGAAGTGCTGGGGCCGGAGATCGTGGAGCATGTGAAGCTGCTGGTGCTGTGCGGCGCCACCGCAGGGAAGATCCGTGCCGCCGTGGAGCAGGCCCCCGGCTACTGCCCCGGCCACCCGGAAATTCTGGAGGTGACGCCCTTCCAACGTGCCGTAGAGGCTGCCCGTGACCGGGCACAGCCCGGTGACGTGGTGACGCTGTCCCCGGCCTGCGCCGCCTTCGACCAGTTCAAAAACTTCATGGAGCGTGGCAAGACCTTCAAGGCCATCGTCAACGGCTGGCGGGAGTAAGCACCCCGCCGCCCCTCCCGGCATACACTGGAGCAAGGGAGGTGCGTGCCGTGAAGAGACTGCGCTATGTGCGCCTGTCTGCCGGACGGCGGGCGGCCATCTGGGGTGTTTTCCTGCTGACGGCGGTGATGGGCCTTATGTGTGTGGCCGTGCTGCATATGAAGCCCATCCTCACCAATCTGGCGGCGGCCAGCGTCTCCAATACCGTCAACCGCATCGTGGTCACGGCGGTCTATGACGCTGTCAGCGCCGGGGAGGTGGACTACGATACGCTGGTGCATCTGGAAAAGGATCAGAGCGGCCATGTGGCGGCGGTACGCAGCGACATGGCGGCCTTCAACCGCCTGCAAAGCCGCATTGCAGACAGCATCCTCCAGCGGCTGTCGGAGGTGTCCACGCGGGAGCTGGAGATCCCCGTGGGAACGCTGACAGGCTCCTCGCTGCTGGCGGGGCGTGGCCCCTGTATCCGCATCCGGATGCAGGCTGTGGGCTCCACCACCGCCAAGCTCCGCAATGCCTTTACGGCGGCGGGCATCAACCAGACCAAGCATCAGATCCTGCTGGATGTCACCGTGCAGATGAGTATTCTCCTGCCGGGCTTCCGCACCTCCACCCAAGTCTCCAATGAGATCACCGTGGCGGAGACCATCATCATCGGCAGCGTACCGGATACCTACACCTATTTCAGCACCACGCCGGAGGATGCGGAGCAGTACGCTGAGGACTATATCATGAACAACGGATAAGGGGACGACTATGGATTATCAGGAAGAAATGAAACGGCTGCGGGACACTCTCAACGCCCACGGCTACCGCTACTACGTGCTGGACGATCCGCAGATCTCCGACTATGAATACGACCATATGCTCCGCCGTCTGGAGGATCTGGAACGGGAGCACCCGGAGGAGATCACCCCGGACTCCCCCACCCAGCGGGTGGGTGGACCCATCCTGACCCAGTTTCAGGAGGTGAAGCACCCCGTCCCACTGGAGAGCCTGCAGGACGTGTTTGACGGCGGGGAGGTGGAGGAGTTCCTGACCCACATCCGGGAGACCTTTCCAGATGCCGAATACAGCGTGGAGCCTAAGGTGGACGGCCTGTCCGTGGCGCTGGAGTACCGGGACGGCGTGTTCGTCCGTGGCGCCACCCGAGGCGACGGCCGCATCGGGGAGGACGTGACGGAGAACCTGCGAACCATCCGCTCCATCCCCATGACCCTGCCGGAGAAGCTGCCCCGGCTCATCGTCCGGGGCGAGGTGTACATGGCCCGCTCCGTCTTTGAAGAACTGAACCGCCAACGGGAGATCGAGGGAAAGCCCCTCATGGCCAACCCCCGCAACGCCGCCGCCGGCTCCCTGCGGCAGTTAGACCCCAAGATCGCCGCCCGGCGGCGGCTGGATATCGCCGTATTCAACCTCCAGCTGGCAGAGGGACGGACGTTTTCCACCCATACCGAGACCATCGACTATCTGGCCTCCCAGCAGTTCAAGACCATCTCCTACCGCCGTCTGCGGGCCGGGGAGGAGATCATGGAGGAGATCCATCGCCTCAACGACACCCGCATGGAGCGGCCCTTTGACATGGACGGAGCCGTCATCAAGCTCAACAGCCTGTCGGAGCGGGAGGTGCTGGGCAGCACCGCCAAATGTCCCCGCTGGGCCATCGCCTATAAGTACCCCCCGGAGCAGAAGGAGACGGTGCTGCGGGATATCGTGGTGCAGGTGGGCCGCACCGGCGTGCTGACCCCCAAGGCGGAGCTGGAGCCGGTGCGTCTGGCGGGGACCACCGTCACCTTCGCCACCCTACACAATCAGGATTACATCACCCAGAAGGATATCCGCATCGGGGATACCGTGGTGGTGCAGAAGGCCGGGGAGATCATCCCGGAGATCGTTTCCGTGGTGCCGGGCAAGCGTCCCGCCGGGGCGCAGCCCTACTATCTGCCCCATACCTGCCCCGTCTGCGGAGCGCCGGTGGAGCGGGACGAGGATGGCGCAGCCCTGCGCTGCACCGGGGCGGAGTGTCCCGCTCAGCGTCTGCGGCACCTGACCCACTTCGCCAGCCGCAATGCCATGGACATCGACGGGCTGGGGCCGGCGGTGATGAACCAGCTTATCGAGAGCGGATTGGTCAAGACTCCCGCCGACCTCTACGACCTGACCCCGGCGGACCTGAAGCCGCTGGAGCGTATGGGGGACAAGTCTGCTGCCAACGCCGTAGCCGCCATCTACCAGAGCAAGGAGAACGACCTGTGGCGGCTGATCTTTGCACTGGGCATCCGTCAGGTGGGAGAGAAGGCCGCCAAGACGCTGGCCGCCCACTTCGGCACCATGGACGCCCTGCTCTCCGCCACGGAGGAGGAACTCACCGCCATCGACGACGTGGGCGCCGTCACCGCCGGATATATCCTCCGATGGATGGAGAACCCCCAGTCCCGTGACCTGCTGGAGCGGCTCCGGGCGGCGGGGGTGAACATGACCTGCCGGGAGGAGCAGACGGATCGCCGCTTTGCCGGTATGACCTTCGTGCTCACCGGTGCGCTGGAGAAGTTCACCCGTGAGGAAGCGGGGGAGATGATCGAGCGCCGGGGCGGCAAGGCCGCCTCCTCGGTGTCCAAAAAGACCACCTATGTGGTGGCGGGAGCCAATGCCGGGTCCAAGCTGCGCAAGGCACAGGAGCTGGGCGTACCGGTGCTGACAGAGGATGAATTTCTGGCACTGCTGGGTGCGCCGGAGGAAAATAAGACAGTGTAAGACAGGAGGTATTATATGGCACGTCAAACCAACACCCGCCTGCGGGAGAAAGTGATCTACAGCGTCTTTGTACGCAACCATACCAAGGAGGGTACCTTTCAGGCGCTGGAGGGCGATCTGGACCGTCTGGCGGCGCTGGGTACGGACATCATCTGGCTCATGCCTATCCATCCCATCGGGGAGGCAGGCCGCAAGGGGACGCTGGGAAGTCCTTACGCCATCCGGGACTTCCGAGGCATCAACCCGGAGTACGGCACGCTGGGGGACTTCATGCATCTGGTGGGGGAGATCCACAAGCGTGGCATGAAGTGCATCATCGACGTGGTGTATAACCACACCTCCCCGGATTCCATACTGGCCACCGGCCACCCGGAGTTCTTTCTCCGGGACGAGGCGGGGAATCCCACCCGTAAGGTGGCGGACTGGTCCGATGTAGTGGATCTGGATTACAGCAACCGTGAGCTGTGGAAGTACCAGATCGAGACTCTGAAAATTTGGGCGGAGATCGTGGACGGCTTCCGCTGCGACGTGGCCAGCGCCGTTCCTCTGGCCTTCTGGCGGGAGGCACGGGAGCAGGTGGAGCGGGTGCGCCCCGGCTGCATCTGGCTGGCCGAGAGCGTCCATGCCGCCCACACGATGGCCATGCGCCGGGCGGGCTACTACTGCGCCGCCGACACGGAGCTGTATGATGCCTTTGATATCACCTACGACTACGATATCTGGCCCTATTTCGAGGGCTGCTTCCAGCCCACCGGCACTCTCCGGGAGTATACGGCGCTGGTGAACTTTCAGGAGAGCGAGTACCCGGCGGGCTATGTGAAGCTGCGGTGCCTGGAGAACCACGACCAGCCCCGCTTCGCCTCCCGTGTGGACTCCGACGAGGCTCTGCGGAACTGGCTGGCGCTGCTGTACTTTGAAAAGGGAACCACCCTGCTTTACAGCGGACAGGAGTATGCCCCCCGCCACCGGGTGGATCTCTTTAACGCCGACGATGCCTACTGCGATATGCGGCTGGACCTCCAGCCCTATCTCAAGCAGCTGCGCCAGATGAAGCGCACCCTGCCCATGTCCGCCTGCTTCCAGCTGGAGGCGGTGGAGGAACGGGCTGTGGTGGGCCGCTATGACGGGCCGGAGGCCCGTGTTCGGGGCATCTTCGACCTGAAGAACGCTGGCGGCAGTGTGGCCGTAGATCTGCCCGACGGCACCTACACCGACCGCATCACCGGCCGGGAGGTCACCGTCTCCGGCGGCGCCTTCGATTTGGCGCAGGCCCCGGCGGTCATCGGCTGATTTGCCCCATCGGCACAAAAGCAGGCACTGCATCCCGGCAGAATTGGAGAATTTAACATTGACAATTCTGTAACACATGGTAAAATAAAAATACGTTGACGGGGCGTCTGCGCCCTGTCCGGGTGACGGGACCCGTGCGGGCGGGGCGGAGGCTCCGCCCGCCGTTTCTGCACGGTTCTGTTAAAGAAAAGACGATCTATCATATCCCGAAACACAGAAAAGAGGAACGCTATGGCTATACCCTTCCAATATGAATCGGAATATAAGCGCAAGCTCTGCACCCCGGACGAGGCCGCCCGTGTGGTCAAGAGCGGTGACTGGCTGGATATCAGCATGGGCTGTGCCTTCCCGTCTCTGATGGATGCCGCCATTGCCAAACGCAAGGAGGAGCTCTACGGTGTGAAGATCCGTGGCTACCTGATCCAGCAGCCCATCCAGATGGTGGAGTGCGACCCCGGCCGGGAGCATTTTATCTACAACAGCTGGCATATGTCAGGCTATGAGCGCAAGCTCTGCGACCGGGGGATGTGCAGCTTCAACCCAATGGTGTTCCGGAATCTGGGGGCCTACTATCAGCATTTCCTGACGGTCAACGTGGCCATGATGTGCGTGACCCCCATGAACCAGCACGGCTACTTCAACTTCTCCCTGTCCAACGCCTCCGCCCGTGCGGTGCTGGATAAGGCGGATATCGTGATCCTGGAGATCAACGAGAATCTGCCGTGGGTCTACGGCGGCTTGGACGAGTGCATCCACATCGACGACGTGGATATGATCGTGGAGGGCCCCCATAACCCTCTGCCCAGTATACAAACCCCGCCGGCCTCGGAGGCGGAGACCCGCATTGCCGAGTTCGTGGTGGAGAACATGGACGACGGCGCCACCCTGCAGCTGGGCATCGGCTCGCTGCCCAACGCCGTGGGCCAGATGCTGGCCCAGTCCGATCTGCGGGATCTGGGCATCCACACGGAAATGCTGTGCGACTGCTATCTGGATATGTACCGGGCCGGAAAGATCACCAACAAGCGCAAGGACATCGACCGCTATAAGAGCGTGTTCGGCTTTGCCATCGGCTCCGAGGATCTGTACGACTGGGTGCGGGAGAATCCCGGCGTGGTGACCTACCCCATCTCCTACTGCAACGCTCCCAGTACCGTCCGGAACATCGAGAACTTTGTCTCCATCAACAACTGCATCTCCGTGGACCTGTACGGCCAGATCTGCGCCGAGAGCGCCGGTACCCGCCAGATCAGCGGCACCGGCGGTCAGCTGGACTTTCTGGAGGGGGCGGCGGTGTCCCCCGGCGGCAAGGCCTTCATCTGTCTGACATCCACCTTCACCGATAAGCAGGGGGAGATGGTCTCCCGCATCACACCGCTGTTGAATCCCGGCGACATCGTTACCGATCCCCGGAGTCTGGCTTACTACATCGTCACCGAGTACGGCGGCGTGAATCTGGTGGGCTGCAGCACATGGGAGCGGGCGGAGCGGCTCATCTCCGTGGCCCACCCCAAGTTCCGGGATGAGCTGGTTGAGCACGCCCGGCAGCAGGGCATCTGGATCCGTTCCAACAAGCGGTAATACCCCTATCATGAAAAAAAGCTGAGACCCGAAGTCGGGTCTCAGCTTTTTTCATCATGATGGCAGTATGTGCTTCTCCGGCTCCTTCTGATCCCGGAGGATCTGCTTTTGGTAGCGGTCTTCCTCGCTGAACACGCAGCCGCAGTACTTCTGCATATAAAAGCCCAGCGCACGGGCCTCCTGCTGTCCCTGCCGGAAGCCGGGGCGGAAGTCCCGGTACAGGAACCGGACACCGTACTCCCGGCCCATGCGCTCCGCTGTCTCCGCCAGCAGCTCATGGTTCTGGTAGGGGCTCACCAGCAAAGTGGTGGTGAAGCTGTCATAGCCGTTCCGGGCGGCATATTGGGCCGCTTGGGCCAGCCGCATGGTATAGCACACGCTGCAGCGGTGGTCGATATCCCCACAGACCGCCCGGCAGAACTCCCGCAGGCCGTAATTCTCCTGCACAATAAGCTCCATGCCGATGGTAGGGGCGTAGGCCATCAGCGTGTCCCGCCGGGCCTTGTACTCCTGATAGGGGTGGATGTTGGGGTTATACCAGTAGGCCACCGGCTCGATACCCTCGCTCCGCAGCTGCTGGATGCAGGAGACGGAGCAGGGAGCGCAGCAGGTGTGCATCAGTGTTTTTTCCATAGACGCTCCTTAATGACAGTGAAAAGGGAGGGCTTTTCGGATCTTTTGCCGGGCTTTGCGCCCTGCTTCCTGCTGCCGGAGAGAAGCTGGGCCGTCAGATAGTGGTTGCGGACCTGCTGGAAGGGCTGGCGGGCGTAGGCATCGAAGAACTCCGCCCGCTGGGCCGCCTGCTTCACCGGGGAGGACAGGGCCGGATCGCCGGTCACAGCCTCCGACAGGGGCCGCAGCTCCCGCTTCAGGGGCAGCGTATCGAACACATGGGCGCCATGGGGCGTGTTCACCAGCAGCAGGGAGACACCGCTGCGCTGCTCCTGGGGGTAGGCGTCCTTGGGCAGGCCGTAGAATGCTCCCAGCGACAGATCGCCGGGCCGGTCCACGGAGGCATAGGGACAGGTGTGACAGGCCGGGCGCAGGAAGAGGTTTCCGAAAAAGCCCCTGCCGAACTCGGACTTGGACAGAGGGGAGTCGAAGGTAGTGCCGTCGTCGAACCGTACCTGGAAGCGGCGCTCCCGCTGGCCGGGCAGCTTGCCGCAGAATTGGACGGCCACCGGCTGCTTGCGCTTGATGTAGGCCATGGACTCCACGAACCGGACCCACACGCCGGGAGAGCCCACGCCGCTGCACGCGAAATCGCAGGTCAGTAGGTTTTCCGGGTGCTCGCCAAGAAAACGGTAGAGGCCGTCTACCTGACAGGGGGTGCCGCAGAACAGTACGAACCGCCGCTGCTCCAGATACATCTGCACCTGCTGGTACGTCTCGCCCAGTTCGCTCTGGATGGGCTTCGCGCCCCGCAGCAGCCGCAGATCCTCTTTGTTTTTTACGACGATATGGCGCACCTGCAGCTTTTCGTCCAGCGCTGCACCGAACACTACGCCGCCGCATTCTAGCGCGAACTCCGCCAACGCCGTGAACACGCCGCCTGCTGTGGAATGGGCGCGGACGGCTTCGTCCTCGTTCCATACGGCGAATACGGCGGGAGCGCTGCGTACTTCCCGCTGCTTCAGGGCGGGGCAGACGTGGGCACAGTGTCCGCAGCCAACGCAGCCGTCGGTGATCTGGGGGTAGAGAAAGCCCTCCTTGTCGCGCACCATATGGACGGCGCCCTTGGGACACCCGCTGGCACACGCGCCGCATCCGGTGCAATGGTCATGGGACGCCAGCTGCGGTTTTACGGTTTCTGCCATGGCACAGCCTCCTTGCCGATCATTATGGAATGTATTGTAGCACAGCGGCGGAAAATTGGCAAGTAGGGAGGGGAAATGGCGGAAATTGCCGCAGGAAAGAAAATTTTCAAAACCTACTTGACACACAATACTATGTGATGTATAGTATATGGCGAAAGGGGGTATTGCCATGCTCGACCCACAAATGAAGCGGGGATTGCTGGAGGCCTGCGTGCTGTCGGCGCTGGCCCGTGGGGATTCCTATGGCTATAAGATCGTGAAGGATCTGTCGGTCTGTGCAGGTGTCGGAATCCACCCTGTATCCCATCCTGCGGCGGTTGGAGAGCGCCGGCGCCCTGACGGTGTACAGCGTGGAGCATAACAGCCGCCTGCGGAAATTTTACCACTTGACAGAACAGGGACGGCGGCAGTTGGCTGCCGCCGTGGAGGATTGGAAGGAACTGGAGTCTATGTACGAATTTATCAGAGGAGGGCTGCGGGAATGACCAAGGCTGATTTTTTACAACTGCTGGAGCGGGCGCTGGCGCAGCTTCCGGAGGAGGAGCGCCGGGCCAATCTGGAGTATTACAGCGAGCTGTTGGACGATATGCTGGAGGAGGGTATGACCGAGGCGGAGGCTACCGCCAAGCTGGGCAGCCCCTCCCAGATCGCCCAGAGCATTTTGCAGGAGGTGCCGCTGGGCAAGCTGGTCAGCACCCGCATGAAGCCGAAAA